>Ga0210396_10003891_pt1 | contig 14764 bp, 10 predicted proteins | sample IncBWH17OmetaG_FD_155466 | JGI IMG/M metagenome (GOLD analysis project Ga0210396, IMG submission 155466) | Forest soil microbial communities from Barre Woods Harvard Forest LTER site, Petersham, Massachusetts, United States - Inc-BW-H-17-O ... | reverse complement strand
GCGCGGGTTGGTGAAGTCCTTTGGTCAGAGAGGTGTACGAACCATTGCGCAATAGGCAGAAAGCGATGCGCGCCGTGGCCTGAAGCGTTTTAATCCAAACAGCTGAGCTCGACCGCCGAGTCCAGGTGACTGCGACTAGGTCCTGGGGCCCAACTCCCACCCAAAAGGTAGGAGGAGAGGTCGATTATCAGGTAGCAGCACCTACTGAACGAGAACACCCACCTTGCACCGAGCGAATATCGCTCACAAAGAGTGCGAATGGAAGGATGGCGACAGGGGCGGCTTGGCTGAAATGGAACAGATTCACGGAAAGAAGAAAGTGAAAGTGTGCCTTGACATCAACCGGCCTTCTCATGGAAGGACCTTGGTCCCAACGGAAAGCAGGAGCACGCAGTGAGTGAACTCTGGGATAAACTGCGGGACAGGTGGAGATCACCTCAGACGAATCTAACTGGACGCATCGTATCGCTGCTCTGCTTGCTCGTTAGCAAACTTATCGGTTCCGAGGCCGCGCGGCGTGCCTGTTCTGAGGTCGAGTCTGCACGTGAAGGGCGACATCGCTGGCACCGAGGATCTGCTGATCGACGGCTCGGCCAAAGGGCTGCTCCGGCTCGATCATTGGAAGCTGACGGTCGGAAGCGACGGCGAGGATATTCGCCTAGCAAGCCCCAGCGAGATCAGCGGGGTTCCGACACCACCCAGATGACTTCTAAGGGAGGGAGATTTGAGCGTTTCTGCTGCTGGTCGAGCTCTTTCTGGCACGTCCATCGAGACATCCCTGAGGCAGCTCCTCAAGGACGCTCCGAGGTTTCACACTGCGGGAGAGGGTGTAGTTGATTGGGGGATTCAGGAATCCTTTCTCTGGCGACTGGCGGCATTGGTAGCACCGAGCAGTCTAACGTTGGAAACGGGGAGCGGACTATCGACGATATGCCTGGCTATCATCGGGGCTGAACACATCTGTATCTCACCCGATGAGAGGGAGCACCATCGGATCAGGCGTTACTGCGCTGATCACAATATCTCGACGGAACAGGTCCGCTTTGTTCCGCTCAAATCTCAGGTGGTCCTGCCGTCGCTTGACTTACGGGGACACACACTCGACTTTGTCCTGATCGACGGCTCGCATGCATTCCCCGATCCGATGATCGACTACTACTTTGCAAACCGGCACCTCAAGGTGGGTGGATTGCTCGCTATCGATGACCTCAACATCTCCAGCGTCGGAGTCCTGCATAAGTTTCTGCTCACCGAACCCGCCTACGAGCTCATCGAAATTAACGGCGACTGGGCTGTACCGCAAGATTGGCGAGACGCGGACGGGCTGTTTTGATCAGAGGTTTAATGCAAAGTACCCCGACTTTTCCTATCTTACTCTTCACACTAAGCTCCGCGAGCGGTTTCGGCCTTTGGAGCGTAAGCTTCGAACCGCGTTCTTTGCAATTCCGGGGGCTCGTGGCGCGCACTATTGGCTGAAGAATTGGTTGCAGCGTTCTACAAGCAAAGAACCTCGAGTTTGACTGCCGCTTCGCCTCGCGCCCCGCCTTAAGGCGTACCGGCCGCGGACTACTACCTCTCGTCGCGCTTTCGCTGACGTATGCTAGTTGACAAGTGACCCTGCCAGCGCGATGGCCTGCCCGGTTTAGCAGATGGAGGGTTCGCCGAGTCTGGGTGTGCGATTGAAGATAAGTTGGAGCTGAAGCCATCTGGGTGAGCCTTCCCGAGCGAATTCCGTCTCGGTCCGAGAAATACGCTCAATATCCAGCCAAGGGTCGAGGCGCCAACAGATTTTGAACGGCGACCAACCTCGCGAACCGCTTGGACGGGTACACTCGGGCTACTGCGACCCTAGGGGAAGAATGTTAAAAAAGTCGGTTGGCTTGTATGGGACAGAGGGGTACGCTGTTCGCCTTGGCCGGGCCCGTTAGCGCTGCGGGTTACCCCTTTGAAGGGCGAAGGGTGAGTTATGAGATATTTTCTTTGTAGCTGGTTTCTTCTAGCGGTCAGTCTTTTCCAGAGTTCTGCGGCCACACCCAATCCCTCAGCAAACTCTTCTTTTCTTGCCCAGAGCTCTAATCAAAACAGCGGGTCTTCTCAAATCGAAAGCAATGTGACCATTCCAGGACCGTTGCGCTCTTTCCTGCGTATGGCCGGTATGCGTCAAAGGATTTCACCATCCGAAGTGCTGCCGATCCTGGCGCACAACGTGGTATCCCATGGCTACCGACTCGGCAAACCGACGGAATTTCTGATTTTATTGCGCCGGTATGTTCGCCAGGCGCAAGAGCTTACTTCTCTAGCAGGATTGCAAAAAAGCATCCGGGTGAATAATTGCCAGGAGGCGGAAGCCTTGCTGCGAATCTTGGGATATAGAACCCAAGGAGCGTGCGGGCGCAGCGAAATGTTCATGGTCGCCTCCGATGCACAGAGAGCGTTTCTCACCATTGATTCGGGCTTTCCGCTGCGCGATCTTGAGGAAGCAATGCAAAGAGGTGCGCCATTCGTGTTTGAGTACGCCGGAGCTACGGTTCCGGTACTGCTCGCGCCTGCAGATTGGACGTCACTAAAGGCCACCGACACGGGCGGCAGGGACCTACTCGAGAGTCTTTTGTACGATGCGGACGTGGCAAGGCTCTACTGGGCGTTATCCCGAATTGATCCTGAAACCATAGCTATGCTCCAGAAGGATATCGGGCTGGCAAAATTGCTACCGTATGCCTCGGTTTTGGATTTCTATGGAAGCCAAATTTATATTCGCGAGGGCGCTGTCGTCGTTCCGGGCGGGCAAAACGCTGAGAAACAATGGCAAGATCTGGTCGGAGCAAGTCCCAGGATGCCTGCAGTGTTTATACAGCGGCTATTCTACAAAGACCGAGGATGGTTGGCGGAGTATTTTGACGCAATCGCCCGAGTCAACCAGAGACAGCAAGAGCATCTGGTTGCGGGCCAACGACTAAAACAGTTCTACGAGGCATTCCGCTCAGCGGGAACCTCTTCCTCGGCCGCGTCTAGCTCTGTGTTTCGACCGGCACCGGCGTTGCTGGTGCTGGTTACACGCTTGGAGTGGGAAGCCAATGGCGATGCTTACGTGCCAGGTAGCTTAGGAGTCTGGAGCGAAATAGTTCGCCAGAAGTCGAATTTCAAAACGGTTAGTGAATGGGGTAAACGGTCCAGCCGCTGGCGCCACCCAGATCAGTTGTTAGAAGCCATGTTTGCGTTCTCTCGGTTAGACACGGATACGGGACCGCTACAAGCGTATCTTTGTTTGAGTGAATTGGATCACCGCCGGCCACCTGAACGACGGCTGAGCAGTCAAACGGTGGCCTTGATGGCCGAGAAGTTTTCTGTCTTTAGCAATCAATATTTGATCTTCTCGGAATTCCCAGAGCTCACCGATGTTTCGCTCACTCATTTTCTGACGACCGCCGAGGCGCTCGACAAAATCTCCGACAAATCGCTGCGCGGCAACGCCATGGGAACGTTTGAAGCCACAATAGGACTGTGGCAAATCCTGGCGAGGCAAGGGCAAATCGATCGGAGCCATCTGAACTCCTCGTGGCAAGAGGTGATTAAGCCATTCGGCAGATTCTCCACATCGGCCCAGCTTTTTACCGCCGGCCGCCGCTCGGTCGAAGAAGTTTTTCGAGCGGCCGGTATCAAGACCAACCTATCACAGAGCCAAATGATTAGTGTTCTGGCTAGTCCCCAGCAAACGACCGCTGAAGGTCAGAAAATGCATCTCGATGTGGCGAACAAGCTTCGCGCCGTACTTGAGGATCAGCGATTGGTTTCTGTGGACGCGTTGTTTGCACTAGATGATGGATTAACAAATCCTGTTCAAGGAGAACCGCGGCGAGCGGCAATGGTCGCACTCGCCGGAGAACTTCGGGAGTTTGAGATGCCTCGGCCGATCTTTACGAATAGCGAAAGAGACCGTTGGGCCGCAGGAACTTATAACAACCGGCACACGGAACAGCAAATGCGGACCGATCTCGCAAAAGCGTTTAGTTCTACGGCCACTCAAAAGCAACGAGAAGAGGCGCGAGGACAACTTGCGACATTTTTGCGAGACGCGCTGGTGGGAATGAACTATGCCTACTATGAACCTCCTGGTTCGCAAGTCTTGCACCACAATCCGCTCTTTGTTCGCTCGCATGACTTTTCGGGAGAAACAGTCATAGGGATAGAACAACTGTGGCAGGCCCCGGAGCTGTTCGGTGCGGGTTCGCCTGCCGGTGGAGGAGCGCATCTGATCGGTTCGCTTGCGGACTTGCCGTACGTGTTGGCTGAGGCGGAAGAGGATTTTATTGCTCCGGAGCATGTCCAAGCCCTAATTTGGAAACAGTTTGTTCCAGGACTTTTGAGTAGCGCCATTGTGCCGCGATGGTGGAACGTGAGCCAGAAGGAACTGCACGCAGTTGCGCTATATCAACTGGCCGGAGAGGAGTTACTGACGTCCTCGATTGAGGATGCAGAATTGCGCGGGAAGGTCATGATGATTCTCCTTGACCGAATGTCTCCTCAACGTTGGGTTTGGCTCGAGCGTTCAATTCGCATGGGAGCAGTGGAAGAAATGCTAAACGGCATCATGCCAGCCGAGACCTTCTATCTTGCCACGACGTTTCGGCAAGTGTTTCCCAGTGAACTGACGGCCAGAAGCGCTGCGGGGCGCGAACTCGAGGCGCTGTCGCGCGAAAATGCGGACAATGTAAGTACCGAACGATTGTCTCGAGACTTCGGCATTGTCCATCCGATCTTAGCCCAGAGCTATGCTCGCGAGTTTCTCAATGTCAGACCCTTTCCAGCTTTGGGCGGAAACTATAGCCGCTTGATGGCGGAGTGTTGGGATTCAAGCAATTTGTATTGGGCTCGGCTGGCAGATGAAATGAGTTATTCCCCGGTGCTGTTAAACCGTATGGTTCCCGACCTGACTCGTCGCATGGCAGAGAAGCTCTTCGCTAGTGAATTGGAAGACTGGCCGGCGATACTTGCCGCTTTGCAAGAAACCGGGGAGGAGTTTCGCCAAGGAAAAATCGCCTCTTCCTTGGGAGGTACGATAGGTCCTACGTCCGAAACAAGTAATGGGGATACACCATGAGCAAGAAAGAAATCCTTCGTTCGTTGTGGCTCTTACTTATTCTTTGTGCGTGTGTCCATTGCGGCGCCATCGCGCAAGAGCCGGTGAATTCCCATATTCGTGTGGTCGTCGACCTGGTGCAACTGAATGTCGCCGTAACCGATAGCCGGGGGAACTATGTCACTGGACTCAAACCGAGCGACTTCAGAGTAATGGAGGACGGAATCCCGCAGAAAATATCCACTTTTGCGGAGGGGAATGAGCCCACTCGCAGATTGACGGATGAACGCCCGGCAGAAACAGAAGCTGCGAATACGAGCGTTCAGGAAGTACAGCCAGCCGGCTACGAGTCCAGTGGTGCCGACGGACACGTGACCGCTCGAGAACTAAGTGCGGTCGCGGCGGGAGCGAACGTTTTTGTATTGTTCGATACCAGCAACTATATGTACCGTGGGTTCGTTTTCGCGCAGGATGCCATATCCGATTTCATTCGCTCCATGGACGGCGCCGACCGAATCGCATTCTATTCCTACAGTCGCGATTTATCGAGATCTGCCCGGCTCACTTCGGATAGATCGTTGGTTCTGCGGGGCGTGCGTGCAACAGTGGCCGGGGACGATGCAGCTCTTTACAACTGTCTGTTACTAACCGTGAAGGACGCAGCACAATTTCCAGGACGCAAAGTCGTCGTTGTTTTCTCGAATGGACCAGATAATGCCAGCCTCATTCCCCCGGAGGATGTGGCGGAGCTAGCTCAATCGACGGGAACAGCAATCTACATGATAAGTACGCAAGAAGCGCAATTAGAGCCGATCTCGACCGCGGTTTTTGAACGCATGACGGCTGCCACCGGAGGGAAAGCGTACTTTGCTAAGAACTGGAAGGACGAACAACAAGCCTTCGCGTCGATCAAAGACGATTTGGCGCATCTCTATTCGCTCAGCTACTATCCCCAACAGAACCCCAACCGGGGGTGGCGCAGGATCACGGTACAATTAACTTCCGGGCGTTTGAAAAAATGTCACCTACGCACGCGCAACGGATATCGCTTGCAGCCTTCCCAACTTTCGTTGGTTGATAATAGAGTAGGAACAAATCCACAGTAATTGCTGCGTGTCAGCGTTCTCCACCGACGTCGACTGGTCCCACGCCCGAGAAAAACCTCGAGCTTTCAAACTCCTGACCACCGCGTTTACCGGACTCTCAGACAGAAGTCGAATGCCGCAAATTTGGTCCGGGAGTACTCTCGTGAAACAGCAACTCTCCTTCCCGCTTTTCTATTTGGACCCAAATAGGGCAGTTTTCCCATCTCCTATGTCCTATCCCTTCGCCGGATTGACCGCTTGTTGAGAGGCCGTTATACTGAAAATCCGCGTGGGAAGTGGGTTTCCTGCGTGCCTCGTGTGATTCCACAAGCGGTCGTGGTCGAGTCTCGGGCTCGATGCTTAGGGCAGCCGGTTGGAATTTCCGAATCGTAATTAACTTTTATGGGAGAGGTTCCGGCTCCAGCACCTGCGCGGGGTCACACCATCGTATGAGCAACACGAAAGCGACACAACTTCGCCCCGGCATGGTTATCCAGCACGAGGGCAGTCTTTTCACGATTTTCAGCACCGAACATCGCACGCCCGGCAACAAGCGCGGGTCCATGCAGACCCGCATGAAGAACCTGCGTACCGGCGCGATTATCGATTACCGCTTTCGCGCGGAAGAATTTGTGGAACGGGCGATTCTGGATGAAATCGAATTCGAGTACCTCTATAGCGAGGGCGAAGACTTTCATTTCATGAATACCCAGACGTACGAGCAGATGCAAATGACCAAGGACGAATTGGGCGAAACGGTGTACTACCTGGTTCCCAACACCCTCGTTAAAATCGAGTTTTTCGACGAAAAGGCTATCGGCGTGGATCTACCCGACACTATGGATTTGAGAGTAGTGCAGACCGAACCGACGCTGCAGAAGGCTACCGCGAGCTCGGTGATGAAGCCGGCTACGCTGGAAACCGGCCTGGTTGTGAACGTACCGCCCTTCGTGAATGAAGGCGACAAGATTCGCGTCGATACTTCCGAAGCGCGTTACGTGCAGCGCGTCGAATAGTTTTCCGCCTCCGCAGCTGAGCCTGCCTTCGCGCAGATTCAGAAGAGGTAGAACGAAGAGCTTCCGGGCAACTGGGAGCTCTTTTTATTTTGTAGGATCGGGAGTTGCCGCGGAGGCCAGTTCCCGGTTGGCGATGCCGCGCTCTCCGGCAGGATGCGCGCCGAAGACACGATCGAAGAGTTTATCGACGTTGCGCAACTGCCGTTGCAGATCAAACGTGTGCTGCAGATCTTCGGCAGTCATAAATTTGGTGATGCGCGGATCTTTAGCTACTCGATCCTTAAAGCTGGTTTCCGATTCCCATGCAGCCATGGCGTTTTCCTGCACGGCTTTATACGCGTCGTCGCGCGCCATGCCCTTTTCTACCAGGTCTTGCAGCAACTGTCCTGAATAGACGAGGCCGTGCGTAGACTCGAGATTGCGCAGCATGCGTGCCGGGAACACACGCATCTCGCCGACGATGCGGGCCATCTTCGTCAGCATGTAATCGGCCAGGATGGTGGAGTCCGGAAGAATGATGCGCTCCACGGAACTGTGCGAAATATCTCGTTCGTGCCACAGCGCAATATCTTCGTAAGAAGCGACCATGTTGCTGCGCACCACGCGGGCCAGTCCGCAAATCTGCTCGCAGTTCACGGGATTGCGCTTGTGCGGCATCGCGGAACTGCCGCGCTGCTCACCGCTGAAATGTTCTTCCGCCTCGCGGACTTCGGTGCGTTGCAGATGGCGAATTTCGAGGGCAATTTTCTCCAGAGTCGCGGCGATTAGCGCCAGCGCGCTCAGGTAATGCGCGTGACGGTCACGCTGAATAACTTGCGAAGCTACCGGAGTGACATGCAGGCCCAGGCGCTTGCAGATTTTCTCTTCGATTTCGGGGCCAAGATGCGAGGCATTCCCAACCGCACCGGAAATTTTCCCGTAGGCCATGCCGTCTGCGGCTTCGCGAAAGCGCGCAATGTTTCGCTGATTCTCTGCAAACCAATTGGCAATTTTCAGGCCGAAGGTAATGGGCTCAGCGTGCACACCGTGGGTGCGACCAATCTGCGGGGTGTGCTGAAATTCGTGAGCGCGCACATCAAGCGTTTCGCCAAGAATGATCAAGTCGCGCTCGATGATGTGCGACGCATCGCGCACCAGCAAGGCTTGCGCGGTGTCCACCACGTCATTCGACGTCATGCCATAGTGCAGCCAGCGCGCCGCATCGGCATCGCCAATCGATTCGCCCACCGCCATGGTGAAAGCGATCACGTCATGCTTCACGCGCGCTTCGAGTTCGTTGATGCGCGCCACATTCACTTTCGCGCGGCTGCGCAAAAGGGCGGCAGCTTCTTTGGGAACCTGCCCGGCCTCGGCAAGGGTGTCCGCGGCGGCAAGCTCAACATCGAGCCACTTCTGGTAACGGTTAGCGTCGCTCCAGACGCGGCCCATTTCTTCGCGGGTATAACGTGGAATCACTTGGGCGTCTCCGGGGATATCCACAGCAATGATACGGTATTTCCGGATTAGGAGCGACCAGATGGCCGGTTGCCGAGGGACCTAACCGCCGGGACCAGAACCTGTCTAATCATGAGAATGAACGGGCGCATCGAGAGGGCTGAGGCCGAGGGGATCAGCGACGTGATTGCTGTCGAGCGCACGCTGGCGGGCGAGCGAGATGCTTATCGTGTGCTCGTGGAAAGGCATAGCGCCAATGTGTTTAGGCTGGCTTATCGAATGACCGGGAACCGGCAAGACGCGGAAGAAGTGGTGCAGGAAGCGTTTTTACGTGGCTATCAGAAGCTGCAGCAGTTTGCAGGCAACTCGAATTTTGGGACGTGGGTGTATCGCATTGCGGCGAACTATGCGATTGACCGGATGCGCCAGAGCAAGAGTGAAGATGCGCGGCGGGAACATCCCGGGAAAGCGCGTGAGGACGGGATCGAGGTCGATCCCGTGGCTCTCGCAAGAGATCCTGCGCCTTCCCCGGAGCGCCTGGCGAGCAGTACGCAATTGGCAGAAATGATGAAGGCCGCACTCAATGAACTGACGCCGGCAGAGCGTACGGCCATTGTGATGCGTCATTGGGAAGGCTGCGGAATTGAAGAAATTGCCGCGGTGTTGAAGTCGAATTCGAATGCCACGAAGAACACAGTGTTCCGCGCGGTATCGAAGCTTCGTAAGGCGCTGGAGCCGTTTGCGGGCGCAAAAACCGCGGCCAGAGCGATGGGAACGGAATGATGAAACATTTCACGGAAGAAGAATTGATTGGCTATCGAGATGGGGAGCCCGGCAAGCGTGAGGCGATTGCCAGCCACTTGCGGGAATGCGCTCAATGCCGCGAGGAACTGCAGCGGATCGAAGAAGTGTTCGTGGCTCTGAACGCGATGCCGGTGCCCGACCCTGGCGAAGATTACGGCCGGCGCGTGTGGCTGCAGATTGCGTCGCGGCTTCCAGAAAAGCGAACGGGGTGGTGGGCAGGTTGGCTTTCAGTGGGACGTCTGGCGACAGCGGGCGTATTGGCCGCGATCATTATCTTGGCTTTTACTTTGGGACGAATCAGCAAGCGCACGACGCCCGGAAGCGATGTGGCGGATGCGGGTCAGGTACGCGAGCGCGTGCTGGTGATTGCTGTGGGAGATCATCTGGGCCGCTCGGAGATGGTGTTGATGGAACTGGCCAATGCACGGCCTACGCAGGGGACGAATAAGCTCATCAATATTTCGGCGGAACAGAAGCGGGCGGAAAGTCTGGTGGAAGAAAATCGGTTGTACCGGCAGAGCGCGTGGTCGCAGGGCGATGCGGCGATGAACAGCACACTGGATGAACTGGAGCGGGTGCTGGTGGATATTGCGAACAGTCCAGAGGAAATCACGCCGGCGCAATTTGAAGCGATCCAGAAACGCATTGAATCACGCGGAATCTTGCTGAAGGTGCGAGTAGTGCAGGAAGAACTGCACGATCGTGGCCGCACACAGGATGGCGCACCAAAAGAAAAACAGACTGGGACGGAGAGGAGCAAGACATGACCGGCGGCGAAGCAACAGGTTGTTCGACAATTTTTGGCGCGAGGAATTCGATGAGATCGAAGGCATTGCTGTGCGTAGCTCTGGCGTCAAGCATGTTCGCCAGCTTTGCATTGGGGCAGCGAACGAATGCGACGGTCGCATTATCGCTGCAGGCACCGGGCGTATCGCTGGAATTGCCAACTGATGCGGATCAGGAAACGCAGGAACGTTTTGCGGAGCAACAGGATAGCAAGCAGGAAGCCCTGGATCATATGCAGGAGTTGTACGACGAGGGGCGTGGATATCTGGATGAAGACGACTTCGGCGATGCCGCAAATAGATTCTCGGAACTAGCCGCGCTGAACGGGCCGCAAACCGATGCCGCTCTCTACTGGAAAGCGTATGCGGAAAACAAACAGGGTAAACGCGAAGCAGCGCTGGCAGATACCGCCGAATTGAAGCGGCGCTTTCCGCAGAGTCGCTGGAAAAAGGACGCGGAAGCGTTGGAAATTGAAGTGAAACAGCGCTCCGGAGCTACCGTAAACCCTGATGCAGAAAACGATCAGGACCTGAAATTTTTGGCGCTGCAAGGAATTATGAATAATGATCCTGACCGCGGCATTCCACTCATCGCCAAATACCTCAATGGACCGGGCACTCCCAAAGAAAAGAGCAAAGCGTTGTTTGTGCTGGCGCAGAGCGGCTCTCCGCTGGCTACAGACACCCTGCGAAAAATCGCGTTGGGCCAGAGTAATCCCGAACTTCAACGGAAAGCCGTGGAGTATCTGGGGATATTTGGCGGTAAAAACAACAGGGCCACGCTGCAGGAAGTTTATACGGGCTCCAACGATCCGGAAGTGAAGCGTGCGGTGATTCGTGCTTACATGATTTCCGGCGACCACGAACACCTTTTGGCATTAGCCAAAGGTGAGAAGGATGAAGCCTTCAAGCGCGAAGCGATTCGCAACCTGGGGATTTCAGGAGGGCGCAACGAATTGCAGCAACTTTACCTGAGCGAGAATTCCACCGAGGCGAAGAAGGAAATTCTTCAGGCGCTGTTTCTTTCTGGCGACGCGCAAAAGCTGGCGCAGGTTGCGCAAGACGAGAAGAATCCCGAACTGCGGAAAGCGGCGGTACGCAGCATGGGATTGATGGGCGGCAGACAGCCGGAATTGCAGTCGATCTACAACAAGGAAACCGATCGAAGCGTTAAAGAAGAAGTGCTGAATGCCTACTTCATCGGCGGCAATGCAAATGGATTGATCGCCATTGCAAAAAGCGAGCGCGATCCGGGCTTGAAGAAAGAAGCGGTACAAAAGTTGTCGCTCATGGGCTCCAAGGAAGCGAATGACTACTTGATGGAGCTTTTGCAGAAGTGACTGAGGTGGCTAATGCTGCGACAGAACTTTATTCGCGTTGCGTTTTTGGCCGGCTTCGGCCTGCTTACTAGCAACGGCCGGATTAATCAGACGGCAGCTTTCGCTTCACCGCAAGCCGAAATGCCGCGGGTTGTGAATGCAAGACTGGAAACCCGCACGACCTCGCAGAATTTGAGCGCGACGGTCGAACAAATCGCCTCGGAAAATGCAAACGCGAGATGGATTGGCTATAGCGTTGAACGAGTGCCGGGAAGTGGCCAGGAGTGCTGCGAGAATTTCGGCGGACACGGAGACGCATTGTGCGGAACTTGCCGGCTGGAAGTTGAAAATGGCGGCGGGAGCACGCACAGCCATGGCGCGACCGCAAAGACCGTAGCCCTGGAAGGCAGCGAGAAGATGGCAGTGCTGCTGCGCTTGGCTGACAAACGCGTGATGCATATCCGCATAGCGTCGAACGATTGCACGCTCGATGCAGGCGGTTTGCAGTTCGTTTGGCTAACGGGCGTGACGGCACGGGACAGCGTTGCGCTGCTCACCAAATTCGTGCGAGCGGAAGATTTCAGGAATGAAAGTGAAAGTGATCACGCGATAAACGAGCAGGCTCTGACGGCTATCGCACTCCACGCTGGCAATCAGGCCGACCGGGCGTTTGCCGACTTTGTGGCGCCACAGCAGCCCAGCGAATTACGCAAGAAGGCGGCTTTCTGGTTGGGTGCAGCTCGTGGGAGATATGGATTGATTCTGCTGCAAAAGATGGCGAAGAGTGATGCGGACTCAGATGTTCGGTCTCAAGTGACGTTTGCGCTGTTTGTCAGCAAGGAGCCAGGGGCCACCGAGGAAATGATCCGCATGGCGCACGACGATGAAAGCACACAGGTACGCGGCCAGGCGCTATTTTGGCTGGCGCAGAAGGCCGATAAGAAAGCATCTGAAGCAATAACAGGAGCCATTCAGAACGATCCCGACACGGAAGTGAAGAAGAAAGCTGTCTTCGCGCTGAGCCAAATGCCCAAAGAGGAAGGTGTGCCTAAACTGATTGACGTGGCGCGCACCAACAAGAACTTCGAAGTACGCAAACAAGCAATGTTCTGGCTAGGCCAATCCAACGATCCGCGCGCCTTAGCCTTCTTCGAAAAAATCCTCGCCCAATAAAATTCCGCCGCCGAAAACAAAACTCCGGGAGCCAACCGCCTCCCGGAGTCTCAATTCTCCACGCCAAATTAGAATTCGTAACGCAATGCGAACTGCATAATGCGTGGATTAGTAAGAGTTCCGCTGAAATTTCCAAAATTTGAAGAGTTCCCGTTCGCCAGGGTTCCGCCCTCGTAGGCGTTCGCAGACTGCACGTCAAAGCGCACGGAGTTGGTGACGTTGAAGACTTCCCATCTGAATTGCAGGCTATGAGCCTCGCTCCACGGCATTTTCCAGCGCTTGGCCAGCCCCAAGTCCACGCCAAAGAAACCGGGTCCGCGAAGATTGTTGCGTGCGCCGGTTTCACCGGGAAATCCGTATCCGAAACAGTTGGCGGCAGCAATGCCGTTTGAGAAGAGATTCGGCGCAGTACTGCCAACACCGTTGTTGTTGGGTCCGGTGTAGTAGGTGCCCGTGGTTACCGGACAAACCTGATCGGCATGCCCTTCCAATTGGTAGTTGGTCGGGTATTGTCCGCCATTGTCGACGGTAACCGGGAATCCGCTGGTCCAGCGAACCAGACCGGAGAGTTGCCAACCGCCAATCGCGGCATCCGCGAATCGATTGACATCGTGGCCAATCGCGCGGCCGCGCCCAAATGGCATTTCAACGATAAAGTTGGTGTTGAATTGATGGCGCAAGTCGAAATCTGAATCGGCCCTGCCAGCGCTTGGCGACCACGAATTGATAATCTGGCCACCCAGTCCGCCCCAAGATCCGACGCGTTCGGCATCAGACGAGATGTCGATGGATTTCCCATACGTGTAATTGAAGTCGAATTGAACTCCATGCGTCATCTTGTGTTGCAAGGTGAGTTCCAGAGCATTGTAATTGGCATTGGTAACCGTGCGCAGGCCGTATAGTGAAGAATATTGCGGGCTATAGAAGACGTTCGGACCAGTGTAGTTGCCCAAATGGTAGTAGTAGGACGTGCCGGAAAGAGTGGCGTCGGGTACACCACCGGTATCCATTTCATAAATGGATAAAGATTCGTTCAGGCTGTTGGCGCAAAGAAGATCGAAGGCCAAAACCGTGGGATTCGGTGTGGAGGTCAAGGAGCCAGTTGCGCAGCTTCCGTACGGACTGGCGGAGCCGATGGCATATGCACCGCCCGCTACCACTGGTTGCGTGATGTCCGTCCAATATTTCTGGACATTGGCAGGGACCATGCTGAGATTGAGGTTGTTGGTGGTCACACCATTACGATAGATCTTTGCCAGCGCCGTCGCCGCAGTGAAATAGTCCATGCCGGCGGCCTTATCGTAGGGATCCAGCGGCATTGCCAAATCTTGCTGAGCCAGCAAGCGGTGCGCGAGCCTCCCAACATAAGAAACCTGCAACATGAAGCCGCTCGGTAACTGGCGTTGAAAGGACAAATCCAAGGTGTAGGAGTAGGGGGTCTTGATGTGATTATCCAAGCCCCAGGTAATGGCTTCGCTGCCCGGCGCCGGGTTGCTGGGAAAAGGAGCCGGATAGTTCGCGGCCGGTGCAGGAACCAGGATCGGCGCGCCGCAGTTGTCGGTTGTGGGTAAAACGTTCATATTGGTGATGCGCGGCGTGCAAGTTACCGTTTCAGAAGCCGCGGCATTAGGAATACTGGAAGACAGTCCGAAGGCGCCGTTCTGGTCGAAAGTATCGAGCAGACCCTCGCCGATGCGGTCGTAGACAATGCCGAACCCTGCGCGGATACTGCTCTTGCCGGCGCCGCCGAAAATGCTCTGCAGCAAGCCGGAACTATAAGCGGGAGACCACGCAAGCGCGACACGAGGCCCCAAATTCTTGAAGTCCCAACTGTAATATCCAGTCTTGCCGCCGTTGGCGGGCCCGGAGAAGTCAAACGCAACTAATGGCGAGTCAATCGAGGGAACGCCATTGTTCATCCCGACACCACGACCGTTAAACCAGGTGTTCAAGCTTTCCGTGGGAGTAACTTCGAGGCCGTTTGTTTCCCACGGCGGCGAAAACAGCGAGTAGCGTAGCCCGAGGGTTAGGGTCAAACTCGGTTTGATCTTCCAGGTGTCCTGTGCGTACA
>Ga0210396_10003888_pt1 | contig 14766 bp, 11 predicted proteins | sample IncBWH17OmetaG_FD_155466 | JGI IMG/M metagenome (GOLD analysis project Ga0210396, IMG submission 155466) | Forest soil microbial communities from Barre Woods Harvard Forest LTER site, Petersham, Massachusetts, United States - Inc-BW-H-17-O ... | reverse complement strand
CGGTGAGGTGGCGCCGCCCCTGCGGCCGCTCCAGCAGATCGGCCGTTCGCAGCTCCGACATCGTGCCCAGCGGCGAGCGCACCACGACGTCGGTGTCGCCGCCGCGGGTTTCGACCAGCCGGATGGCCACCCGGCCGGGGTCGACGGGGTGGCCGCTGCCGCGCGCCAGCGGGTTGCCCGCCGCCTTGAGGGCACCCAACTGCACCGCGCCGGCCGGGTCGACCTGCAGCAGCGAACCGGTGGCGGGCAGCCCGCCAACCCGGCCGGACGCCGTCGCGACCAGCAGCGGGTGGGAGAAGGAAGCGCTGTGACCGGGGATCTCGGCGTGTCGCCAGTCGCCGGCGCCGCAGACCAGCGCGTAGTCGAAGACGTGCGTCCAGTGCTGCAGCTGGAAGTTCGAGCCGTCGGGCGCCGTGCGACGCGGCTCGTCGATCCAGATACCGGATGGCCAGCCGGTACAGGACCGCATCAGCGCGGTGTGCAGCGTGCCGTCGGTTTCGACGGCGAAGCTGGGCACCCCGCGGTTGAGCAGCGCGACGGTGAACGGCTCGAAGGGCTGCAGGCCCGACGGCGCCTGCTGGCTGACGACGATCTCGGCGTCGACGAGGTCGTCGGCCACCGCCGCGATCGCCGCCTCGAGGTCGGCGTCGTCGCGGCTGGCGACCACCAGCACCGGCAGCGCCCGCGAATCCCGCAGGTCGGCGCCGGGGATCCAGCCGGCCGCCAACGGCGTCGCGGCCGGCACCCACACCCTGGCCCGTCCACAGTCGGTGAGCTGTCGCTCGACCTCGACGGTGTAAGCCGGATCGGCGGCAGCCAGCACGGCCTTGGTGAAGGCGTTCTGGCTCGGCCCGCCCAGCGCGATGCGGGCGTCCGGCAGATTCGAGTCGACGCCGAGTTTTCCGTAGCGGGGCTTGTCGGCACTGCTGCAGGTCGCCGTGACCCCGGCGCGCACCAGCGCGATCACCAGGTCGCGCGCCAGCAGACCGCCCGTCGGCTCTGTCGGCGCGACCACCTCGGCCACCGACACCGCGCGCACGCCCTTCCCGACCCGCACCCGGGCCGCCGACGACAGCCCGAACCAGCCGTAGGCCGGATTGTCCAGCGTCCACGGGTGGTCGGCGGTGTCAACGGATCGAGATCCCGAATGAGGATTGTGTAGCAACGCGAATCCGCGCCCGATGACGGCGTCGCCGACCTCGCTGACCGGCATGGCGCCCGGCACCGGGCACGGCCAGCGCAGTCGCAGCAGCTGGTCGGCGTCGGTGAAATCGTCGATCGTGGTGGTGCAGTCCACCCGGTCGACGCCGTGCCACAGCGTCAGCGTCTGGGTGTAGCGCAGCAGCTCACCGACGCGGCCCGCCACGACCAGCCGCTGGCCCAGAGGGCTGTGGTAGGCCCGCACTGTGACTTCAGCGGCAGGTGTTTCCGAAGAGCAGACCACCGGCCCCTTGGGCAGCAGGTGCCACGGGCCCTCGCCGCCGGTCGGGTGCGCCGGGTATTCCTCGTAGACGGCCAGTTCGTTGCCCACCCGGTTCTCGGCGATCAGCTGCCGGCCGCCGTGGATCAGCGACGACACCCCTCCGCCGCGGGCTGAGTCGACGACGAGCTGGTAATGCTCGTTGGCAATCTCCTTGCCGCGCAACGACTTCCAGCTTGTCGAGGTTTTGGCGGCGACCAGCCGGTAGGCCCGCCAACCCAGCGACGGCACGTCCTGCGCCAGCCAGCTGACCGATCGTCCGTCGTGCTCGACAAGCGCAGCCACCTCGTCGCCGTCGTGGTCGAGCACCCGCACGCCGGCCCCGAGCGGCGCGTCGAGCCGACACGTGACGACGTCGGTCCTGTTGTGCGCCAACGGGTTCCACACCACGGCATCACCCTCGACGGCGCCGGACAGCAGCGCCAGCGAGTTGTCGCGCGCGGCGCGGCCGAGCTCCCACGCGTCGCGCCAGCCGGTCAGCAGGTCGAGGTAGACCTGGTCGGATTCCGACCCGGTGATGGCGTCGTGGTGCGCGCCGTAGGCCAGCTGCACCCACGCCTTGGCCAGCGCGGCCTGCGGGTAGTCGGCGCCGCCGAGCAGCCCGGCAAACACCGCGAACTTCTCCGCGTCCAAGACGGCGTTCTCGGCGGCGCGGTTGGCTTGTTTGGTGTCGATGAACGACACATCCTTGCCGGTGTAGATCGGGTTCATGTCCCGGGTTTGCGGCGACGGCACCAGCCCGCGGGTGTCGAGTTCGGCGCGGACGGCGGCGAAGAACTCGCTCGGCAGCGCGCAGATGAAGCGCGGCCAGGTGTAGCGCGAACCCCAGTCGCGGTGAATCTCGGTGACCCACTTGTTCGGTGGGGTGTAGTCGGTGCCGACCGGCAGCAGCACGTTGCGGGTCAGCGCGACCTTCTTCAGCTCGGCGAAAAGCTGGTAGGTGGCCTGCTCGGCTTCGTCGACCGACGTCGACTCGTCCATCCACCAGCCCGCCGAGTAGTGCGCGGGCATGTAATGGGTCAGCAGCCCGCGACCCGACGGCGAGATCCATTCGAACTCGCTGCAGAACTGCATGCCCGCGACGCCGCCCTCGTTGTGCATCGGGCCCCACTGGTGGTGCGGTCCGCGGGCCCACGAACTCGACGTCAGCCCCGCGTCGGCGGCCATCCCCGGAAACTGCGGGTCGTGGCCGAAGACGTCGAGCTGCCAGGCGGTAGCCGGGTTGCCGCCCAGCACATCACGCTGAAAACCGATGCCGTGCACCAGGTTTCGGATCGTCGTCTCCGGGCTGGTGAGGTTGGTGTTGGGCTCGTTGTAGGTGCCGCCCATGATCTCCAACCGGCCCTCGGCGATCAGCCGGCGCAGGTCGGCGCGGTCGTCGGGATGGGTGTCCCAGTATGGCTTGAGGTAGTCGACTTCGGCGAGCACGAATTTGTATTCGGGTTCGCGGCGGGCCATCTCCAGGTGGGCGTGCACCAGCTCGAAACCGTTGGTCTGCCTGGCCTTTCCGGGCGGATCCTCGGTCCACAGGCTGGTGTAGCCGCCTTGGGTGTTCCACCACACCGGGTCGTAGTGGAAGTGGCTGATCATGAACATGGTCCACCCGGGTTCGGCGACGGTGAACGCCAGCGGTGTCGTGCCGCCATCGACGTGTACCTGCGCGGTCCGTCGCTGGCCGACGACAGGGTGCTCGACGGCCACCGGCACCTCGATGACCTCTTGTCCGATGCGCGCCAGCGTTTCTCCGCTCAGGCCGTCGCCGTCGACTCGGATCGGCGTCGGCTTGGTGGCGCCGCTGACGGTCACCCGGACCACCTGCAGCGGCGCGTGCGGCGGCCCGACGAAAAGTTCTGTCGACTCTGCCGACATCACCTGCATTCCCGCACCCTACGACCGGGACGTGCGACATGCGGCGTCACGACGCGGCGTTTTTTGACAGGCTTGAGGGCAGCCGACCGGAAGGACGTCGATGCCCGCCCTCGCCTCGCCCGTAGCCGACGAACGCAGCGCCCTGCGCGAATACCTCGCCTACCACCAGAGCGCCTTCTTCGCGGTGGCCTACGGCCTCACCGACGAACAGGCCCGCTCGCGGCCCACGGTCAGTGAATTGTCGATCGGCGGGCTGGTCAAGCACGCCGCCGGTATGCAGCGCAGCTGGATGGCCCGGATCGCGGCCGCCCCGGAACTCCCGCCGCGGGACACCCGGCCGTTCGATGAGATCTCGAAAGACTTCGCCGAGCAGCACGTGATGCGGCCCGACGAGACGCTGGCCGGCCTGCTCAGCGACCTCGAAGCCCAGAACGCCACGTCGCTGCACCTGGTGGACACCGCGGATCTGGACGCCCGCGTGCCGGTGCCGCATGACATTCCGTGGTTCCCGAAGAACCTCGAAGCGTGGTCGGTGCGATGGGTGATCCTGCACGTCATCAACGAGCTGACCCGCCACTCCGGGCACGCCGACATCATCCGGGAGAGCATCGACGGCGCCACCATGTACGAGCTGCTTGCCGGGTTGGAGGGCTGGGAGATCGCTGGCTGGGTAACGCCCTGGAGTAAACGTGCTGACTCGTAGCGGCGTTGCCTGCCGCGACACCGAGCAGGGCGCCGTCGAGCTTTACTACGAAGACCTCGGCGACCCGGCCGACCCGCCGGTGCTGTTGATCATGGGGCTCGGCGCCCAGCTGCCGATGTGGCCGGACGGCTTCTGCGCTCAGCTGGTCGATGCGGGGTATCGGGTGATTCGGTTCGACCACCGCGACACCGGGCTGTCGGCCAAGATGCACGGGATGCGCGCCGAGGGCGCGGTCTACCGCCGGGTCTGGCGTTATCTGCTGGGCCGCGGCAGCCCGGTGCCCTACACGCTGGTCGACATGACGCGCGACGTGGTCGCGCTGCTCGATCACCTCGGCATCGCCCGGGCACACGTCGTGGGCGCCTCGATGGGCGGGATGATCGCGCAGATCCTGGCCGGCACCGAGCCGCAGCGGGTCGCGTCGCTGGCCATCATCATGTCCACCACCGGCAAGCCGTTCTCCCGGTTGCCGGCGTTGCGGGTGATCCGCCTGGCATTCGGCGGGCCGGGCGACGACGCGTCCGACGAGGAGAAGCTGGCCTTCGAGGTCCGCAACATCGCGGTGTTCAACGGCCCCAACTTTCTGCCGTCCGAGGCGGAGCTGCGCAAGCGCGTCCAGCGGCTCGCCGAGCGGTCCAACTATCCGCCCGGCATGCTGCGTCAGTTCGACGCCGTGCTGGGCACCGGCAGCCTGCTGGCCTACAGCAAGGCGATCACCGCGCCGACGGTGGTGCTGCACGGTTCGCGCGACCCGATGGTGCGGCCGCGCAACGGCCGCGGGGTCGCCGCGGCCATCCCGGGTGCACGGTTCGTCGTCATCGACGGCATGGGCCATGACCTCCCCGAACCGGTGTGGCGCCCGATCGTCGAGACCCTCACCGAGAACTTTGCCCGAGCGCCCATCCGGTGAGCGGGCTCACAGGAATTGGGACTTGTCACCACCGATTTGAGACACTGCAGCTATGAGTTCCAACAACCACCGCGAGGTAGCCAAGCTTGACCGGGTGCCGTTGCCGGTCGAGGCGGCTCGCTTCGGCGTGACGGGTTGGCAGCTCACCCGCACCGCCGCGCGCGTCCTCACCAAGCTGCCGACCAAGGGTCCGATGCAGCAAAAGGTCATCAAGCAGATCCCGCAAACCTTCGTCGACCTGGGCCCCACCTACGTCAAATTCGGGCAGATCATCGCGTCCAGCCCGGGCGCCTTCGGCGAACAGCTGTCGCGGGAATTCCGCGGCCTGCTCGACCGGGTGCCGCCGGCAGACAAAGACCAGGTGCACAAGCTGTTCGCCGAGGACCTCGGCGGCGATCCGGCGGAGCTGTTTGCCACCTTCGAGGAAGAGCCGTTCGCATCGGCGTCCATCGCCCAGGTGCACTACGCGACCCTGCACAGCGGCGAGGAGGTCGTCGTGAAGATCCAGCGGCCGGGCATCCGCCGCCGGGTGGCCGCCGATCTGCAGATCCTCAAGCGCTTCGCCCAAGCGGTGGAGCTGGCCAAGCTGGGCCGCCGGCTGTCCGCCCAAGACGTGGTCGCCGACTTCAGCGACAACCTGGCCGAGGAGCTGAACTTCCGCCTCGAAGCACAGTCGATGGACGCCTGGGTCTCTCACATGCACGGGTCGCCGTTGGGCAAGAACATCCGGGTGCCACAGGTGTACTGGGACTACACCACCGAGCGGGTGCTGACGATGGAGCGGGTGCAGGGCATCCGCATCGACGACGTCGCCGCGATCCGCAAGGCCGGGTTCGACGGCACCGAGCTGGTCAAAGCCTTGCTGTTCAGCCTGTTCGAGGGCGGCCTGCGGCACGGCCTGTTCCACGGCGACCTGCACGCCGGCAACCTGTACGTCGACGACCAGGGCCGAATCGTGTTCTTCGACTTCGGCATCATGGGCCGCATCGACCCGCGCACCCGCTGGCTGTTGCGCGAGCTGGTGTACGCGCTGCTGGTCAAGAAGGACCACGCCGCGGCGGGCAAGATCGTCGTGCTGATGGGCGCCGTGGGCACCATGCGGCCCGAGGCCCAGGCCGCCAAGGATCTGGAGAAGTTCGCCACCCCGCTGACCATGTCGACGCTGGGCGACATGTCGTATGCCGACATCGGTAAGCAGCTGTCGACGCTGGCCGACGCCTACGACGTCAAGCTGCCTCGCGAGCTGGTGCTGATCGGCAAGCAGTTCCTCTACGTCGAGCGGTATATGAAGCTGCTGGCGCCGAAGTGGCAGATGATGTCCGACCCCCAGCTCACCGGGTACTTCGCCAACTTCATGGTCGAGGTCAGCCGCGAGTACCAATCCGACGTCGAAGTGTAGAGATGTATAGAAAGGACTAGCCCCTTGGAAATCCGAAGCGGCACAGCACGTTCCGGCGACCTGGACATCTACTACGAGGACATGGGCGACCCGAACGACCCGGCCGTGCTGCTGATCATGGGGCTGGGCTCACAACTGCTGCTGTGGCGCGACGGGTTCTGCGAGAAGCTCGTCGCAGAAGGCCTCCGGGTGATCCGTTACGACAACCGTGACGTCGGGCTGTCGAGCAAGACCCAGCGGCGGCACACCGGCGGGTCGCTGATCCCGACGATGCTCAAATTCTGGGTGGGCCTGCCCGGCAAAGCCGACTACACGCTCGAGGACATGGCCGACGACGCCGCCGCGGTGCTCGATCACCTCGGGATCGACCGCGCACACATCGTCGGCGCCTCGATGGGCGGCATGATCGCCCAGATCTTCGCCGCGCGGTCCCGCGCGCGGACGCGCTCGCTGGGAGTGATCTTCTCCAGCAACAACCAGCCGTTCCTGCCGCCGCCGGACCCGCGGGCCCTGTTCGCGGTCCTGCGGGGGCCGGCGCCGAATTCGCCTCTCGACGTGATCGCCGACTACTCGGTGAAGGTTTGGCGAATCATCGGCAGCCCCCGCTATCCGGCGTCCGAGCAGCGGTTGCGCAACGACGCGATCGAGGCCTACGAACGCTGCTATTACCCGTGGGGTATCAGCCGGCATTTCAGCGCGATCATCGCCAGCGGTAGCCTGCTGCGCTACGACCGGCAGATCACCGTGCCGACGGTGGTCCTGCACGGCCGCGCCGACAAACTGCAGCGCCCGTTCGGTGGCCGGGTGGTTGCCCGTGCGATCCGCGGCGCCCGTCTCGTCTTGCTCGACGGCATGGGCCACGACCTGCCCGAGCAGTTGTGGGACCGGGTGATCGGCGCGCTGACGACCACGTTTGCCGATTCGGCCTGACCAGGCCGATCGACTACCATTGCGGGCGGACAACCGGGGGCGGGTGATCACACTCGCTTTGGGGTGGGCACCGTGAAAATCAGAAAGGCGCGTCGCGCAATGGCGGGAAAACTCAGGCCGCATTTCGAGGATGTCCAGGCGCACTACGACCTGTCTGACGACTTCTTCCGGCTCTTCCTCGACCCGAGCCAGACCTACAGCTGCGCCTACTTCGAACGCGACGATATGACGTTGGAAGAGGCGCAGCAGGCCAAGGTCGACCTGTCGCTGGGCAAGTTGGGCCTGCAGCCGGGGATGACGCTGCTCGACGTGGGCTGTGGCTGGGGCAGCACGATGCGCCGCGCGATCGAGAAATACGACGTCAACGTCGTCGGCCTGACCCTGAGCAAGAACCAGGCCGGGCACGTGCAGAAGATGTTCGATGAGCTAGACGATGATCCCCACGGCAAGCCGCGTACCAAGCGGATCCTGCTCGAGGGCTGGGAGCAGTTCGACGAGCCGGTGGACCGGATCGTGTCGATCGGCGCCTTCGAGCACTTCGGCCACGACCGCTACGACGACTTCTTCAAGATGGCCTACGACGCCCTGCCCGACGACGGGGTGATGTTGCTGCACTCGATCACCGGCCTGACCGGCCCGCAGATGGTCGAACGCGGCATGCCGTTGACCTTCGAGCTGGCCCGGTTCATGAAATTCATCATCACCGAGATCTTCCCGGGCGGCCGGTTGCCGTCGATCGAGAAGGTGGAGGACCACTCGTCGAAGGCCGGCTTCACGCTGACCCGCAGGCAGTCGCTGCAGCCGCACTACGTCAAGACCCTCGAGCACTGGGCCGCGGCGCTGGAGGCGCACAAGAAAGAAGCCATCGAGATCCAATCCGAAGAGGTCTACGAGCGCTACATGCACTATCTGACCGGGTGCGCCAGGGGATTCCGGGTCGGTTACATCGACGTCAACCAATTCACACTGGAGAAATAGCGTTCAGCCACGCCGAAGAAAAACAGGGACTTCGTCCAAGTGTTGGACGATGCCGGGTATGGTGCTCTCACCACGGATGACCTGTGCGGTCGGCGAGCACACAACCCGGGTGCGGTAACACCCCGAGCAGTAGGAAGGCCAAGAAAGCAGATGCCTGACAAGCAAGCCATTTCCACGGACACGCGGACGCGTCCCGAGGACATCCAGGCACACTACGACCTCTCTGACGACTTCTTCGGGCTGTTCCAGGACCCGACGCGGACCTACAGCTCCGCCTACTTCACGCGCGACGACATGACGCTCGAAGAAGCCCAGATCGCCAAGGTCGACTTGAACCTCGACAAGCTGGACCTGAAGCCCGGCATGACGCTGCTGGACATCGGCTGCGGCTGGGGCACCACGATGAAGCGCGCCGTCGAGAAGTACGACGTCAACGTCATCGGCCTGACGTTGTCCAAGAACCAGCACGCGCGCGCCCAGCACGTGCTGGACAGCATCGACACCAATCGCTCACGGCAGGTACTGCTGCTCGGCTGGGAGGATTTCAGCGATCCCGTCGACCGGATCGTGTCCATCGAGGCGTTCGAGCACTTCGGCTTCGAGAATTACGACCGCTACTTCAAGAACGCGTTCAACATCATGCCCGAGGACGGGCGGATGACCGTGCAGAGCAGTGTGAGCTATCACCCGTACGATATGCACGCGCGCGGCAAGAAGCTCACCTTTGAGACGGCGCGGTTCATCAAATTCATCCTCACCGAGATCTTCCCGGGTGGTCGCCTGCCCTCCACCGCGATGATGGTCGAACACGGCGAGAAGGCGGGATTCGTTGTTCCCGAGCCGCTTTCGCTGCGGCCGCACTACATCAAGACGCTGCGGATCTGGGGCGACGCGCTGGAGGCCAAAAAAGCCAAGGCCATCGAGATCACCTCCGAAGAGGTCTTCGAGCGGTACATCAAATACCTGCGCGGCGCCGAGTACTACTTCACCGACGAGGTTCTCGACGTCAGCCTGGTCACGTACCTCAAGCCCGGCGCCGCGGCTTAGACTTTTTCCGCATTGCGCGGCCCCTGCTGTCGGATTGGGGCTGCGCCGTTCGTCGAACAGGTAGAGAGTGGAACGCAGGGTTTCGCTCACTACCGGAGGTGACCACAATGCAGTACCTCGCTTTATTGATCAGTCAGGAGCGCGACCTCACGCCCGACCAGGGGGCCACCGAGATGGCGGCCTACCAGAGTTTCCACGCCAAGGCGGCGTCGGCGATCCGTGGCGGTGATGCGCTGTTGCCCGCCGCGACCGCTGTGCGCATCTCCGGCGGCCCGGATGCGCCGATAATTACCGACGGCCCGTTCGCCGAGGCTGCGGAGGTGGCCGGCGGCTATTACGTGTTCGAAGCCGAAAACCTCGACGACGCATTGGCATTGGCCCGTGATATTCCCGCCGCCCAACACGGCGCCATCGAGGTGCGGCCGATCTACCACACCATGGATCCCGAATGGTCGCGGTCCGACGGCCAGTGGCTGGCGCTGCTGCTGGAACCACCCGCAGCGGCCCATGCCCCCGGCACGCCGGAGTGGGAGGCGGAAGCGGCACGACACGGTGAATTCGCCGCTGTCGCAGGCGATCACATCGTCAGCGGGGCCGCGTTGCACGAGCCGGCGACGGCGACCACGGTGCGTGTCCGCGACGGCGAGGTGCTGTTGACCGACGGGCCGTTCGCGGAAGGTGCAGAGATCGCCACCGGCTTCTACGTGCTGACCGCGGGCGACCGGGACGAGGCGGTCAAGCTGGCCGCGATGATCCCCGCGGGTGCGGTGCAGCTACGCCAGCTGGCTGGAGTCTCCGGCCTGTAAAGCATGGTCGACCTGGACGGCGTCTTTCGGCGCGAGTGGGGCCCGGCCGTGGCCACGCTGGCCCGGTGGTCGGGTGACCTCAGCGTCGCCGAGGACGCCGTCCAGGAAGCCTTCACCGAGGCGCTGCGGGTGTGGCCATGCGACGGCGTGCCGGACAACCCCGGCGCGTGGGTGCTGACCGTGGCGCGTAACCGCGCCCGGGACCGGCTGCGCCGCGAATCGGTGCGTCCGGGAAAGGAATTGGCCGCCGTGGTGGAAAACATCCGGGCGCGCACCGATCACGTCGAACCGCATCCCGTTCGCGATGACGAACTGCGGATGATGTTCACCTGCGCCCACCCGGCACTCGACCGGGTGTCGCAGCTCGCGCTGACCCTGCGGCTGGTTTCCGGCCTGACCGTCGCCGAGATCGCCCGCGCGTTGCTGCAGACCGAGGCCGCGGTCGGCCAGCGCATCACCCGCGCCAAGACCAAGGTCCGGCACGCCAACATCCCGCTGCGGGTGCCGCCCGCCGAGTTGCTGCCCGAACGCACACCACATGTGCTCAGTTGCATCTACTCGGTGTTCACCGAGGGTTACTGGTCGACGGCGGGGCCGTCGGCGATCCGCGACGAGCTGTGCGACGAAGGGGTTCGACTGGCCGGGGAGCTGTGCACGCTGATGCCCGCTGAGTTGGAGGCGCACGCATTGGCAGCCGTTGTGCTGCTTCATGATTCGCGACGGACGACCCGGGTTGACGATACCGGGGCGCTGGTGCCGCTCGAGGAGCAGGACCGCCGCCGCTGGGACCGCAGCCGCATCACACGCGGCCTGGACCGGCTGCGGGCCGCCCACGGCTCGACCGGTCCGTACCTGCCGCAGGCGGTGATCGCCGCATTGCACGCGACCGCGTCATCCTGGGAGCAAACCGATTGGCGCGGTATCTGCGCGGCCTACGACAGGCTGTTGGCGATGACCGATTCGCCAGTGGTGCGGGCGAATCGGGCCCTGGCGGTTGGCTTCCGCGACGGTCCGGACGCCGGGCTGGCCGCGTTGGAAAAGGTGGCAAACGATTCGCGGCTGGCGCGGTCGAACCTGGTGGCGTCGGTACGCGCCGACTTGCTGCGGCGTGCAGGACGCCGGGACGATGCCGTCACCTGGTATCGGACGGCGTTGGCGTCCAATGGTTCCGAGCCGGGCCGCGACTACCTGCGTCGGCGCATCGCCGAGTGCGGCGGGTAGGCGCTATTGCCGAGCCCGATCAGTGGTGGCCCCGTACGCCCAACTCGCCGTTGAGATATAGGGCGCGGCACGCCTGACGCGCCAGCTTGCCGCTGGTGGTTCGCGGGATGACGCCGGCCGCCACCAGCAACACGTCAGCCAATGGCAGGCTATGCCGGCGCGATACCGCCGCCCGGATGGCATTGATCACCGGTTGCAGCTCAGCCCGGCCCGCGCCCACCGCCCGTTCGGCAACGATGACCAGACGCTCCCCGGCCTCATCGGCGGGCGCTCCCGGCACCTGGTTGGCCGGCACCGAGAACGCCGCGACGTAGCCGGATCGCACCGCCGACGATGCCTCGGCCGTAGTGGCCTCGATATCCTGCGGATAGTGGTTGCGGCCATCCACGATAATCAGATCTTTAATGCGGCCGGTGATGTAGAGCTCACCGTCGAGGTAGACGCCGAGGTCACCGGTCCGCAGCCAGGTGGCATCGCTCGGCGCCCCGTCCGCATGGCTGCCGATCGGGAGTCGGCACTGCAGCTTGTTACCGAACACCCGCTCGGTTTCCTCGGGGCGTGCCCAGTAGCCACGGCCGATATTGTCGCCGTGCAACCAGATCTCGCCGACCTCCCCGTCGGGTAGTTCCGCCTCGGTATCGGGGTTGACGATGACGCCCCACTGGCTGCGGGCGATCCGGCCGCAGGAGACCTGTGCGATGGCGTTGGGCGCGTCCGGCGAGACCCGAACCGCACGCCCGACGCCCAACTGGTCGCGGTCCAGGTAGGTAAGGGTCGCCCCAGCGGCGGGGTCGATGCTCGAGACAAACAGGGTCGCCTCGGCCATGCCGTAAGACGGCTTGACCGCCGTGCTCGGCAGCCCGTACGGGGCGAACGCCGCGTTGAACTTCGCGATCGAGTAGATGCTGACCGGTTCGGAACCGTTGATCAGCGACACCACATTGCTCAGGTCGAGGTCCTCGCCGGCATCGGGAAGCCCGCGCTCAACGGCCAGGTCGAACGCGAAATTCGGAGCCGCCGCGAGTGTGCGGCCATGTTGAGACTCCGCCGCTAGCTGGCGGATCCACCGCTGCGGCCTTCGGACGAACGCGATCGGCGACATGAGCGTGACCTGGGTGCCGAAGACCGCCACGCACACGATCATCAACAGGCCCATGTCGTGGTAAAGCGGCAACCAGCTGACGGCTCGGGTGTCCCAGTCCAAACCGGTCGAGATGACCATCTGCAGCACGTTGGTGCCGATCGCCCGATGGGTGATCTCCACACCAACCGGAGTTCGCGTCGACCCGGACGTGTACTGCAAATACGCAATGTCGTCGGTGTCGGGATGAAACGGGGCGAACATGGCGCCCACCGAGTCGGGGACTTCATCGATTGCGATCACCCGCGGTCTGCGGCTGCGCGGCAACGACCGAACAAACTCCTGAACAGCCGCACCCGCGGCAGCGGTGGTAAGTACCACCGCGGGCTGGGCATCGCCGAGCACCGCGTTGAGGCGCTCCGCGTGCCCCGGCAACTCCGGCGCGAACAACGGCACTGCGATGTCGCCGGCTTTGATCGCGGCGAAGAAACCGACGATGTAGTCGATGCCGTGCGGAGCCAGTATGGCCACCCGATCACCCCGGGAGGTCACCTGCTGCAGACGAGCACCGATGGCCCGCAACCTGGTGCCCAGCTCGGCCCAGGTCAAGTCGATGGCCTTGCCGTCGGCGTGCTGGGTGTAGTCGAGGTAGCGGTAAGCGACGGCATCGCCGATGTCGGCGATGTGGCGATCCAGAAATGTCACCAGGTTGACGCCTTCTGGCAGGACGATGCCGCCATCCGCGTCGAGGTAGTCGGTCAACTCCAGCCGGTCTCCGCGACCGCCACCTTCGTTAGCCGAGGCACTTCTCATGAGGAGATCTTAAGAGAAGGAGGTGCGTTTCACTGTCGATGACCCACGGTGAACACCGGAGTAATTACGCCTCGGTGAAGTGGCGGGTGATCGCCGGGTCGACCGGGATGCCCGGGCCGGTGGTCGTCGAGACGGTGATCTTCTTCAGGTAGCGACCTTTCGACGACGACGGCTTGTGCCGCAGCACCTCGTCGAGCGCCGCACCGTAGTTCTCCGCAAGCTGCTTCTCGTCGAACGACGCCTTGCCGATCACGAAGTGCAGGTTGGCCTGCTTGTCGATCCGGAAGTTGATCTTGCCGCCCTTGATGTCGGACACCGCCTTGGTGATGTCCGGGGTGACGGTGCCGGTCTTGGGGTTCGGCATCAAGCCACGCGGCCCCAGGATCCGCGCGATCCGGCCGACCTTGGCCATCTGGTCAGGCGTGGCGATTGCGGCGTCGAAGTCCAGGAACCCGCCCTGGATCTTCTCGATCAGGTCGTCGCTGCCGACTATGTCGGCGCCGGCCGCAGTGGCCTCATCGGCCTTGTCGCCCACCGCGAACACCGCGACCCGGGCGGTCTTACCGGTGCCGTGCGGCAGGTTGACCGTGCCGCGGACCATCTGGTCGGCTTTGCGCGGGTCAACACCGAGCCGGATGGCCACCTCGACGGTCGAGTCCTGCTTGGTCGACGACGTCTCCTTGGCCAGCTTGGCCGCTTGCAGCGGCGTGTAGAGGCTGGAGTGGTCCACCTTTTCGGCGGCGGCGCGATATGCCTTGCTGTTCTTGCTCATTCGATAATCCAATCTGATGTTGGGTTGTGGTTGATGGCGGACCGGAGCTGGCCCTCCCACGAGACCTCCGCCTTATTCGACGGTGATCCCCATCGACCGGGCGGTCCCGGCGATGATCTTGGCGCCTGCCTCAATGTCGTTGGCGTTGAGGTCGGCCTTCTTGGTCTCGGCGATCTCGCGGACCTGATCCCACGTCACCTTGGCCACCTTGGTCGTGTGCGGCTCGGCAGAGCCCTTGGCCACGCCAGCGGCTTTGAGTAGCAGCTTGGCGGCCGGCGGAGTCTTGAGCGCGAACGTGAAGCTGCGGTCTTCGTAGACGGTGATCTCCACAGGGATGACGTTGCCGCGCTGGGCGTCCGTCGCGGCGTTGTACGCCTTGCAGAACTCCATGATGTTGACGCCGTGCTGGCCGAGCGCCGGACCGACCGGCGGCGCGGGGTTGGCTTCCCCGGCCTTGATCTGGAGCTTGATCAGCCCGACAACTTTCTTCTTCGGAGCCATGAGTTTGTGACGTTCCTTTCCTGTTGCCCGGCTTTCCCCCGCAAGCGGGGGGACCCCCACCTCAGGCCGCTGGGCGGCGGTTAAATTTTAGAGACCTGGGTGAAGCCCAGTTCGACAGGTGTTTCGCGACCGAAGATGGACACCAGCACCTTGAGTTTCTGTTGTTCGCCGTTGACCTCGTTGATCGTCGCCGGCAGCGTGGCGAACGGCCCGTCCATCACGGTGACCGACTCGCCGACCTCGAAGTCGACCTCGA
>Ga0210396_10003886_pt1 | contig 14770 bp, 16 predicted proteins | sample IncBWH17OmetaG_FD_155466 | JGI IMG/M metagenome (GOLD analysis project Ga0210396, IMG submission 155466) | Forest soil microbial communities from Barre Woods Harvard Forest LTER site, Petersham, Massachusetts, United States - Inc-BW-H-17-O ... | reverse complement strand
ACGAAGGATTGGCGATCATCTTACGGAACCAATGGAGCCGCGAACGCGCGGATAGGTCGCGCTTCTTCAACCGGCTCAGCGAGCTCTTTTACATAGAACGCAACCGCCGTGGCTCGCTGCCAGAAACGTGTGCCGAGAAGCAGAAGCAAAGTTGCCTGGCCGATGATGAATGCCCCCGCAACACTGCTTGGCGGGACAATCGCGTGCCATAGCAAGATTCCAGCCATAAGGACGGCCAGCGCCACAATTGCAATCACAACATAGCTGGCCAACAGCTGTCCGAGATTGCATCGCGTCTTGCGGAATCCGGCCACAACCGATTTGCGAACCGCGGACTCGTCCCTCAGGGCCACGTCGGTCTGGGCAAGGTCGAACCAGATGCGTATCACAGTCAAGACCAGAAAAATGATGATTGTGCCGGCGAGTTGCAAAAAGAATGGCAGCCTTTCATTCGAAGTCTTATCCGCGGCTGTGACCAGCGCGTTCAACGCTCCGAACAAAATCCCGGCAATAATTCCTGCGGTAATCGTGAAGAATAAAAAAAGCCGAACAAATCGCCACACATTCTTCCCGCAGGCACGAAAAAACTCATCGCGAGGAAGCCGATGATCGGAGGCATAACCCAGCAGCACTCCGGGCATGAACGTCAGGGTCAAAAGGAAGAATATGACAGCGAACATCATTGCAGGATGGGCCGCCCCGGGCAGCGCCCCGAATTCCGGACGCCCGATCATTTCACTGAATACCCCCAGGTTGAATCCATGAAACAGTTTGTCAGCATGGAGGCTGTGGTCCAGGATGGCGTGCGCCTGATCGCTAAAGGAAGCCGCTCCGAAATGGGCTAACGCCAGGTTGAACAGGTAGAACCAGACAACATAACGTTTGTTACGCCCTGCAATCGCAGCGCCCGCCGAAACCAAACTTTTGTTCTCGTTCATTGAGATGTCCACTTACACCAGCCACCAAGCCAGCAACTGCGCACAGAACTGCCCAATGCAAGTCCAATAGTTTGTCAGTTTGCGCGCCGGCCCGCCGTTCGCTTCCGCGGTTCGACTGTTATTAAAGTTGTTGCGGTCGAATTGAATCTTGTGATCGGCATCGACTTCGACCGATTCTATGGTCGCCTTTTTCTGATAAGAATATCTCACCCACCGATCTTGCCCGTCCCAATGTTCGCGGACCTTGTCGCCGTTATTGAACTTGATTTCAACGTCGATGGGCATAACGAACTCCCCCTTGCGATGAATCCAGACATTGCAGACGTATTCCGTCTGGCCCTTTTTCTCTGTCAAGTTTTCCTTGTACCAATCCACCGGCACAGAACTGATCTTCATTACCTCGTAGTCCAACACCTGCGTGCCATAAACAGCCTGGTTAAAGTACCAACGCAAGTCCCTGCCAGAAACCTCCTCAATGGTCTTCAGGAAATCTTCTCTTGCGGGATGAGTAAAGCGGTAGCGCAAGAAATACGTATGCATCGCCTGACGCATAGTATCTTCACCAATCATGTTTTCGAGAGTGCGCAGCACCAGAGCAGTCTTACCGTAGGAGATTCCGCCGTAGGAATTGAAATCAGCGTACTGCCAACCGTTGCGAGACATAGGATCAAGGTCGGCAAAACCCACATAGTACAGCCTGTCTTCGTCCGTCTGTCCTTCGGTGATACCCCATAGATTGAGAACCGAAGTGGAAGGGCCAAAGATAGAATCCATGACCTTGATTTGCGTGTACTGGTTAATGCCCTCGTCCATCCAAGCATCTTCGAATTCATTCGTGGCCACCATGCCGTACCAATATTGATGGCCAAATTCATGTTCGATAGTTTCCGCCGAGTCCCCATGAGCCCCTTCCGGCTCCCACCAAGTCGTCCCCCCGGTGATGAAGGTTGGATATTCCATACCGAATGCCGGCGAACCCGGGTCCGGATCCACCAGTGTAAGGGTCTTATAAGGATAGGGGCCGTACCAGCGATCGAAGCGGTCCATGCTCTCCTTCAGAACGCGCGCTTGCCTCTCCACCTGGCGCCAGTGTGCTGGCTGCATCATGATTCGCAGCTTCACCGGGCCCATGCTCCCTTGAAACGTGTCGTTATAAATCAAATAGTGCGGGCTCGCCGTCCACGCGAAATCATGAATATCTTCACCGTGGTATGCGACAGTCTTCGTTCCGTCGGGATTGTTCACGCTGCTGACTTCAATGCCGCTGGCTCCCACCACTTCATACTCAGGAAGCGTGAGCTTCACGTCATAAACACCGAAGTCCGCGAAAAACTCCGTGTACGCGTGGAACTGGTGGCAATTCCACGCGCCGTGCCACCAGACGCCCACTTTGGGAAACCATTGACCGCCGAGAACGAAGTCGCGATTCCAGCCCGTTCGCTCCATGGTCTGCGGAAATTGATCGTGAAACTTGATCTTGAACTGAACATAGCCATCGGGTGGAATCGGCTTGGACAGATGCACTTGAACGACCGTGCGATCGTCGTTGTTATCGTCATCGGGATGAATGTACTGCAACTGCGAAGTGAAGTCTCCCTGGCCCACGACTTCAAAGCTCTTGATCTCCTCCGCGCCGTAGCTCTTGTTGTCCCATTTTTCAAAGTCCTGCCCGCGAGTGCCCTCCCGTTTTCCTTCCTGCATCCACGTAGACGTTGGCTGAAAGGCGTTCAAATAAAGATGAAAGGGAAATGTATCGAGGGCTTGCCCCGTCAGATTGTGATAAGTCAAGGTTTCGCTGGCGTCGAGGGTGTGAGCTTTCGCGTTGTACTTAGCGTCCATGTCATAAGCCACAACCCGCTGCGACAGCGGCGTGGAAGAATTGATCGCCAATGTAGTCGTGGGAATTGCCGGACCGGAACTACCGCTCTGAGCGGTCATCGGCACAGCAGACGAAGCTACAAGGAGGCAGACGACGAGCCTCAAACACAAAGACATGAATAACACTCCATTTGTCGGGAAGTGATGAACGAATGCAATTTTGAAATCATAGCGCAGGAAGCAGTAGCCGTGCCGGACAGGCGGATTGCTTGCTCCTGACATTAGTTACGTCATTGAGGAAGTCTGAGTTCCATTTTGCTTCACATCCGAAGCCGGCAGAACTCGAACAATTAAATTGTTATGCCTACAGTTGGGTTGTCATTCTGACCCACGATTCGGGTAGTCCGAGGCGGCGATCGGGTCGGCGTAACGCAACATCAGTCGGAGATAGCCTTTCGCATCCTGCCTCTGCCGTCAAACCCGAAGGCCAAATCGCGTCAGCATTTCTCGTCGCCCAAGACTGGTGACGCCTAGAGCTCTGCTGTCGAGATCCTGAAGCACCCATTTTCTTTTGAGTGCGACTTTCAGAAGGGCCGCCGCCAGTGCTCCGCCGAGATGCGGACGCCGCTCACTCCAGTCGACACAGGCATACGCGAAACGGCGACGCAGCATGTGAGTTGCCTCGACATCAATGCCAAGAGCCTGGAACGCCTTCGTTCCCTTTAAAGTAAGGTCGCGGCCAGCGTCGCCGGCCGTCGAATCGGACGACATCCATCCCAGCGCCTGAAAGCGGTCATGCAGCGAGACTCCTAACGAGCCCGCGATGTGATCGTAGCAAGTTCGCGCGGCACGCAGCCGGCTGGGCGTGTTCGGCACAAATGCAACACGCGACCCACCGGCCAGCACACTCAAGGCTTCAAGCGCAGCGGCCACATTGCTCCCTTCCAGACTGTAGTAGCGGTGCTTCCCCTGAGCGAATACCTTCACCAACCGCTCGACCTTCAGCCGCTGCAGGTGCACGCTGGCGGTTGACGGGGTTACGTCGGCGACCACCGCAAGTTCCGTGCTGGTTCGCGCTCGCCCGTCCGAAAGGCAGTAGAGCATACGGGCACGCGCCGGCTCGCCAATCGCCGCGGCAATTCTAGAGACCGCAGTGTCGGCATGCTGTTCTACATTCATACTTTGATGGTAAACGAAGTGTTTATGTCGGGCAACCCGCATATTGATGAAGGTGCGTGCGATTCAACAAGAGGACATCAATGACAATCACCTGCTTTATCCGCTACCAGATCGATCCATTTCAACGAGACGAGTTCAAGAAGTACGCCGAGAATTGGGGCCGCATCATCCCGCGATGCGGAGGCCACCTTGTGGGATATTTTCTTCCCTATGAAGGCATGAACGATGTAGCTTGGGGATTGATTGCCTTCGACAGTCTGGCGTCTTATGAGAGCTATCGAGCACGCCTGAAATCAGATCCGGAAGCACTCGAAAATTTCTCCATGGCGCAAACCAAGCGGCTTATCCTACGTGAAGAAAGGAACTTCGTCGAGGTAGTCGACGGAACCTTCAACTTCCCTCGAGTAGAACAAAGGTGACTTCTATGTTGACTCAAAAAGAAAAGGGACAGGCCTTCCGCGCGCTTCACCAGCGTGAAAAGGCATTCATCATTCCCAACCCATGGGACGTGGGAACCGCGCGACTGCTCGCCCACTTGGGCTTTGAGGCCCTGGCCACAACCAGCGCTGGTTATGCCTTTTCAGCCGGACGACGCGACAACTCGATTGATCGTGACGAAACCCTGGCACACGTGACTGCGATTGCCTCAGCGACCGACCTGCCGGTAAGCGCCGACTTAGAAAATGGTTTTGGCGACGCCCCTAAGACCGCCGCAGAGACGATCCGGCTTGCCGCCGAAACCGGACTGGTCGGCGGCTCCATCGAAGATGTACCCGGACGCACAAACTCCGCACCCTATGAACTTGAACAGGCAGCCGACCGAGTGCGCGCGGCCGCAGAAGCGGCGCGTAACCTCCCGTTCCCTTTCACATTAACGGCGCGTGCGGAGAACTATCTCGTAGGAAGGCCCGATCTGAAGGACACCATCGAGCGCCTGCAGGCCTATCAAGAAGCGGGCGCTGACGTTCTTTACGCGCCCGGCCTCCGCAGCAAGGAGGACATTGCCTCGGTGGTCAGTTCGGTGGATCGCCCGGTGAATGTCATCATGGGACTGCAAGGCGCTCAATTGAGCCTGGCCGAACTCTCGGCAATTGGAGTCAAGCGTGTGAGCGTCGGGAGCGCACTCTCTCGCGCTGCCCTCGGCGCCTTTCTTCGCGCCGCAAAGGAGATGCGAGAGCACGGTACTTTCACTTTCGCGGCGGACGCCGTCAGCTATCAGGACATCACCGCCATGTTCACGGCCTGAGGCGCGCCACGACAAAAGCAAAAGGAATATCTGTCGCCAAGTTCCCCGGTTCGCGTTGTTCCGCCTTGGTAGTCCGGGTTCTCTCGTTGCACACATTCTGGTGCAGAAAATCCGTCAAAAAAACACTCTCTTGTGGCGCAAAATCTAGAAAACAAAGGACCGGAATTGGTATTAATATAGTTGACTAACCCAAAAACCAACCCTCTCCGGGCTATGCTTTTGTTGTCACTGGCGGGGATACAAATTGCCCCATCGCTTTTCGGGTATCGCAGTGTTGAAGTTCATTGTCGTAGGTTTGCAAATTGAGCGGAAGTTGCGGTTTGTAGCAAATCTAGCGATTTACTAGTAATATCAAGTCACGATCATGACAGTCTGGATCGTGACAGAAGAGTCAGGTTGTCAAATTGACAAGTTTGGATGGAGATGGTTGGAATCGAACCAACGGGCAGCGACTTGATAAGGGTGCCGTCCCGCGAACCTGCCATCCCCATTTGTAAGCGGGACTGAAGCCAAGTACCCCGTCGCAATCGGGGTTTCTTGGTTCAAAGTTACTTCCTTGTCGGGACGCTTTGAACTAAGAATTTTAACGGGGCCTCAGTCCCGTTTGACATTTTACATGAGGCCTGAGCGGTAAGCACAATACAGTTTCTAGGCAGGCGTCTCCCGTTTGAAGTAAAACACGTTCCCTTGGATATTCACTAGTTCCCATCCCTCTTTGCCAAAATTGTTTAGTGTTGTGTTCAATCGCAATTGGTCAGTTGCGGGATTGAACGGGATATTTTCAATGTGATACTGCCATGTTGCTTTCATAATCTTTCAACGCTATAACCCGCACTCACTAGCCGACAGTGACTATAAAAGTACATCAGAAGTTTTTGTTTGTTGCCGTTCCTTGCGGGTTGCGGCTGCCTTACGGCCTGCCGCTCTACGTTTCTTGGTTGTGGCTGCTTTCTTTCCGGCTGCTCTGCGCTTGCGGGTTAGGGCTGCTTTCTTGGCGGCTGCACTGCTATCTCTGGGCATATTAAATCCTCTCCATTTCATCGAGTCTCGCTAGCGACTAGCCGCTCTGCCTGCACTTCTTGCGGGCTTCGCCGTCGCACCGAGTCGGCAATTTCGGCAAGTAGATAGACCGCTCCCGAAGTTAAAGTGACGGCCAGACCTGACAGCAGAATATAGATGCCAAGAGGCCCATAGTTTCCAGAAGAAAAAACGGAAAATAAAAAGAGAAACAGGCCGATGGCGGAAGCGATGCCGCCCATCACGACAAGAATTGAGGCGAGGCCCTTGAGGAAATCTCTCATTGTCAACGCTTAGCAAAAAGGCGGGGAATTATCTCATGTGGGATCGTATAATAGGCAGGAAAATCTTACGCTTAAAAAGCAAATAGCCGCTGGCAGGCGGCATTCGCTGGGCTTGAGTTGCGCGGGCAATTCAAATCATACGGTGCAACATGCCCATGCCGCAAGAGTTAAATGCTACGGTATCGAAAACACCTCTCTCGCGCTTACAAACTCAAAACTTGACTCAAACTCATGCCCACGCGAACAGCGAGTGCTCGACTGGCGCAATGCGGCTACCATTCTCGCTAAGGCGGTCTCTGTCTCGTATTGCATTCGTTGCAGGAATAATATGTGCGGAAGTCCGCAGTTGCTATGGCCGCATCGGTGTTCTATTCGATAGTAAAACCCGCTTGGTCCGGGTGGGGGATTTCTATGGTCTCGATCTGGGACCCATCTGTGTGCCGGGAACTGATGGACATCTTGAATGCAATACAGACCTGTTCGCCCGCAGTGCATGCATTGAAAGTATATCTGCCAAGTACAACTGGCTAAGCGTCGGAGACGATCTTCTGATTCTTGAAGGTTGGGAGCGGGGAAAGCAATTTGCCCTGCGCAGTGCTTGCAGTCCACGTAAGGAAACGGCAGAACCATAACCTAACCGATCTAGAGATGATCCGCGTTATGATAGTCGCATGAACGCGAAAACGAAACCGTCTCCCGAACACGCGAGATTCCAAAGCGCATTGCGTAGTGTGTTGCAAGTCTCCAAGACCGATCTGAACCAAATGCTTGCCGAAGAGAAAGCAGCGAACCAGGGGAAGCGGAAACGCGGCCCTAAACCGAAACATTCCACACCACCTGAGCAAAGCACATAAGACTCGGAGTTATGACTCTTCTAAAACGGCAAGCTTGCTTCGTATCATTCGCCGCAGCCAAGGTTCATTCATAATGCGCGGATGAGATGATCTGGCGATTGATTCATCGCGTGATTTCAATCTCCAGTGAAACGGAGGAGAAATAGGAACGGCCTTATTTACGGGTTCAAGTATCAGTCGCCACTGGGTTTCAATGTATCCATTGCCCAAGTTGAAACTGGCGTGATCTAGATGTTCATCCCGTTTCCAACTGAGTGTGATTCTAAAAGTCTGACAGCTTCTTTTCAGTGACACAATTAGTTCATTTGAGATATTGTTTTTCTCGCTTTTTTCGTTTTTCAAATTCGCATCAAGACGCCGCGCCTCATCTTCAAGGATGGCAAGGATGGCGTTAACAGAATCCTCTGTGCTGGGGAAATTCATGTCTTTGGCTTCCGCCCGCGTTTCTTCCGATAAGGATTAGAAGGTCTCAGGCCTCGCGCTATCCTTGCCAGTCAACTCTGTGAAGGTCAATCGCTTGTCTGCGACTTGAGATAGAGCCAACAAGAAACGATCCGAATCAGTCAAAGGATTCTCTTTGGTAGCGCGATTGTTGTAGCGGAACACTTGCTCATCGATGTAGCGGTCAAGGTGGAATGGTTCAACGGCCACGTAGGTTCCCTTGAGTCCGCGTTTCAATAGACTCCAAAAATTCTCTAGCCCATTGGTATGCACGCGGCCTTTGACGTAGGTTTCGGCATGGTTCACAACGTCATGGACGTAACGCCAGTGCAACTTGTCATAGCCCACGGCGCTGTCGGTGTACACAGCGGAGCCATACTTTACATTTTGCAGCACTTCGTTTTGTAGAGTCTCGCGCTTGATGTCTGGTACGACTTTGGCGCGGACCTGACGCGCATCTCGATCTAGGATTCCCATTACGACAGTCTTGTTGGGATAGCGGTCGGTATTTTGTTCGGTGCGAATTTGATTGAGTCTAACGCGGCGTTCCTTGTGCATGTTTATCATTTTGCCGCCGACGAAGGATTCATCGACTTCGACTTCGCCGCCGTCATTGCTGCCAAGTTTTGTTCCGAGATTTCGGGCCTTGATAACCAGTCTCAGGCGATGCAGCATGAACCATGCGGTCTTTTGAGTTACGCCTAGATCGCGGGCCATCTCATGGCTACTGATTCCATTTTTGCAATTGATGAGCATCCACAGAGCGGGCAGCCACTTCTGCAAAGGGATGGGAGAATCCTCAAAGATGGTCTCGACTTTAACGGAGAACTGACGGCGGCAGTCGCGGCACTTCCAGCGCTTTTGAGTCTTGATGTAGTAGGGATTCTTGGTATTGCAATCGGGGCACTGGGGGCCAGCGGGCCAACGCATCAAGGCTACCGCGTCAATACATACCTGTTCGTCGCTAAAGTATTGAATCGCTTCAAGTAATGTCTTTGGGCTTTCCATGTTCAAACTATAACAGAATGGCGTGGGTTAGTCAACTATATTTATACCCCGGAATTTTTCTTGCCTTCTAGATCTATGGTTCTAAGGCAGTTACAGGCAAAATATTAAAGACATTAGGGTTACAGCGATTGCTCGCCCTTGCTGTTATTCCATTTTGGAACGCCAGGCAAGGCTGGATCTTGGTTGTGCTGTTCCGGATGGAGCCTCGTTCCCTTGGAAGCGCCGCTTTAAGTCAGATTGTCAAAGAACGGTGATTATCTTATAGATAACCTATGTGGTGTTATGTTATCGCAAATGGAATAACGAGATCAAGAAGAAAGTGGCTGGGCTGGGCACTGGTTCCCAAATTGGGAATCCAGTGCGTACTTTTTCGAAAGAACGTGAAATAAAGAGCGGTCACCCAGAAGGTAATCTGAGCCGGTTGGGTTAGAGGGGGTAGAAGGATGGCTGGTTTGCGACGCTGCCGGCACCCGCCCTTTCGCACAGAGCGAAGGACGGGGCACCCCAAACCTAATTATTAATTGTTGTAAAGGGTGGGCCACGCCGCCAAAGGTTAGTCCTGTTGTGCATCTTTTTGGCCGCCCTGCATCGGGCCACTGGTGCTTTCTATGGCTTGGCCTCAAACACCGTTCCACAACCCCCTTGGCACGCTGTTCCTGAGCCGCCGTACTGCGTCGTGCCATAGAGGTTCCCCAATCCGTCAGAGATCAGTTTCGCTTTTGGCTCGCTCCCCTCCGGAGTGCCAGTGAAGTTGTAGAGAGTAGTAAGCGACCACGGACTTCCATGTTTCGGGTGCTTCAGCCGAAAGACGACGCCCAAGTGACTTTTTCCACCAAGCGCAGTGCCATAGAGGCAGCCCGTGACGTCGAATATGACAGCGCTGCGGGGGCTTGTACCGTCATTGCCGTCGCCGAAGTGGTAAAGCACGGTCTCTTTCCAAGGCCCGCGGCCTCCCGTTGGGGCGGCTAAGTCGAACACATCGCCATTTCCATTGGTTGCCCCGGCAGATGCTGTGCCGTAGAGTTTGCCGTCCCTGCCAAAAACAACACCCGCAGCCGGGTTTGCGCCATCCTGGGGTTGAAAGCGATGAAGTATCTTCTCTGTCCAAATGCCGCCCTTCGTCGCAGGCGGCCTCAACTCGAAGGCAGTGCCGCAGCCCCCCGAACCGCACTGCCCGCTCTCATTGCCCCCTCCGAATGTCGTCCCGTAAATCGTGCCCTTGCTGTCCAAGACCAGGCCGCCATTGGGATTTGCTCCGTCGGTGCCGCTCCTGAAGCCGTGCAAAACTTTCTCCGTCCATTTGCCGCCCTTCGTCTTCGGGGGGCTCAGCTCGAACACTGCTCCACAGTACTGATAGAATTTGTTACAAGTTGTCCCTTGGCCTCCGCCGAACATGGTTGCGCCATAAAGATTGCCAGCGCTGTCGAATACCAAGTCCCCGTTAGGCAGATATCCCTGCTTGGGGCTAGGAAAGCTGTACAGCACGGTTTCGGTCCAGAAACCGCCCTTAGTTTGTGGCGGCGTCATTTCGTACACGATCCCGCAACCCACCTTGGTGCCCAGAAGGACGCAATCTCCGGTGCCGCCGTAAGCGGTTGTGCCGTAGAGATTGCCTGAGCTATCGATCACCAAGCCGCTTGCCGGGGTGTCGCCATCACCGGTGATGTTGCCTGTGAAAACGTGGAGCACAGTCTCAGTCCAGGGATCGCCCTGCTTCACCGGGGGCGAGAGCTGAAAGACAGATCCGCACTGCGCCGGAGGGCAAAACCCGAAGCCTTGGGTCGTGGCCCCATAGAGATTGCCCGCCGCGTCAAACACCACGCCACCCGCAGGCAAAGCACCGTCGGTTGCGCCGCCTTGGAAGCTGTATAGCACCTTCTCCTTCCACTCGGCGGAGGCAGGCACAGTCAATGCGAAAACAGCCACCAGGAAGCTCAGCACGCCAACCGCCGACTGGGAATATCTCTTGCGAGTCATCCAGGAACCACCTCGGAACGGGATAGCCGGCGCTACGGGCACGAGGAGCGCGGCTTCGAGCGATAGTACCTCCGTCTGGCGCTGGTGTCACGGAGAATGCGGCGGTTTGCGCGGATGGTAAATGATGTGGCGGCTCGCTCGGGAATCGGTGTCGCGACTGATCTTTCGCCCCGCTGGGGCTCGGTCGTTGCCCACTTTTACCCACGGCTTGCGCCGTGGGCTGCATTCTGCCGCCGCTTCGCGGCTATTGAGGGCGCACCCGGCTCTTTTGCACAGAACGCGAAAGAACGGGGTACCCCAAACTTAAGTTATCCATGGTTTAAAGGGTGGGCATCGAGGGATTGAAAGCGGTCAACCGGATTTCTTCGAGACAGATCCCGATGCAACCAAAGCGCCTGTCGCAGGCAACTAAATAATTAGTTGACGTTTCAGCTTTCGCTGCGTCTAATAAATTAAGCATGGAGGATGGCTCTTGCCACCGACGAAATCCGCAACCCTGACTGAAGCTGAACTACGGCTGATGGACGTGCTCTGGCAGCGAGGTCCGTCGACCGTTCAGCAGGTGCTGGAAGGGCTGCCCAAGAAATCGCAACTGGCGTACAACTCGGTGTTGACCACCATCCGCATCCTCGAAAAGAAGGGCTACTTGAAACATATAAAGGATGGCCGCGCCCATGTTTACCGTCCGCTGATTGAGCGGGCGGAAGCCTCGCGGTCGGAAATTCGGCATCTCGCGAGTCGCTTCTTTAAGGATTCGCATGAAATGCTGGTCTTAAACATTCTGGAGGAACGCGGCATTGATGCCGAGGAACTAAACCGGCTCCGTCAGCTCCTGGAACAAGCCGAACCGGGTGAAAACAAATAGGGAAGTAGACCAAGCCGCGAAAGCGGCTACGGAATGCAGCCTGCGGCGTAGGCCGCGTACGGTAAGACGGAATGAATAGTGAAGGACTGAATAGGTAATGATCGCGGCGCTAAATCTGGATCACGTGGCCCGAATGTCGGCTGGGAGCATACTGAACTGCATGCTCGAAGGCCTCGCCATCGGGCTTTTCGCCTGGATTCTGCTGCGCGTATTAGGACGGCGAAATTCCAGCACTCGGTTTGCGGTATGGTTCTCAGCTTTGCTGGCCATCGCGGCATTGCCTGTCATCCGCGTCGCCGTTTCGACTCCCCAGGCCGGGACCGCAGGCTCGGCAATCACTGTTCCCAGCTCGTGGGCGTTCGATATCTTTATCGTGTGGGCGCTGATTGCCGGTGTGTGGCTGCTGAGGGTAGGTGCAGGTCTTCTGCAGTTGCGCAAACTCCGCGCGAGTTGCACCGCAATCGATACCGAGACTCTCAATCCGTTATTGCAGACAACGCTGCAAGAGTTTCAAAGCGTAAGGCCGGTGGCGCTATGCCACTCCGATCGCATACAGGTACCAACGGCCATCGGCTTTCTGAAACCTCTGGTAGTGATTCCGTCATGGGCTCTGCAGGAACTTTCCACCTCCCAGTTAAATTCGATACTGATTCACGAGTTGGCTCATCTGCGCCGCCGCGACGATTGGACAAATCTTGCCCAAAAGGTCCTGAAGGCGCTCTTGTTTTTCCATCCTGCCGTGTGGTGGATCGAAAATCAATTGGCGTTGGAACGAGAGATGGCATGCGACGACGCAGTCCTGGCGGAGACGGGAAATCCGCGAGGCTATGCACAATGCCTGGTTTCAATGGCTGAGAAGACCTTCCTACGCCGGGGATTGGCGATGGCCCAAGCCGCCGTGAGCCGGATGCGGCAGACCTCGCTGCGCGTCTCACAGATTCTCGACGTAAATCGTTCGAGCGCCACCCGCGTCTGGAAACCGGCTTTGTATTCTGTAGCAGCGTTCCTGGTAGTTTGTTTGATTTCGTTATCGCACGCGCCGGAACTTGTCGCATTTAAAGACCGGGCGCCGGACGTCTCAGCGATACGCGCGAGCACAGGTGCGGCCTCAGACGCCAGTTCGGTTCCCCAACAGTATGCGAATGCAACGCCGGTAAGTTTCCACGAAAGACCTTTTGCGGAACCACTCCGCCCGACTCATGGAGTTCGTGAGCCCCTGAAAACGCTCGCGCCGCAAAACGCGAACCATCGAATTCGGAAGGGCTCGAATTTGATCCTGCCGCAGATTGCTGAAAGCAAATCCGGGTTTCAGCTTCTGGGGCAAGGGACTCTAGAAGAAGCAAGACTCTCAACCACCACCAAACCTGCGCAGGCAATATTTTTAGTGATGCAAACGGCAGTGTATGACGACGCAGGCCCCGTGCTGTGGAGAATCAGCGTGTGGCGCGTGACCGTCCTGGATTCTACTCGCCGGGTCGAAAGCAGAATTCCCGCAAAGCAAATTTAGGAGAGGCACAAGTGAGCAAGGAATCAGTCTGCATTAACGAACTAAATAATTAGTTGCTAAAGGAGAAAGTAAACAAATGAGTAAGTGGATTGCAAACTTGAAAACAACCATGGGTCGTATGGCGATTTCGCTAGTCGCAATCGCAGGCCTCGCGTCCCTGGTAACCTACGAAACCGCAAAACCAGCACCGGCGCGGGCAGCAGTCGCAGCCCCGGCCGCAGCTCCACTCGACGACAACAGCGTAAGCACATTGCTCTCGCTCGACCAGGCAATGGAAACTTTGGCTGCCAAAGTAACACCCGCCATCGTCAACGTTGCTGTAACCTCACACAGCAAAGAAACCGCTGAACAACAATTACCCGACGACATGCAGCAATTCTTCGGACCAGGTTTCGGCCAAGGTCAGGGCTTCGGTCACGGCCGCCAGCAACCGCAGATTGAGCATGGCATCGGCAGCGGAGTCATTATTTCGCCCGACGGCTACATCGTCACCAATAACCACGTCATTGATGGCGCAGTCGACATCCGCGTCACCATGAGCAACCGAAAGATCATGAAGGCCAAGCTGATCGGCACCGATCCGCTGACCGACCTTGCGGTAATCAAGGTAGACGGCGGCGACCTGCCAAGTATTCCGTTGGGAGACTCGACCGCATTGCATCCAGGCCAGACAGTACTAGCTTTCGGAAATCCCTTCGGCTTCCGCTTCACCGTAACCCGCGGAATAGTCAGCGCGCTAAATCGGCCAAATCCGTTCTCGGATAACGCGCGCAAGCCCGGCGAATTCATCCAGACGGACGCGGCCATCAATCCCGGCAACTCCGGCGGCCCGCTGGTAAATGCGCACGGCGAAGTAGTTGGCATCAACACCTTCCTGATTTCTTCATCCGGACAGTTCTCCGGAATGGGTTTTGCTATCCCCACGCAAATCGTGAAGCCGACGGTCGACACGCTGATCCGCGACGGGAAAGTAACCCATGGCTACATGGGAATCGGCATCAGCGACGTCACCCCGGAGAACGCCAAGTTCTTTGACGTCACCGACGCCAACGGAGCAGTAGTGACCCAGGTCGAACCCAATTCACCGGCAGCCAAAGGGGGATTGAAAGTCGGCGACGTAGTCACGGAACTTGACGGCAAGAAAGTGACTGACGCCGGTGAGCTTCAGGTAGAAGTCGGACAGAAGCGCCCGGGCACGATCATCAAACTGCAAGTAATGCGTGACGGCAAGACAGTAAACGTGCCAGTCACGCTCGAAGCGATGGGCAGCCGTGACAAAGAAGGCGTCGAAACCAGCGAAGCTGAACACGGCAAAATGCACTGGGGCGTAGGTCTTAGCGACTTGACTCCCGACGTTCGTCAGCAACTGCAAGCTCCCGGCGACATTCACGGCGCTGTGATCGAGCAGGTCCAACCGGGCAGCTCCGCCGACAACGCCGGACTGCAACGAGGCGATGTAATCGTGCAGGTCAACCGGCACGACGTGCAAAGCGCCTCCGACGTCAAGCAGGCGTTATCCAGCGTCCCGAAAGGCAAAGACGCGCTGCTGCTGGTCTGGTCGAACGGCGGCAATACCTTCCGCGTCCTGCACGCCCCCGAGGGTTCGTAGGACAGAAGGATGAACCCGGACCTTTCC
>Ga0210396_10003884_pt1 | contig 14775 bp, 8 predicted proteins | sample IncBWH17OmetaG_FD_155466 | JGI IMG/M metagenome (GOLD analysis project Ga0210396, IMG submission 155466) | Forest soil microbial communities from Barre Woods Harvard Forest LTER site, Petersham, Massachusetts, United States - Inc-BW-H-17-O ... | reverse complement strand
TCCTTCTGCTGTCCAAAGAGCTCGAGCTCGTCGGAGCGCAGCTCGGCCGCGAGGCGCTCGAGCTCCTCCGTGACGGTCGCGAGCTCCTGCTTGCGCGCGACGTGGCGCGCGAGCGCCTCCTGCATGTCGCTCTCGAGCTTGGCCACGACCTCCTCGAGCTCGCGGATCTCGCGCTTCTGCTCGAGCACGCCCGCGACGGCGGACTCGCGCGCGCCGCCCGTGACGACGCCCTGCGGATCGATGACCTCGCCGTCGAGCGTGACGATCGTCTTCGTCGTCTGCGTCTCGCGCCACAGCTCGAGCGCGCGCTTGAGGTTCTCGACGACGACGACGTCGCCCAGCAGATACGCGGCGATGCGATCGTACTGGCGGTCGTAGCCGATGAGATCGAGCAGCGGCCCGCGCACGCCCTCGCCCTTCGGCCACACCGTCGTGTCGGGCATGGGCATGCCGAACCCTATCGGCGCGGCGCCCTCGACGGTCGCGCCCCCCATGGCGTCGTAGACCACTTCGCCCGCGGGCGTGGCCGGCATCGAGAACATGGGGGCGGTCGTTCGCAGCCCGAGCGGAATGAACGACGAGCGCCCTTCGCTCTTCTGCTTGAGGAACTCGATGGCCTCGAGGCCGACCTCGTGCGACTCGACGATGATGTTGCCGAGGCGGTCGCCCAGCACCGCTTCGACGGCCGTCTCGAGCTCGGGCGGCGGCTGCACGATGTCGGCGACGACGCCGCGGATGCCCGCGCCGCCGCCCGACGCCGAGAGCGCCTCGCGGTGCTGCATGATGGCGCGCACGCCCTTCTGGAAGCTCTCATAGCGATCCTGGATCTCGCTGAGCGACCCGAGGCGCGAGCGGCGGCGGTGCGCCTCCTCGCGCAGCGTCTCGAGCTCGAGCTCGCCGCGCGAAACGTCGCCGCGCAGCGTCGACTGACGCCGGGCCGCTTCTTCGCGCCGCGCCTTGCGCTCGTCGCTGCGCGCGCGGATGACCGTGAGGCTCTCGCGCAGCCCCTCGTCGGTGGCCGCGAGGGCCGCGACGCGCTCGGTCGCCGTCGCCTCCTCGGCGGCGATCCCCTCGAGGCGCGCCGACAGATCGTCGCGGCGCTGCTCGGCCGCCGCGCGCTCGGCTTCATTCCGCGCGATGCGCGCGCGCGCCGACGCGAGCTGCGCCGCCGCCTCTTCGAGCGAGCGCCGCGCCTCGGAGAGGCCCGCGCGCAGGTCGTCGTGCTCGCTCTGCTTGCCGGAGTAGGCGACCTGGCTCGCCTCGGCGTCCTCCTCGACGCGCGCGAGCTGGCCGTCGAGCTCCTCGATGGCGGCCGCCTGCTCGCGCACGCGCCCCGCGAGATCCTCGATCTCGCGCCGCGCCGCCTCGGCCCGCGACGTCAGCTGCGCGGCCTCGTCGTCCTGATGCTGCGCGCGCTGCAGGCCGAGCTGCGCCTTGTTCGACAGCGCGAACAGCTCGTCCTTCGCCGACGCGAGCTCGTGGGCCTCCTCGGTGACCGACAGGCGCTCGGCCTCGATCGAGGCCTCCTCGACCTCGAGCGTGCCCGCGACGGCCTCGTGCTCGCCGCGCACGGCCGAAAGCTCGATCGCGAGCGACTTCTCCTCGGCGAGGTGGCCGAGGTAGCGCTGCGCCGACGACCACAGATCGAGATCCATGAGCTCGGCCTTGTAGCGCTTGTAGCGCTCCGCCTTCTGCGCCTGGAGGCGCAAGGAGCGCAGCCGCCCCTCGATCTCTCCGATGATGTCCGACACGCGCAGCAGGTGCTGCCGCGTCGATTCCATGCGGCGCTCGGCGGCGCGCTTCTTCGACTTGTACTTCGTGATGCCGGCCGCCTCGTCGATGAGGCCGCGGCGGTCCTCGGCGCGCGACGACACGATGAAGCCGATGCGCCCCTGTTCGATGATGGCGTACGCCTTGGAGCCGATGCCCGTGCCGAGGAAGAACTCGACGACGTCGCGCAGGCGCGAGGGCACGCCGTTCAGCAGGTACTCACTCTCGCCGTCGCGGTGCAGGCGCCGCGTGACGACGATCTCCTCGGGGCCGACCGCGCCCCAGGGCACGCCGTCGGGGTTCGCGTCGGCCGCGAGCCCGCGCGCGTCGAACATGAGCGACACCTCGGCCATGCCGGCCGGGCCGCGCGTGTCCGAGCCCGAGAAGATGACGTCCTCCATGGCTCGGCCGCGCAGGTGCTTGGCCGACTGCTCGCCCATGACCCAGCGGATGGCGTCGACGATGTTCGATTTGCCGCAGCCGTTCGGTCCGACGATCGACGTGATCGGGTCGGGGAAGGAGATCGAGGTCTTCTCGACGAACGACTTGAAACCGCAGATCTCGATGCGCTTGATCTTCAAGGAATCCCCTCCGTCGGCCGCGCGGTGGCGGCGGTATCGGATCGCCGGGCCGTCAAACGACGTGACAATACGTAAGACGTATCGTCACCGTAGGCTCTCCTTTAGCACCTGGAGCGGGTACTTGTAAACAAGCTCCGACGGGTTCGCCACAAACGCAACTTTTTCGCGTTCTTCCGTCGGAGACGCCCCCGCGCTGCGCGGGCGCGATTGGGCGAAATTTGACCACGTTTGGTGTTAATGTCCCACCCCGAATGGACCCTGGATTCGGGATGAGCGCGACGGAGCTCTACGAGCTCGCCGCCGTCGCCGGGGGCGTCGTCGGCACGGGCCTGCTGGGCTTCCTCTTCGTTCGCAAGGCTCGCGCCGCACGGCGTCGAATGATCGACGCGACCGACGAGGCCCCGGCGCCGCGCCCGCTGCCGAAGCGCCCCAAGACGAGCGCGCGCGAGCTGCTCGAACCGGAGCCGGCGCCCCCGTCTCCGGCCGGGGTTCCGACCGTCGATCCAGAGTCGGTCGTCGAGCGGCGTTCTGCGTCCGAGCCGCTCGAGCCGATTTTGGTTCGTCCCGCACAGGCGTTGCCGCTCCGCTCTCCCGCGGTTCCGCCGCCCACGCGCGCGCTCAACCTCCCCGTCGAAAAGCCCGTGGCCCCGCCGGCCGCAACCATCGCGCCCAGCGCGAAGAAGAAGAAGAAGAGAGACACGGCGGCGCTCTCGAACGGCCTCGCGCGCACGCGCTCGTCGGGCTTCATCGCGGGGCTGGGCGCGCTCTTCGCTGGCCGCAAGGAGCTCGATCCCACGATCGTCGAGGGCCTCGAGAAGATCCTGCTGACGGCCGACATCGGCGTGCGCACGAGCCAGAAGCTGCTCGAGGAGATTCGCAGCTCGCTGTCGCGCCAGGAGCTCGCGAACCCCGAGGCGATCTGGGCGTTCTTGCGCAAGCGCAGCGCGCAGCTGCTCGAGCAGGACGTCGAGCCCATCGACTTCGCCGCCGCGAAGCCGTTCGTGCTGCTCACGATCGGCGTGAACGGCAGCGGCAAGACGACGACGATAGGCAAGCTCGCCGCGAAGCTCGTGGCCGCGGGCCACAAGGTGATGTTGGCCGCGGGCGACACGTTCCGCGCCGCGGCCGCCGAGCAGCTCGAGATCTGGGCGGGTCGCACGGGCGCGACGCTCGTGCGCGGCAAGGAGGGCGCCGATCCGTCGTCCGTGATCTTCGACGCCGTCAAGCGCGGCGTCACCGAAGGCTACGATGTCGTGATCGCCGACACGGCCGGACGCCTGCACACGAAGACTGACTTGATGCAGGAGCTGCAGAAGATCCGCCGCGTCATCGACAAGGCGAGCCCCGGCGCGCCCCACGAGACGTGGCTCGTCATCGACTCGACGAGCGGTCAGAACGCGATCGCGCAGGCGCAGATCTTCACGAAGGACCTGCAGGTCTCCGGCATCGTACTCACGAAGCTGGACGGCACCGCGAAGGGCGGCGTCATCCTCGGCATCGTCGATCAGCTCAAGCTGCCGGTGCGGTACGTGGGAATCGGCGAGCGCGTCGAGGATCTGCGCGAGTTCGACGCCGAGGAGTTCGTCGAGGCGCTGTTCGAGCCGCCCTCGCCTTCGCCGCTTTTGACGGTTGTTTGAACGGTTGTTTGACGGTTGTTTGAATGAAGACGAGGAAATGCACGGGAAGTCCCGTAACCGGGCACCAAGGTTTTTAGTTGCCTGTAAAAATTTCGGCATGCTATAGTGCGCGAATTCTGAGTTAGGCCGTAACTCGTTGAAATTTCTTAGCTTTTAGCCCATCGCACCTCTTGGGCTCATTCCACTTCCCAGACCAGCGAGGGATCATGAAGCGACCGGCCATCTGCTTCTGTTTGTGTTTGTCTGTCTTTCTGGGCTGGGCGGGTACGGGGAACGCGAAGGCGGCGAAAAACGGCGGAAGCACGGGAGCGGCTCCTGCCGCCGATCCGAACGCGCCCGACACGGCGGCGGATCCGAACGCGGCGCCCGCCGCGGATCCGAACGCGGCGCCCGCCGCGGCTCCCGATCCGAACGCGGCCCCCGCCGATTCGAACGCGGCCCCCGCCCCGGACGACTCGACGGTCACACCAGAGGGTGACGACACCAGCCTCACGCTCACGCCCGAGGTCAAGCCCAAGACGGCGGCGACCCTGTCCTGGCAGGACATCGTCGTCGTTCCGCGCAAGGCGTTCCTCAAAGGGGGACGCGTCGAGTTCTTGCCGTTCACGGGCGTCTCGATCAACGACAACCTGATTCGCCACTACGCGTTCGGCGGGGCGATCAACTATTACCTGTCCGACGCGCTGTCGGTGGGCGTCGAAGGTCAGTACTACGTCAAGGAGCTCACGGCCTCGGAGGAGAACGTCGGCCTCCAGTACAACCGCATCCCGACGCTGAACCGGTACAAGTACAGCGGCGCGCTCATCTTCGGCTACGCGCCGGTCTACGGAAAGTTCGCCTGGTTCAACAAGCAGATCGTCCACTGGGAGATCTTCGCGAACGCGGGCGCGGGCGTGATCGCCACGGAGACGGTGCCGCGCGACGCCGGCCTCAGCCCGTTCGACAACAACCGGATCATGGTGCCGGTCGGCATCGGCAGCCGGTTCTTCCTCTTCAACTGGCTGACCGTGAACTTCATGCTCCGTGACTATCTGTTCACGGATCTCTTCGAGCCGACGGCGCGCGGGACCAATCCGGCGCTCGCCGATCCGACGGCCGCCAAGAACGCGGCCGACTCGGCGTTCGTCAACAACCTCATGCTGTATGTCGGCGTGGGCGTTTATTTGCCGACGAAGTTCTCCTACAGGACGCCTCGCTAGGAGCCATGACGATGACGAACATCACGCACGGACGTTTCGCGCTCGTCGCCTCCCGCCTCGTCGGTCCGCTCGCGCTGCTCGCAGTCGCGCTCGCGCCGACCGCCGCGCACGCGCAGCGCAAGAGCCCGCTCGAGGACGCGCCCGCCATCCGCAAGCGGCTCGAGCTGCGCGAGACGCGGTTCGAGGGCGGCGTCGGCTTCGGCTCGACGATCAACCAAGATTTTTACCATACGTTCATGTTGGACGTGCGCCTCGCGTTCCACATCACCGACTGGCTCTCGATCGCGGGCGTGGGCGGGTTCGCCGTCGACAACATGGCGACGGGGTTCCAGCAGAACCTCGTGGCCACGCTGCCCGCGATGCAGGGACCGATCACGCGTGAGCCGCCCAAGGGCCTCGCGACGGCGTCGATGAGCAAGATCGACATGGCCGACGCGCTTCAGGCCGAGTTCACGCCCTTCACGGGCAAATACTCGATGTTCGGCAAGATCTTCGCGCACTACGACTTCTACGTCTTCGGCGGCCCCGGCTTCCTCAAGGTCGAGCCGACGAACGCCAACGGGTGCGGCGGCAACCCGACCGCCTACTGCGGCGACACGGGCTGGAAGGTCGGCGGCAACGTGGGCCTCGGCCTCCACACGTTCTTCAACCAGTGGATCGGCCTCAACGTCGAGCTGCGTGACATCATCGCCCGCATCAACCCGTCGGGCCGCGACGTCAACGGCGACGGCATCGCGAACAAGGACGACCTCGGCTGGGGCTCGACCTACATCGCGACGGCCAACATCGTGATCTTCCTGCCGTCGACCGCCGCGATCTCGCAGTAGCCGGAGGGTGTCGTGCCGTCGCCCAAGAAAAAGGTGACGCTCTACTTCAGCTCCTCGATGCTGGAAGAGACGCAGCGCGAGGCGATCCGGCAGGACCGCTCGATCTCGTGGATCATCCAGGCGGCGTGGCGCATGTCGCGTGACGAGGTCAAGAAGCTGCCCGACGTCGCGGGGACGGCGACGCCACCCGCGTCTCCGCCTCAGCCGCCCGTCGTGCCGCCGCCCTCTCGCGTCAAAGCTCGAAACTGACGCCCGCTACGGCGGCTGGCAGCCGGGCGCCGTCGGACCCTCGACGAGCTGGAAGCACGTGCTCTCGCTGATCTCCCCTTGTGCCGTCTCGATCGAGATCTCGACGCGGTCGCCCCTCGTGCCGTCGAACGCCGGCGACAGGTAGCTGCCGTCGGCGGCTGCCCCCGCGATGACGCCGGCCGACCGGTTGGCGTCGAACACCAGGACCTGGGAGAAGGCGGGCACCGATTTGGCGGGCCCGTGGGCGAACCAAACGGTCTTCGTGCCGCCGTCGCCGTCCGCGACCAGCTCCGAGCTGAAGGACGCCGTGTGGCCCGGAGGCGGCACGGGGATGAAGGGGGCGCACGCCCACAGCGCGGCGGCGCCGCCGAGCGCGAGCACGAGTCGGGCGATGCGGAGGCGCGGCTTGGTCATGCGAACGAGAGATCCCCCCTCAGGGATAGCAAGCTCCGGTCCGCCCGGCGACCGCGACAACCCGCGCTCCCGACCCCGCGATCGTCAACGAGGTTGGCGTCGAGAACAACTTGGTTGATCGTCCGGGCGCTCATGTGAATCGGTACCGTTTGAGCTTCTTTTGCAGGCCGAAGCGCGACAGGCCCAAGAGCTCGGCGGCCTTGGTCTGGTTGTTCCCGCAGCGGCCGAGGGCCTCGCGCAGCAGCGAACGCTCGAGGCGCTCGACGCGCGGCTTGAGCGCGAGATCGTCGAGGTCGGGCGAGACGGCGGCCGCGTCGCCCGGCGTCGCGATCGCGGGCGACAGGTCGGCGACCGTGATGCGCTCGCCCGACAACGCGTGGGCCCGCGTGATCTCGTTCTCGAGCTCGCGCACGTTGCCTGGCCAACGATGGGCGACGAGGCGCGCGAGCGCGGCCGGCTCGAGCGGCTTGGGCGTCGCGGGCTTGCCGCCGGCCTCGGCCGCGGCGCGCTTCGCGAGCAGGTGCTCGACGATGAGCGGGATGTCCTCGCGGCGGTCGCGCAGCGGCGGCAGCAGGATCCGCGCCACGTTGAGGCGGAAGTAGAGATCCTGGCGGAACGTCCCCTCCTCCACCATGCGCGCGAGGTCGCGGTTCGTCGCGACGACGACGCGCACGTCGACCTTGCGCGTGTGCTCGCTGCCCACGCGGCGGAACTCACCCTCCTGCAGCACGCGCAGGAGCTTGCCCTGCATCGCGGGCGACATCTCGCCGACCTCGTCGAGGAACAGCGTGCCGCCGTCGGCGACCTCGTAGAGGCCGCGCGTGTCGCGCTCGGCGCCCGTGAAGGCGCCGCGCACGTACCCAAAGAGCGTCGACTCGAGCAGCGTCTCGGGGATGGCGGCGCAGCTCTCCGAGACGAACGGGCGCGCTTTGCGCGGGCCGTTGAAGTGTAACGCGCGGGCGACGAGCTCCTTGCCCGTGCCGCTCTCGCCCTGGATGACGACGGGCAGCGCCGTGTCGGTGAGGCGATCGAGCAGGCGGAACATCTCGAGCATGCGTGGCGTGCGGCCCACGATGTTGCCGTAGTCGTACCGGACGGCGAGCGCCTCGCGGCTCTGCAGGAGCTCGTGCTTCATGCCCGTGAGCTCCTCGCCGCGCGCCGCGAGCTCGACCTCGAGGCGGCGGTTGAGCGCCTCGACCTGGCGCTCGCGCCGGCGCAGCTCGGCGAGCAGGCGCGCGTTCTCGATGGCGATGGCGGCCTGCTCGGCGAAGTCGAGCACGACCTTGACGTCGTCGTCGTCGAAGGCGCCTTTGCGCAGGCGGTGGTCGGCGTAGATCGTGCCGACGGCGCGGCCCTTGATGACGAGCGGCACGGCGAGCACGGAGCGCAGGTGGAGGTCGGAGACCGAGAGCGCCTCGCGAAAGCGCGTGTCGCCGGCGGCGTCGATCGTGACGATGGGCTCGCCGCCCGCGGCGGCCTGGCGCGCGATCGAGCGCGACAGCTCGAACTCGGCCGTCTCGAGCGTCTTCTGGTCGATGTTGCGCGCGACCTTGACGACGAGCTCGCCCGCATCGTCCTCGAGCAGCAGGAAGCCGCGCTCGGCGTCGCACAGCTCGATGACGGTGTCGATGATCGTCTCGAGGAGGCGCGGCAGGCGCAGCTCGCTGTTGAGCCGCTTGTTGATGCGCAGCAGGCGTCGCAGGCGCGACTCGGTCTCGGCGGCGCGCGCCGCGAGCGCGGGATCGCCGCCGCCCGTGGGCGTGGACGAGGCGCCGAGCGTCGCGAGCCAGCCGGCGTCCGGATCGGCGTCGAGCCCTGGTCGATGATGATCGGGGGTGGCCATGCGTATCTCCTGGAAGGTGGTTCGGGCGAAGGCTTGGGCGCGCGCCGCGGGCTCTCGGGCGCCGGCGCGGTCGAGGAGGCGCGCGCTGCCGAGCGCGAGACGCCAAGCGACGGGGCGCAGGCCGCGGGCGGCGGCGGCGCGCGCGAGCGCTTCGGCGCGTGCCGCGAGCGAGATCGGTGACGGGTCGCCGCCGCCCGCGAGCGCGAGCCGAACGCTCGCCTGCGCGACCTCGACGTCTTCGGCCGACGGATCGAGCGACGCCGCGCCGAGCGCCCCGACGAGCGCCGCGGCGGCCTCGGCCGTTCGGCCGGCGAGCGCGAGCGTCTCGGCGCGCGCCAGGCCAGCGCTCGCGGCGCGCCGCGGTTGCCGCGCGGCCACGAAGCGCGCCTCCGCGCCAGCGTACGCCGTGATCGCCTCGTCGAAGCGTCCCGCGCGTCGCGCCAGATCTCCCTCGACGAATGAGACGACCGCTTCGACGAAGCCGGCGCCTCGCCGCGCGGACTCCGCGCGCGCGCGGTCGAGGGCGCGGCCGGCGCCCGCCAGATCGCCGAGCTGCACGAGGAGGTTCGCGGCGTTGGCGAGGGCCGTGCCGAGCTCGGCCGTGGCGCCGAGCTGGCCGAGCGTGCGCACGCCCTGCTCCGTCGCCGTCAGCGCCTCGCCGTAGAGCCCCTGCTCGGCGAGCAGGCCGCCGAGGTTGAGCGCGACCGTCGCGAGCGTGTGCACGTCGCCGCGCGCGAGGCTCGCCGCGTAGGCCCGGCGGTACGGACCGAGCGCCGCGGCGCCGTCGCCGCGCAGCTGCGCGAGGAGGCCGGCGAGGTAGTCGCGCTTGCTGCCTTCGAGGCCGCGCGCGGCCTCGAGGAGGGCGCGGGCTTCTTCGTCGTGGCCTTGGTACGCGTGGGCGAGAACCGCCGTCTCGACGACGAGCGGCGCCGCGGCGGACATCGCCGTGTCTCCGAGGAGCGGCGCGAGGGCCGCGAGCGCGTCGGCGAAGCGGCCCGTCGTCACGAGCAAGCGCCCGAGGCGCGCGCGCAGCGGCGCCGCGACGGCCCGCTCCTGCGCCGCGCCCGCGAGGGCGCCGTCGAGCGCGGCGGCGGCCCCGCGCAGATCACCGGTGCGCGTGAGCAGCCAGGCGCGGCGCTCCGCGACGAGGGCGCGCTCGTCGGGCGTGCGGGCGCGGGCCGTCGCGTCGTCGAGGGCGCGCGCGGCGTCCGCGTAGCGTCCGACGGCGCCCAGGCCCGAGGCGCGCGCGACCTGCTCCTCGGCCGTCAGGTCACCGGGCGCGAGACGCGCGACGTCCTCGAGCCACCCCTCGGCGCGCGCGCCGTCACCACCCGCGCGCGCCGTCACGACGAGGCGGCGAAGGAGCACGACGGCCTCCGAGATCTGCCCGCTCGCCGCGAGGGCCGTCGCCCGCCGCGGATCGTCCTCGGCGAGCGCCGCGACCGCGCGGCGCGCGAGCGCGACGAGCGCCGGATCCTTGGCGGCGTCGAGCGCGATCTCGCGGTGGCTCGCCGACGCGAGCTCGGCTCCGCCGGCCTCGGTTCGTCGCAGCCAGCCCGCGGCGCGCGCGGCGGCGATCGAGGTCGCGGTCGCCTGGGCGAGCCGCGGTCCGTCATCCCCCGCGAGCGCGACGCCGACGATGGCGGCCCGTGCATCTGCTGGCAACGCGTCGAGATCGCGCCGAAGGACGGCGTCGAGATCCGCGCCCGGCGTCTCCAGCGACCAGGCGGCCCGACCGGCGGCGCCCGCGCCACCCCGGACGGCTCCCACGAGGCGGCGCGCGAGGACCGCGACGAGCCCGGCGTGCCCGCGGGAGGCCTCGGAGATCTCGTCGACGGCGTGGGCAGGCGCCGCCTCGGCGCCGAGGGCCCGGGCGACGAGGACCGCGATGTCGGCGCGCGCCAGCGGCTCGAGGACGATCGAGGTCGCGAACGGCCGGTCGAGCGGCGCGCGCGCGGGCACGACGACGAGCGTCCGCCCCGATGTCGGCGCGCCCGCCAGGAATGCGGCGAGCGCGTCGCTCGTCGGCCCCTCGGCGAGGATCACGCACACGGGCCGTTCGCGCGCCTCGTGCTCGAGCGCCGCCGCGAGGGTCGCGAGGCGCCGCTGCAGCGCGCGCGCGGCGTCTGGCTCGCCTTCGAGCTCGGCCTCGGGCGTCGCCGTCACGCCCGCGCGCCGCTCGATCGTCTCGAGCTCCCCGGGCCACAGGTGCATCGCCGGCAGGACGCCCGCGGCCATCGCGACGGCGACGTCGCGCATCGCCGCGTCGATGAGCGTCCTGCGCCCCGATCCGGGCGCGCCGACGACGGCGACCACGGCGCGCGTCGCCGCGCCCTCGGCCAGCCGCTCGACGGCGCCACGCAGCGCCTCGCGCTCCGCCTCGCGCCCCACGACGAGCCCCTCGAGTGGATCGCCCTCGGGATACGGCACGCCGAGGTCCGCCTCGATGGGCGCGTCCGCGGCCACGCGGGCGATCTCGCGTAGGAGCTGGCGCGCGCTCGCCGTGCGCTCGCGCGGATCGGTGGCCAACAGCCGCGCGACGATTCGATCCCAGTCTTCGGCCAGCCCAGGACGCACGGACGACAGCGTCGGCGCGCCTGACGTCAGCATGCGCTGCACGGCCGCCAAGCCGTGGCCAAAGGGCGTGGCGCCCGTCCACGCCTCGAACAGCGTCGCGCCGAGGCCGAACAGATCGGCGACGGCCGTGCGCGCGCCCGTGAGCGCCTCCGGCGCCGCGTAGCCCAGCGTGCCGCGCGCGCCGCCCGCGACGCCGCCCGGCGTCGGCGCGCCCGCGAGCCCGAAGTCGAGCAGCACGGCGCGCCCCGAGGCGTCGAAGCGAACGTTCGCGGGGCAGACGTCGCCGTGCACGATGCCGCGTCCGTGCAGGTGCGCGAGCGCGTCCGCGAGCTCCCGCGCCGCGCGCTCGAAGGCCGCGCGTCGCTTCGCATCGTCGAGCACGCTCGCGAGGCTCGCGAGCGCCGCGCCCCCGACGAGCGCCGTCACGACGAACGGGCGTCCGTCGGGCGCGCGTCCGATGTCGCGCACGCGCACGACGCTCGGGTGCGCGACGCCGACCAGCTGACGAAATTCCTCGGCGGCCATCGCGGGCGTCGTCGCGTCGAAGACCTTCGCGACGAGCGTCTCGCCCGTCGCCCGATCCTCGACTTCATAGGTCTCGGCGCTCGCGCCGTGGCCCAGGCGCCGGCCCGCGACGTAGCGCTCACCCAACCCGGGCGCGCTCGTCGGGTCACCGGCAACTAGATTGGCGACCGTCACATCGCTATCTTACTGCTATTCCAAGGTAAAGTTAAAGATCTCGTTGAGGTTGGCAGTTGGCGGTCGGTGTCTGGGCGCGGCTGTCTCGCGGCTCCACTTGGCGAAGGGCGGAATCCTCGGCGATCACGGAGGGTTGACGCCGGCGTCGCCGCGGCGGCGCTGCAGGCGCTCCCGCGCCGCCTTGGCCTCGGCCCGGATCTCTTCGTCGTCGTGCGAGCTCGCGATGAACGACAGGTAGTCGTCGGCCTCGTCGCCTCCCAGGATCGAAATGGCCTGGATGATCTTGCTCATCTCGTGTCGGTCGCGGAGTGAGCGCGAGCGCGTGAGGGCCGTCACCGCGCGCCGATCCCCGAGCGCGATGAGCGCGCCGAGCGCGGCGTCCCGCGTCGGCTCGTCGGGATCGTCGAGCAGCGTGAGGAGCGTCGGCGCCTCGCTCGAGAGGCGGCGCTCGCGGATGAGGCGAATGGCTTCGAGGCGCAGGACGCCGCCGTCGGCGACCATGGCCGCGTGCAGCGCCTCGCCGGAGGCGCGCGCGAGCCGGCGGCGCGTCGTGAAGCCATCGAGGAGATCGCCGGCGACGCGCTCGACGAGCGTCGCGAAGAGCGCGCCTTTGTCCATGTGCGCGCGCACGGCGTATGGCTGCTCGCCCGCGCCTTCGAGGCGCTCGTCGAGCGCGCCCGGCGCGTCCTCGGGCCGCGTCACGAGGTGCAGCGCGACGCGCGCGCGCGCGACGCCGCGCGCCTCGATCTCGGCGCCGTCGAGGCCGAGCTGGACGTCGAGGCGCGTGACGGCCCTGTCCCCGGCGCCTCCGTCCGCGTCTTCGAACTGATCCGTCGCGAGCAGGCGCGCGCGCAACGCGCCCTCGATCGCGGCGACATCGACGCGCGCCGGCGCGTCCTCCGCCGGCGTGAGGTCGCGGACGACGATCGCGCCCAGCGCCGTCCGCAGAGGCGGCGGTGGCGCCGCCGGCGCCGCGTGCTTGCAGGCGAACGACGCGAGCACGAGCAGCGCCGCGATCGTGGCCAAGGGCGCCGGGAAGCGCGCGCCGTCAGACGGAGCGGGCGCGGCGTCGCGGGGCGCGCTCGCGCGGCAGCGCGCCGGGCGCATCACCGGCCCCGACGTCGTCGCGTCGAGCGGCACGGGATCGGGCGGCGAGCGGAATCGTGTCGGCATGGGGACGTCGCAGGAGCGCGAGCTCGACGATGCGACGAATCACCTCATCATAGCCGAGGCCCGCCGCGTTGGCGGCCTTCGAGTACCCGCCCGCGCCGTCCGACAGATCGCAGTTGGGGTTCACGTCGATGACGAAGGGCGTGCCCGCGTCCGGCCCGTGCTCGGGCAGCCGCACGTCGAGCCGCGCGTAGTCACGCACCTCCATGGCCTCGAACGCCGCCTGCGCGACCTCGGTGATGCGCGCCTTCAGCTCGGGCGTGAGGTTCGTGCACGGCACGGGCTTCGTGCCGATGAACTCGTCCGAGCCCTCGACCCACTTGCCGTCGAACGAGACGATGCGCGGGCGGTCCGCCGGCATGAGCGAGAAGTCGATCTCATAGAACGGGAAGATCTGCGGGGCGGCGCCCGACTCGGGGCGACCGAGCATCGACACGTAGATCTCGCGGCCCTCGATGTAGCGCTCGACGAGCGCGGGCTGGCGATAGTGCGACAGCACGTGGGTCACGCGGCGCGCGAGCGCCGCCCGATCGTGCACGACGGACTCGCTGTGAATGCCCACCGACGCGTCCTCGCGCGCCGGCTTCACGATGAGCGGGAACGGGATCGCGATGCGCGACACGTCGGGCTCCGTGACGTAGGCGGCCTCGGGCGTGGGCACGCCGCGCGCGCGCAGCACGTCCTTCGCGCGGTGCTTGTGCAGCGACAGGCCCAGCGTGAGCGGGCCCGAGCCGGTGTACGCGATGCCCTCGCGATCGAGGAGCAGCGGCAGCAGCGGCTCGAAGCGGTTGTCGCCGCCGATCGACTCGCACAAGTTGAAGACGACGTCGGGCGCGTACGCCTTGATCGACTCGATCGCGCCGAAGACGTCGCCCGTGACGCCGAGGCCCTGGGCGACGAAGCCATCGTGCGAGAGGATCTCGACGACGTGCTCGGCGATGCCTTTGATGTCCTCGCGGGCCTTGTTCTCCGGATCGGCTTCGGCTCCCTCGAAGTCGCGATTGAAGATGACGATGACCCGCCGATCCATCGAGCGCTTCACGCAAAGATCATTCTAGTGATCCGAATGAGCAATGCAATGAAGTCTTGACGTCGTGTCAGCGTTCGCGCGTCGCACTTCGTTCGAACGACACGTCGAAGGCTTTGTCTAGGCTTCGTCTACGCTTCGTCTAGGCTTCGTCGAAGGCTCGGTCGAACGCGGCGGCGAGCGCGGCGGCGGCGCGCGGCGCGAGCTGTTCGAGCGGCGGCGCCGCGCCCGTGAGCGCCGCGATCGACGTCACGGCGACGTTCCGCAGCCCGCAAGGCACGATCAGATCGAAGGCGTCGAGCGCCGTCGTGACGTTGAGCGCGAAGCCATGTGTGCTCACGCGGTGGCGAACGTGAACGCCGAACGCGCAGATCTTCGCGAGACTGTTCTCATTGCCGCGATCTATCCACAGGCCGGGCGCGTCGCGCCGCCAGGTGGCGACGACGCCGAACGTCGCGAGCAGCGCCGCGAGCCCGCGCGCCATCGCTTCGAGGTGCGCTACGACGCCGCCGCGCAAGCGCAGGACCGGGTACCCGACCAGCTGCCCGGGGCCGTGGTACGTGACGTCGCCGCCGCGCGACGCGGCGTGGACGACGACGCCCCGCCGCGCGAGATCGTCCGCCGACGCCAACACGTGCGCCGACTGGGCGGAGCGCCCCAGGGTGATCACCGGATCGTGCTCGCACAGGAGCAGCGTCTCCGGCGCGCGCCCCGCGATGACGTCGGCGCGCAGCTGCTCCTGCAGCCGCGCCGTCTCCTCGAACGAGACGCGCCCGAGCCAC
>Ga0210396_10003882_pt1 | contig 14775 bp, 8 predicted proteins | sample IncBWH17OmetaG_FD_155466 | JGI IMG/M metagenome (GOLD analysis project Ga0210396, IMG submission 155466) | Forest soil microbial communities from Barre Woods Harvard Forest LTER site, Petersham, Massachusetts, United States - Inc-BW-H-17-O ... | reverse complement strand
GCATCGAGCCGGTGATCGCGTCGGCATAGAGGATCACCCGGCCGTCGACATTGCGCGCGGCGCGGCCGATGGTCTGGATGAGAGACGTTTCACTGCGCAAAAAGCCTTCCTTGTCGGCATCGAGGATCGCGACCAGCGCGCATTCGGGAATGTCGAGGCCCTCGCGCAACAGATTGATGCCGACCAGCGCGTCGAACGCGCCGAGCCGCAGATCCCGGATGATCTCGATGCGCTCGATGGTGTCGATATCCGAATGCATGTAGCGCACGCGAATACCCTGCTCGTGCAGATATTCGGTGAGGTCTTCCGCCATCCGCTTTGTCAAAACGGTAATCAGGCTGCGATAGCCGGCCTGCGCGGTGGCGCGGACCTCGCCGACGAGGTCGTCGACCTGGGTGCGCGCCGGGCGAATGTCGACCGGCGGGTCAATCAATCCGGTGGGGCGGATCACCTGTTCGACGAACACGCCGCCGCTCTCGTTCAGCTCCCAGGCGCTTGGTGTGGCGGAGACCGCGACCGATTGCGGGCGCATCATGTCCCATTCCTCGAAGCGCAGCGGGCGGTTGTCCATGCAGGAAGGCAGGCGGAAGCCGTATTCCGCCAGCGTCGCCTTGCGGCGGAAGTCGCCTTTGAACATGCCGCCGATCTGCGGCACGGTAACGTGGCTTTCGTCGGCGAACACCAGCGCGTTGTCCGGGACATACTCGAACAAGGTCGGCGGCGGCTCGCCGGGCCGGCGTCCGGTGAGATAGCGCGAATAGTTTTCGATGCCGGCGCAGGAGCCGGTGGCTTCCATCATTTCGAGATCGAAGGTGGTGCGCTGCTCCAGCCGCTGCGCTTCCAGCAGCCGGCCCTGATCGTTGAGCTGGTCCAGCCGCAGCTTCAACTCGCTCTTGATCGACTTGATCGCCTGCACCAGCGTCGGCCGCGGCGTCACATAGTGCGAGTTGGCGTAGATCTTGATGAATTCGAGCTCGTCCTGCTTGTGGCCGGTGAGCGGATCGAACTCCTCGATATTTTCCACGGTGTCGCCGAACAGGTTCACGCGCCAGGCGCGGTCTTCGTAGTGCGCCGGGAAGATATCGATGACGTCGCCGCGCACGCGAAAGGTGCCGCGGGTGAAATCGGCCTGGGTGCGCTTGTATTGCAGGGCCACGAGATCGGCGATCAGCTGGCGCTGGTCGATGCGCTCGCCCTTTTTCAGCGCGAAGGTCATCGCAGTGTAGGTTTCCACCGAGCCGATACCGTAGATGCACGACACCGACGCGACGATGATGACGTCGTCGCGCTCCAGCAGCGCCCGCGTCGCCGAATGGCGCATGCGGTCGATCTGCTCGTTGATGGAAGAATCCTTTTCGATGTAGGTGTCGGTCCGCGGCACATAGGCCTCGGGCTGGTAATAGTCGTAGTAAGAGACAAAATACTCCACTGCATTGTCGGGGAAGAAGCTCTTGAACTCGCCATAGAGCTGCGCCGCCAGCGTCTTGTTCGGCGCTAGGATGATGGCGGGGCGCTGCGTCGCCTCGATCACCTTGGCCATGGTGTAGGTCTTGCCGGAGCCGGTGACGCCGAGCAGCACCTGGGTGCGGTCGTCGCGCTGGATGCCCTCGACCAAATCCTTGATCGCGGTCGGCTGGTCGCCCTTCGGCTCATATTCGGACTTGATCACGAACTTGACACCGCCTTCGGATTTCTCCGGGCGCGGCGGACGGTGCGGCGTCCAGATTTTAATCTGGCCGTTTTCGCCCTTGAATTCGGGACGTCCCTCGCGGATCAGGCTTTCCAGCGCGTCCGCGGTGGCGGCGACGCCGAGCGCCTCCATCTTGTTGCGCGGCGGCCGCGCGAGCGCCGCGGCGTCTTCCTCTTCGGTGGTGAAGCCGAATTGTTTTGCGAGTTCGGGATCAAGCGTGGGAATGGTCGCCGAGGTGCCGTAATTGGCCGGCGCGAATTCGCGTTGCGGGGCTTCGTCGAAGCCGCGGCTCTCGGTTGCTTCGCTGCCGGCGACATCGCGTTTCGCGACATCATCGCTCGTTCCGCGGGTCGACGCCCGCGCGCGGTGCGCAGCGGCTTCGCCGCCGGAGCGGCGGGCCCAGGAATTGTCCGGCGGCGGCTGCAACCCGGTGGAGGAGCCGAGACCGCTTTCGCCGCGATTGATCGCGGGATTGAGCAATTCCGCCAAAGCCGGCCCGATCGGCTGCACATCCGGCCGATGTGCTTTTGATTTCGGGGCTTTTGCGGGCTTTTTCGGAGTGCCGGGATTCTTCGCCATGGCGGGAATATGGGATGAGTCAGAGCGATAGAAAAGAGCAAAAGCCTTTGTAGGCACCGCCGTGTTCCATTGTCAGCAGATGTCAGCACGGAGCAATGATGCGGAACCGGCGATGCGTGTGGCCAGCGAAGCGATCGTGCGAGAGTAGGCCACCGTCATTGCGAGGAGCGAAGCGACGAAGCAATCCATCTTGCTTGCTTAACGCATGGATTGCTTCGCTTCGCTCGCAATGACGAAAATGAGACACCGATGCTCCCCTGTTCTGACTTGTAAAACTTATCTACAATGCCGCGCCGGATCTCTGATGCGTGAGGAACTCCAGTGTCTGCCAAAGTCAATCCGCTCGCCGGCAAACCTGCCGATCCCTCGATGCTGGCGAATATTCCGCGGCTGGTGACGGCCTATTTTGCCGGCCAGCCCGATCCGGCGGTGCCGGCGCAACGGGTTTCGTTCGGCACGTCAGGGCATCGCGGCTCCGCGCTCAACCACGCGTTCAACGAGGCGCACATCGTGGCGATCAGCCAGGCGTTGTGCGACCACCGGCATGGCGCCGGTCTTTCCGGTCCGCTGTTCGTCGGGATCGACACCCACGCGCTGGCGGAGCCGGCGGTGGCGAGCGCGCTCGAAGTGTTTGCTGCGAACGATGTCGAGGTGATGATCGACGAGCACGACGGCTATACGCCGACGCCGGTGATTTCGCATGCGATCCTGACCTACAACAGGGGACGCGAACAGGGCCTCGCCGACGGCGTCGTGATCACGCCGTCGCACAATCCGCCTGAAGATGGGGGGGTCAAATATAATCCGCCCAATGGCGGGCCGGCCGATACCGACATCACGGCCGGGGTCGAGCGCGCCGCCAACCGTTATCTCGAAGACGGGCTTCGCGGCATCAAGCGCATCCCCTATGACCGCGCCCGCACAGCGTCCTGCGTTCACCGCTATGATTACATCGGGCCCTATGTCGCCGACCTCGCTGATGTCGTCGACATGGACGCGATCCGGACCGCGGGCGTCAAAATCGGCATCGATCCCTTAGGGGGAGCCGGGGTGCGCTACTGGCAGCCCATCATCGAGCGCTATGGCCTCGCCGCGACCATCGTCAGCGATGCGGTCGATTCGACGTTCCGCTTCATGACCGTCGACTGGGACGGGAAAATCCGCATGGACTGCTCGTCGCCCTATGCGATGGCGCGGCTGATCGGGATGCGCGACAAATTCGACGTCGCCTTTGCCAACGACACCGATGCCGACCGCCATGGCATCGTGACCCGCTCCAATGGCCTGATGAATCCCAACCATTATCTCGCCGCGGCGATCGCCTATCTGTTCGAACATCGTCCGCAATGGGGCAACAACGCCGCGGTGGGCAAGACCATCGTCTCCAGCGCGATCATCGATCGCGTCGCGAACAAGCTCGGCCGCGAGCTGGTCGAGACCCCCGTGGGATTCAAATGGTTCGTCGATGGCCTGATCGGCGGCGCGTTCGGATTCGCCGGCGAGGAAAGTGCCGGCGCCTCGTTCCTGCGCAGGGACGGCTCGGTATGGACCACCGACAAGGACGGCCTCATTCTGGGATTGCTGGCGGCCGAAATGACCGCGCGAACCGGACATGATCCGAGCCAGTTATTCGCCAAGCTGACGAGCGAACTCGGCGTGCCGTTTTACGAACGGATCGACGCGCCGGCGACCCCGGCGCAGAAGAATCTGCTTAAAGGCCTGACCGCCGAAAAACTTGCAATGAAGGAGCTGGCCGGCGAGCCGGTGCGGGCCACGCTGACGGCGGCGCCCGGCAACGGTCAATCCTTCGGCGGGATCAAGGTCTCGGCCGACAGCGGATGGTTCGCGGCGCGGCCGTCCGGCACCGAGGATGTCTACAAGATTTATGCGGAGAGCTTTCGAAACGAAGCGCATCTGCGGCAAATCCAGCAGGAAGCGCAGTCCGCGATCGCGCGCGCCTTTGGGGGGTGAACTGAGCCTTGGTTAGAGCGTTTTCGGGTTTGCTCGAAAGATTGCAGCGGCGTCTGTGGCTCATGGTTCGAGACGCGCGAAGACGCGCTCCTCACCATGAGGGTCTGAGACCTCATCCTGAGGAGCATCGCAAAGCGATGCGTCTCGAAGGATGGAGACATGAGTTGGAGATTGCGCCGGGGCGCAGTCCGACGCCTAAGCCACAGAAGGGGCCGGCGAGGGCGACGAGGCTTTGACGATGTCCAGATGAATGCCGCCGCACTTCGTGCACCGCATCGTCCAGTATTCCGACCCCGCCCGTCCCGAAATGATGCGCAGGACTTTCAGGCCGGCATCGCATTCCGGACAGTTGGACCGCACCGAGGCAGGCGGCTTGGTATGGACTTCATGCATGGGCGATTTCCCGCCGCGGTTCGACATTCACGCAGCGCTGGTTGAGATAGTCGATGCGGGTCTTGGCATCCGTGACCGCCGCATCGCGATGGGACCAGGCGAAACCGACCTCGAGTTCGGGAAACGAAACGCCATCGATGATGACCGGTTTCAGGTCCGCCCGCCTGATCCTGGCGTGCCAGAGGCCTCTCCCGGCCTCGAAAGTCTCGATTTGAAAGCCGTCGTAATTCATGTCGCTAACCTCGGCGATTTCGGGAATTGAAGAAAACCATGCACACCAGGAAACCATGGGCCCGCAAAAACGACTGTGAACTGGTTCACAACTCCCGGCTATTTTCGCCTCTGACACACGAATTTTACCGGGGAACTTGCCGCGGCCGCGGCGATATTTGCGGCAGAAGATGACTGGAATCACTTTCTCAATACCGGCGGGCCATCGCCATTGACTCATCCGGGTAGGATGACGACATTCATGCATCCGCATCCATTTCGCGATGCACCTCCATTCGTCTGGGAACGCGCCATGATCGATCTTTATTACTGGACCACGCCGAACGGCCACAAGATCACGATGTTTCTCGAAGAGACCGGGCTGAAATACAAGATTTTCCCGGTCAATATCGGCAAGGGCGATCAGTTCAAGCCGGAGTTCCTGGCGATCGCGCCGAACAACCGCATTCCCGCGATGATCGATCACGAGCCTAAAGGCGGCGGCAAGCCGATCTCGATCTTCGAGTCCGGCGCGATACTGCAATATCTCGCCGAGAAGACCGGAAAGTTTCTCCCCTCCGATCTCCACGGCCGTTACGACGCGCTGCAATGGACGTTCTGGCAGATGGGTGGGCTCGGGCCGATGGCCGGCCAGAACCATCACTTTCGCAACTACGCGCAGGAAAAAATCACATACGCCATCGACCGCTATGTGAACGAGACCAATGGTCTCTACGGTGTGCTCAACAAGCGGCTCGCCGATCGCGAATTCATCGCCGGCGATTATTCGATCGCGGATATGGCGAGCTATCCCTGGATCGTGCCGTACAACAACCAGGGCCAGAACATCGATGATTTTCCGCATCTCAAGCGTTGGCTCGAGACCATCCGCGAGCGGCCGGCCACGGTGCGCGCCTATGCGCTGGCCAAGGAGGTCAATCCGAATTGCGGCCAGCCCGCGATCCGCACCGAGGAAGAGCGCAAGCTGCTGTTCGGCCAGACCGCGGCGGTGGTGAAGTAGACCGACGTCAGTCCATTGTTCATACGCGAGTCCATATCGCGTTGGCTCGGCTCGGCAATCATCAAGATAAATAAATAATATATTTTTGCGCGCGTTCGCCGCCGTCATGAAAGACGCGCGTCGCCGTGTGGAAGGGGTTTTTCAACGCGTTCAAGCAACGTATAACTTCGGCACATCGAGGATGTGTCGGCTGTGTCTGCATGACTTGCGCCGCCGCGATCGTCGGCGGCGCTTGGCTGCAGAGACAGGAGAGAATTGTGCTGAACAGAAAATCCGTTGTCGGGATCGGCATCACGATCGGACTGCTTTTGACGGGGAGCTCTCTTGCCGTCGCCCAGTCTGCTCCCCGGCCCGACGCCATGCTCAACAACGGGCCGCCGATCTGGGACGCCAATCACGACGGGATTTACACCTGCGAGGAATGGAAGAGCTTTATGGACCGGCTGTTCAAGTCGGCCGATCGCAACCACGATGGAAGTCTGAGCCCATCCGAGTTCGAAACCATCAAGAAAGCCGATCCCACATTGGCCGAAGCGGATTTCGGTTATTTCGACGAAAACCAGGACGGCAAGATCACGCGCAGCGAGTTCGTCGAAAAACCGAGCGTGTTCATTCTGCGGTTTGACAAGAACGGCGACTGCCGCGTCACGCCCGATGAAATAAAGGCGGCCACGACGCCGCAGACCGACCCGCGGGCTCCGCAGGAACGGCCGCGGGACAGGTTCCACACGAACTAGGCGCGCGCGCCGATCGATTTGACGATCTTCTCAGTGTCGATATCGACGACAATAGTCGACGACGATATCCATGCGAAGCTGGGTCTTTCGGGAGGCCCGCGCGTTTCGAGGCGCGTAGGACAATGATCAAGACTATCGTCGCTATACCGCGGACACGTGACGCGCTGCGCGTAGCGGGCGGGCACCGAAGGGCTGTGCTCGCCGACGCCGCCGGAAACGCACCAAAGGCCCACGCCGCGCCATAGTGCGGCGGCGGTACTGCGCGGCGGCGCGACCTATTTAATCAACCGCCATTCGCGGTCGCTGGCATCCAAACATTATCATGGTCAACAGGGCCTTGGTAATCGTCCACATAAGGATCTGACCGTCCTGGCGGATAGAAGTCAAAATGGTCAAAGTCTTGCACAGGCATTCGATGGATCACTCGGCCATAGTGCTCGTGATGCACGCGGTGCATCCCATAGCCGCCGTCGCTAGCTGCCATTGCCGGACCCGCGAGTACAAGCGAAAGCACGGCGGCTCCGATAATTCTGAATTTCGTCATGCGTTCCTCCTCTTAATTTCCGGTAACGCAAATGAGCAAACGGAGAAGCAAAAGGAGGTTCCGGTCCTGGTTCCTAAAAGATAATTGATAAAGTGAGCTCTAACGAAAGAAGCCGCCAAGTGCGGCTGCTAACGGACAAAGCGACCGAAGACAACGAGCCCAGGGAATGCCCGCCCTGACCGCGGTCTTTCCTTGCGCTGCCGCAACGCAGCGAGAAACGTGGGAAAACTTTCGCTGGGCCGCCGCTCGACAATTCAGGGTTGTGCGTTGCACCATCGGACAAATAGCGAGCTGGCCGCCGGAATTTCGAGAAAGATTTGCCGCGAATGCAGCCAACAATCTTTGGAGGAGGTCTCCGCAACGAAGTCGCCTTCCGGAGGTAGCGGCAACGTAATCGCCAGCTTCCGCTGGATTCAAACCAGTCCCGTCGCTTTTGTGAATCCAAAATTACATCAGGCTAGAATTTGCCGGAATGTGATGCGAGGTAAGTCAAGTGCGGATCAAACCGGCACTAAAGCAAAAAAATGCAGGGAGGTAGTAATGGATAGACGTGCATTCTTGACCACAGCAGCGGCAGCGTCGGCCGCGACTCTGACCGCAGCCAATGCGACGACCGTGCGACCATTCGGGGAAACGGCGGTTCCGCTCCGAGACACGCAACCGCTGCCTTTGGGGCCGCTGCCCGACTCGCGCTACCCGGATCCGCATATCGAATCTCTCGACAAGCGTTTCAAGGGCAGCCCTGGGACCGGCGCGGTCGAGCGCCTCGCCACCGGCTTCCGCTGGGCTGAAGGCCCGGTCTATTTCGCGGCCGGACGTTATTTGCTGTTCAGCGACATTCCCAACAATCGCATCATGCGTTACTCCGAGGACGACGGCCATGTCAGCGTCTTTCGCCAGCCGTCGATGGATTCAAACGGCAATACCATCGATCGGGAAGGACGCTTGGTCACCTGCGAGCACGGCGGACGGCGCGTCACCCGCACCGAGCTTGACGGCTCGATCACCATCATCGCCGACGGGTACAACGGCAAGAAGCTGAACGCTCCGAACGACGTCACCGTCGCTTCCAACGGCACGATCTGGTTCACGGATCCAGGCTACGGGATCAAGGGTGACTATGAGGGCCTTAAGGAACCGTTCGAGCAGGAAAAGCGCAACGTCTTCCGGGTCGATCCAAAATCCGGCGACATCAAGGTCGTCGTCGACGACTTCGTAATGCCCAACGGCATTACGTTCTCGCCCGACGAGAAGAAACTCTACGTCATCGACTCAGGTATCACCGAGGGAGAGGCAAATCCGGCGTGGATCCGTGTGTTCGACGTCGATATCGACTCGGGGAAGGTATCGAACGGCAAGGTATTCGCCAAGGACTTCGCTCCTGGCTTCACGGACGGGATGCGCTGCGACACCGACGGGAATGTCTGGTGTTCCATGGGTTGGGCAGACCCGAAGGAGGATGGCGTTCGCTGCTACAGTCCCGATGGTCAGCTCCTCGGCAAGATCCATGTGCCGGAGACCGTCGCCAATCTGACCTTCGGCGGCATGCGGCGGAACCGGCTGTACATCTGCGGCTCGACCTCGCTCTACGCTTGCTACACCAGCGCGGCGGGCGCGATGAAGCCGTGACCCGGCCGCCGGTCCTGGTAACGACCTAAAAGTCGCTTCTGAAGAGGCCGGTAGACCGCTGGCAAGACATGGGGCGGGTGCTGCGAACATCCGCCCCGGCTTGTTGGTCGCGGCGTGGCTGCCGAAGGCACCGCTCTGGTTCCGCGACAACAGTCAGTTATCCGTCGACATCGGCGAGCTCCGGAACGGTCCGCACCGGCAACTCCGATACGCGGAAGTGTTCAACGCACATTGGCGGAACACATGCGGGCAGTGACGCCCTTGAAGGTTTAGGCCGATGTCTCAGTTGGGAGTCAAAACCGGAAAAGCTCAATGCGCGAAAATGTCTTCTGCTTCTCCCCGTTAGCGGACATCCATCTTCCCTTGTGTGATCTCCGAAAAGAGCCATTTGCAGACATGCGGCCCGACGACAACGCGCCATCGGGCCGAGCAGATCAAGGTGCCATCTCTGACCTCAAAGTCAACATTCGGGGCAGCCCTATCAGATGGTAGCAACCGTATAGCGTGTGCTCTCTCATTGAACTGCCCGCGCGAGATCCCTCTTTAGCTGTTCAAATTCACCGCGTTGTTGAGGCGTGAGTGTATCGGGTCCAAGCTTGATCTCGACTTTCTCAAGCTTGCCGCTGAACTTGAACGGCATCTGCGCATCGTACTCATCGATCACCGGCGTTCCGGTGTCTTGGCCGACATCGAAGCTTTCATCGAGTGAGAACTTGCCGACTGGAGAGGTGTGCTCGATTCGACTTTCGGCGACCTTCCTGCCGTCGACCGTGAGAGCGGCAAAACCGCCTTTGCCTAACCCGCCGCCATCGTATTTGAAATCCAAAACAATGGTGTGCTTGCCTGGCGCGAGCTTCTCAGTGCCGGCAATGCGAGTCTTATCTGCCCGCTGGTTTGGATACTTCGCGCCGTCCTGGTTTGTATAGGCGTAAGCGAACATCGGCTTTCCGTCGAAGACGAGCAGACTCCAGCCGCCGAATCGTCCGCCCTGGGTCGCCAGCACACCGTTCGCTCCGCCTTGTGGGATCTCTGCATCGGCAGCGATACGGAACGACTTGTTATGTACATCGGGAGAGTTGGCCTCGGGGATACGGATCATGCCAGGGTAGTATGTGAAATCCGTCTGGCCGCGCAGAAGATTTGGGCGAATTGTTGGATCCATGCGGTCGGCGAAACTGGAGTCAAGCGGTAGCACATTGTATCTGACCGCTTCGATCAAAAAGCGGGATTGCATATCGCGGAGCTTTTCGGAGTTGTCCTTGGCGATGTTCTTGGCTTGGCTGAAATCGTTGGCGAGATTATACAGCTCCCACTGGTAGGCGTCAGGGTCGGGCACCGCGCCTATGGTCTCCCAAGGCAAGCGCGCAGGAGTGGTGCTTGCGATCCAGCCATCGTGATAGATCGCGCGATTGGCTGTCATCTCGAAATACTGGGTCGTGTGCCGCGTCGGGGTCTTCGCATCGTCGAAGGTATAGACCATGCTAACCCCCTCTAACGGCTTCTGTGGTGTTCCGTTCAGCAGCAGCGGCGCTTGTATGCCGGCTGCTTCCAGTATAGTTGGTACGACGTCGATGACGTGGTGGAACTGCGAACGGAGTTCTCCACCCGCCTTAATGCGATTTCGCCAACTAATGACCAATCCATTCCGCGTCCCGCCAAAATGCGAGGCTACCTGCTTGGTCCATTGGAACGGCGCGTCCATCGCGTGGGCCCAGCCGATGGGATAGTGATTATAGGTTTGATCGCTGCCTAGCTGGTCCATCATCGAAACGAGAAACTCAAGAGATTCGGGCGCGAACTGCGCGGAGACTTCGTTCGTTGTCCCTTGCATCGTGCCCTCGGCACTGGCGCCGTTGTCTCCCTCAAGATAGATGACGAGCGTGTTGTCGAGTTGCCCGGCTTGCTCTAGGGCATCGATGACGCGACCGATCTCGTAGTCGGACTGAGCCACGGTGGCGGCATAAACCTCCATCATACGCGCACAGACCTTCTTCTGATCGTCGTTCAGCGAGTCCCAAGCTGGGATCTCCTTTGGTCGCGGAGTAAGGACCGTGCCCGCCGGCACGACTCCGAATCTGATCTGCCGCGCCAACGTCTCCTCGCGCACCGTGTCCCAACCTTTGTCGAACTGCCCCTTGAACTTGGCGATCCAGTCCTTGGGGGCTTGATGCGGAGCGTGACTGTTTCCGGGAGCGAAATAGAGGAAGAAGGGTTTGTTTGGAGCGGCCGCGTGCTGCGTGCGTATCCAGTTGATGGTTCGGTCGGCCAAATCACGAATTAAGATGTAGTTCGGGTCGCCAAATGGCGGCAACACTGGTGTCGTGTTCTCAAACAGCGCGGGATGCCACTGGTCCGTATCACCGCCGAGAAAGCCATAGAAATACTCAAAGCCCAGGCCACCGGCCCACTGATCAAACGGCCCTCCCGGACCTTGCATCCACTCTGGAACGAGATGGTGTTTGCCGAACCACGCTGTGTTGTAGCCGTTGTCTACGAGAATGTTGCCGACAGTACCCGCGCTCTTGGGTATGATCGACGTGTACCCCGGATATCCCGTGGCGAACTCCGTGATGTTGCCCATGCCGACGCTCTGGTGGTTGCGTCCGGTGAGAAGCGCAGCACGGGTTGGCGAGCATAGTGCAGTGGTGTGGAACTCGTTGTACGTCAAGCCGCTCTTCGCTAGGCGATCGAGCGTCGGCGTCGCAATCGGTCCGCCGAAAGTACTAGCGGCACCAAAACCAGTGTCGTCGGTCATGATGAGCAAGACATTGGGGGCACCCTTCGGCGCAGTGACGTCCTTCGAAAAATCTGGCGTCGATTCGCTTGCCTTGCGACCAATAACCCCCCTGAATTGTGGCTGCGGGACAGGAAGCACTGCCGAACCTCCTGATGGAAGTGTGATTTGGTCAGGAGACGATGACTGCTGAGCAAGTGCAGGATAGCATCCCGCTGCGAGCGTCATCCCGAAGCAGAACGCTGTAAGAAGTGAGAGATGATGTTTTGAGAGGGAAGATGATCTTTCTGATGGAAGAGTCGAGAAAGATGGAGCTGCGTTCATGAGACCCTCCTTGACTGACGTGCTTGGTTCCCCCGTTCGCTGCCCGCAGTTAGTGTACTTCTGCTAATCACGACCAACAAGCCACGGACAGGATGTCCGCTTCGAGTCTTGGGTGTGTAAAAACTCAACGGCGCTGCGATGGCGTAGAATAACCATTCCACCAAGCGTCGTTTCTGGTCGTCGAAACTTCGTGGGCTTGTTCGGCTGCAATTGATTTCGGAAAATTATTCTCGTTGTCTCTCGATTTTTCGAGTTTTCACACAGCCAGAGTCAAAACCGGAAAAGCTCAATGCGCGAAAATGTCTTCTGCTTTCTCTCCGAAAGCGGACATTCATCGGGGCGACATCGCTGCTCGCGACGACAAACTCGCTGCCAATTATCTCGCCTTCATAAGGCCGGCATCTATCCGCATCAGGCTTCGTGCTTATGAGTCCGTGCCCTGGCTCATGACGGGATGGCCTTGCCGGCGGGCAGCATCGCTGCCTTGCGCAGGCATTCGCGGCACAGGCAATCCTCGCCGTCGACCGGCATCGGCAGCCGTGCGGTTTCCTCGGCGCACCAGCACGGCCCCGGCATGCCGCAGCTGAAGGCCGTGCCGCATCGGGAACAGGCGAGACGGCGCGCGGCTGGCTTTTCTAACCAATTTGTCACGAAACGAACCGATCCTTGGCCATGTTTTTCATGTCGGGTTCATCCCGACCGGCGGTAATATACGCGCAGGACAGATCGAGGAAAGTCCAGAGCGTTTTCGAGCGAAAGCCTGCCCGGACTTGATCCGGGGTGGATACCGGCTCGCGTCAAGAAAACGTGTCAGAACTAAAGGCTATAAAGGGAAATCCGATGGCCCGCGATTCGCAAGCCGCTCTGGTCGCGCTCAATCGCTTCGGGTTTGGCGCGCGCGGTGGTGCATCAGGCGATTTCGTCGACGCGGCTTCCGATCCGCGCGGCTTCGTCAAAGCCGGACTGAGCCGTCCCAACGGCGTCCTGCTCGAACTGCCCGGGCTGTTATCGACCCCGGCCTTGGCCGCGGCGGTGTTTGCCTATCAGGCGGAGGTCAAGCTCGCGCGTGAGGCCGCGGCGAAATCGGCTGCGGTCGGATCCGAGGCCAATCCCGTAGCGCCGGCGGAGGACGCCAAGGCGCAGCGGCGGAGCCTTTCGCTCAACAACGTTGCCTCGGAGATGTCGGGAAAAGCGCCGGACATGGAGACGCCGGACAAAAGCGGCGCCAACGCGGCCACGCAATCCGCCGGGACGATGCAGCCCAACGTCGCAAAGCCACCGCAGCAGCCGCTCAACATCATCCAGAAAACCTTCCGGGGGGAAGCGCTGGCGCGGTTGCAGCGCGCGATGATCTCCGATTGCGGATTCACCGAGCGGCTGGTGGTGTTCTGGTCCAACCATTTTTGCATCTCCGCCAACAAGGGTGAGTTGGCGCGGATATGGGCCGGCTCGTTCGAGCGCGAGGCGATCCGTCCCCATGTGCTCGGACGCTTCAGTGACATGCTCAAGGCGGTCGAACAGCATCCGGCGATGCTGTTCTTTCTCGACAATCAGCAATCGCTCGGCCCGGACTCCCGCGCCGGGCAAAACCGCAAGCGCGGGCTGAACGAGAATCTCGCGCGCGAGATCATGGAACTGCATACGCTGGGCGTCGGCGGCGGCTATACCCAGGACGATGTGACCTCGCTGGCGCGCATCATCACCGGCTGGACCTTCGCCGGACGCCAGGGACAGCTCGGCACGCCCGGCACCTTCGTGTTCAACGCCAATGCGCACGAGCCGGGCGCGCAGCTTCTGCTCGGCAAGACTTACGAGAATAACGGCCTCGCGCAAGGTGAAGCGGCGCTGGAGGATATTGCGCGCCATCCCTCCACCGCGAAATTCATCGCCACCAAATTCGCCCGTCACTTCGTGGCCGACGATCCGCCGCCGGCGCTGGTGGCAAGGCTGCAGGAGGTGTTTCGCAAGTCCGACGGCGACCTCAAGGCACTGGCCGCGGCGCTGGTGGATTCCGACGAGGCCTGGCAGGCGCCGCAGACCAAGATGCGCAGCCCTTACGAATTCCTGGTCGCGACCGGCCGGCTGCTGTCGCAAATTCCGGACGATCCCAGCCGCTATCTCGGCGGCCTCAATCTGCTGGGGCAGCCGTTGTGGACACCGACCGGGCCGAACGGATTTCCCGATACCAACGCGGCCTGGGCCGCGCCCGAGGGAATGAAGCTGCGTCTCGACATCTCGGCGCAGGTCGCCTCGCGTCTTGCCGACACTATCGACCCGCGCGATCTGCTGGAGCTTGCCGCCGCCGACGCGGCGTCGACGGAGACACGGCGCACCGTCGAGCGCGCGGAATCGCGGCAGCAGGCGCTGGCGCTTTTGCTGATGTCGCCGGAATTCCAGAGGAGATGACCAATTCCAAAGGGGATGACCATGGATTGCTGTGAAAGCCTGACATCAGCGGCACCGTCGCGGCGGGCGCTGTTGCTCGGCGGCGCGACGTTCGCCGCCTGGGCGTATTTGCCGAAATTCGCGCGCGCCGCCGACGGACGCGATCCGCGCCTGGTCGTCATCATTCTGCGCGGCGCGCTGGATGGTCTCGCCACCGTCGCCCCGGTCGGCGATCCCGATTACGCCGGCCTGCACGGCGCGATCGCGCTGACCTCCGACGGCCCGCATGCGGCCGTGATGCTGGATTCCTTTTTCGCGCTGCATCCCTCGATGCCGGAATTCGCGCGGATGTATCGGGAGAAACAGGCCGCGGTGATCCATGCCGTGTCGACGCCCTATCGCGACCGTTCGCATTTCGACGGGCAGGACGTGCTCGAAAGCGGCTTTGCCGGTCCAGGCCGGGTGCAATCCGGCTGGCTCAATCGCGCACTGGACGCGCTGCCTAAAGGCGAGCGCGTGATGAGCGGCCTCGCGATCGGGGCGACCACGCCGCTGGTG
>Ga0210396_10003880_pt1 | contig 14783 bp, 13 predicted proteins | sample IncBWH17OmetaG_FD_155466 | JGI IMG/M metagenome (GOLD analysis project Ga0210396, IMG submission 155466) | Forest soil microbial communities from Barre Woods Harvard Forest LTER site, Petersham, Massachusetts, United States - Inc-BW-H-17-O ... | reverse complement strand
CTCTCGCCGGACCGGGTCAACGTCAACGGCGGAGCCATCGCTGTCGGGCACCCGGTCGGCATGAGTGGCGCCCGGATCGCCCTGGGCCTGGCGCTCGAGCTGCGCCGCAGGGGTGGGGGAGTGGGGGCGGCCGCGCTGTGCGGTGGCGGCGGCCAGGGCGATGCCCTCATTCTGACGGTGCCCGGAGCGTGATGTCCCTGCAATGGCTGGCCTAACCGGCAGGTCGATGCTGCTGGCCCAGCTGGCAGCGGCCCGGTCGGCGCTGTCTGGCTAGTGCCTTGCGGATGCTCGGCCGGAGCCGCAAGGAAGCGCTAATTTCAACACATTTGTTGACCGGAATTTACTGCCTGGATAGCCTTGGTGAGTGCCTTCAGGCAGGGCTTATCGCGCGAAGAAGCCGAGGAGATTGCGTGCCCCAGACCACTGACTACATTGTTCTACGTCAATATTCTGACGGTCGCCCGGTCGTGCTGGACGACTTCGAGGTGAGCTCGATGCCGATCCCCGAGCCACCGCCGGGCAGCGTGCTAGTGCAGACGCTGGTGCTGTCGGTTGACCCGGCACTGCGTGGTTCGATGAGCGGGCGCGGAGACTTCTACAACCCGCAATTCTCCTTGGGCGAACCGGTGCACTCGCGCGGCGTGGGCCGTGTCGTTACCTCGCGGCATCCAGATTTCGCTCAAGGGGACTTGGTCAAGGGGCGGTTCGCCTGGTCACGGTATTCGGTCGCCACGCCTCGGCAAGATTTCGCGGCGGGGACTGCCTTGGTTCATGCGAAGCCGGACGACGTTAAGCTCTCCTACCACCTTGGTGTCATCGGGAATACCGGGCAGACCGCCTTCTTCGGCATGCTCGCCGTGGCTCATGTGCGACCAGGCGACTCGGTTCTCGTCTCCGGTGCGGCTGGGGGAGTGGGCTCGGTGGCGGGCCAGATCGCCCGGATCATGGGGGCGACGCACGTCGTGGGGCTGGCCGGTACCGACCGAAAGTGCAAGGTTCTCACTGACGAACTTGGCTTCGATGCCGCTGTCAACTACCGCGGACCTGATATAGAGGAGCGGCTGATTGCCGCACTTCCCGGCGGCCCGTCGATCTATTTCGACAATGTCGGTGGCCAGCTCTCGCAACGGGTGATGGGCCTTATGCCGGTCGGCGGCAAGGTCGTCGAGTGCGGGCAGATCTCGACCCATGACGAACCAGGCGGCGGCTGGCAGGTGGACATCCGCCCAGTCCACCGTCGCGGCCTGCGGTTCCAGGGCTTCACACGGTCGCAGTTCGCTGAATTCCTACCCGCAGCCAATGCCCAGCTGGCGCACTGGCTCCGGACAGGCGCGGTCAAGGCACTTGAGACCGAGCGACACGGTCTTGAGGCCCTGCCCGAGACCTTCCTAGGAATGCTCAGCGGGGAGAACATCGGCAAAACGACCGTCACCATTGCCGAGTAGCAGGGTGACGGTACGGGCTACGGGCAGCGGGCGAGTCTTGGGGTGGGCCCGCTGCCCGTTAGCTCAGCCGCTCAAGCACCATGGCCATGCCCTGGCCGCCTCCCACGCACATGGTCTCGAGACCGAACTGCTTGTCGTGGCTTTGCAGCGAGTTGAGCAGCGTCGTCGTAATGCGAGCCCCGGTCATGCCGAACGGGTGACCGAGGGCGATGGCGCCGCCGTTGACATTGAGGCGTTCGATGTCGATCCCCAGCTGGCGCTGGCAAGCCAGCACCTGAGCGGCAAACGCTTCGTTTAGTTCGAACAGGTCGATGTCGCTGATAGTCATGCCCGCCAGGTCAAGCGCGCGACGGGTGGCCTCCACCGGCCCCAGGCCCATTAGCTCGGGCGACAGCGACGAGACGGCCGTGGAGACGACCCGTGCGAGCGGGGTGAGGCCAAGCTGGGCCGCGCGCGTGTCGCTCATGACGACCAGTGCCGCCGCACCGTCGTTCAGCGCACAGCAGTTACCTGCCGTCACGGTGCCGTTAAGGCGGAACGCGGGTTTCAACGCGGCTACCGCCTCGTAGGTGACTCCAGTGCGTGGGCCATCGTCGGTGGCGGCGACGGAGCCGTCGGGCAGCCTTACCGGTGTGATCTCGCGCTTCCAGAAGCCGGCCGCGGCCGCCTGTTCGGCGCGGTTCTGCGAGCGCACCGCGAACTCGTCCTGGTCGCGACGGGAGACACCGGACAGCTGCGCGACGTTCTCTGCCGTCTGTCCCATGGCCAGATAGATGTCGGGAAGCTCACCAGACTCCCGGGGGTCTCGCCATTCCCTGCCGCTACCCGCGTGCAGCCTGGACCGGGTTTGGGCGTCAGCGAAAACTCGGTTAGTCCATGGGTTGGCGGTTCTGTCTAGCGGGTTGTCGCCGGGACTGGCCGGCGGGTTGTCGCTGCTTCCCAGCCGTGACCGGGACACGCACTCCACTCCGGCAGAGATGAAGATGTGGCCCTCGCCGGCCCGGATCGCGTGCATCGCCATCCGAGTAGTCTGCAGCGATGATGCGCAGTATCGCGTCACCGTGGTACCGGGCAGGGCATCCGAGCCCAGGAGCACCGATACGACCCGGCCCATATTGAAGCCCTGTTCGCCGCCGGGCCTCCCGCAACCAAGCATCAGGTCGTCGATTTCGTCCAGGCTCACTTCCGGCAGCTGCGACAGGGCTGCGGTAATGATCTGCGCGGCCAGGTCATCGGGGCGTACGGATTGAAGCGACCCCTTGAACGCTCGGCCGATAGGCGACCTGGCCGCGGAAACGATGACAGCTTCTGGCATTTCGAATCTCCTGTATCGGCGTCAGGGCGAGTGTAGATGAAGTGTCAATAAAAGTCAACAATAATGTTGAAAGGCTAGTATGTTGGCTACCGTGCCTGCAAGCTAGACAGCCAGGGTTCTGGGTATGGTTTGCTGGGAGAGGCGGCCACTGGGTGCCCAGTACTCTCTCGGCGGCCGGTCCGGACGGAGCGAAGCTCGCGGGCCGGAACGCGTGGGCCGGAACCTGTGGACGTGCGGCCGCTCGGCGATTGCGATATGGCAGAATCGTTCTACGGTTGACACGAGTGTGGATGGGATGATGCATGGCGAGCAGGGCTAAGTCAGGGACGGGGCTGGCGATGAAGCGAAACGTCGCCCAGGGAAAGGACCGTGCATCGTACAGCGCCAAGCGGGAAAAGATCGTTAAGGCGTCCGGTCCGGTACTGAAGCAGCACGGCCTTGCCGGAACGACAATCGAGGCGATCGCGAAGGAAGCCGGTGTTGACCGGGCGACGATCTACTACTACTTCGCCGACAAGGCCGCCATCTTCCGGGAGGCCATCCACGGAGGCCTCACGGAGATGGTCGCGGCACTGGAGGAAGTAGCCGCCAGTGGCGACAGTCCCGACGTACGGCTCCGCAACTCAATGCGGGTCGTGATGCAAGCGTTCGAACGTCACTATCCCCAGCTGTACATTTTCTTCACCGAAGATTCGTCATCCATCATCGACAATGATCTGAATAAAGAAATCATTGCTTCGGGACGACGCTACGAGGACCTGGTCGGCGAAACGGTGCGCGAAGGCATCAAACAGGGTGTTTTCCGTACTTCTCTCCCGCCAAAGGTATTCGCAAAGACCGTGACCGGCATGCTCAACTGGACATCACGCTGGTTTGTCCCGGACGGCATACTGGGAGCTGACGAGGTTGCCGATGGCATGGCGGATGCCATCCTTAACGGGGTCCTCGTCGACCCGGCCGCCCGTCAGGCAGTCTCAGAGGGCTGAATCGGGCCACGTACGGGCCTCTCCGCCAGGAGCGTTCTCGACTTCCCGCGGAGACTCACGCAACCGGAACTTCTGTACCCTGCCGCTCGGCGTCGGGGTCGTACGCGAACGGCGTGAAGGCGAACCGCACGCTGCTGAGATCAGCCTGGTCGATGCTCGGATCGTTAAGCTGATCGATGCCCCTCCGCTATCTGTACCCACGGCAACGTGCCGTCGCGATGATGGTCGCCAACCACCACGATCGTCAGCGGCCGGCCGACGCGTCCGCTGATCTCGAGGGCATCGGCTGCGTAGTCCCTGCCGCGGAAGGTATCTGTACCACGATGACCCACTCCAGACGATTGGGCAGCCAGATGGCGGCGCGGTCATCCGCGGTCACCCGGTTTCATCAACATTGATGTTGAAATTAACGCAGGCTCGAACTAGCGTGTAAGGCATGACACACACGCCGGATTTGGCGGACGATGCCGACCTCGTTTCCGCCCCCATCGCCCCCGAGTACTTCCGCCGGGTTCTCGGTCACTTTCTGACCGGCGTCACCGTGGTGTCGGCGGTCTTCCAGGGAGAGCCGGTGGGCCTGACGGTCGGCTCGTTCTTCTCGGCATCGCTCGATCCGCCGCTGGTTGGATTCTGCGCAGCCAAGACGTCAAGGTCCTGGCCCGGCATCAAGGAGGTCGGGGACTTCTGCGTCAATGTGCTCGCCGCCGACCAAGAGGCACTCTGCCGGCAGTTCGCAACCGCCTCGGGCTCGGATAAGTTCCGCGGAGTGGGCTGGACCATGACGGATGGCGGGGCGCCGAGGCTGGATCGCGTCCTGGCCTGGATCGACTGCAGAATCGAGGCTGTGCACGATGCCGGGGATCATGAGATCTGCATAGGCCGCGTTAAGCGGCTCAGTGTCGACCATGGTCGGCCTCCGTTGCTGTTCTTCCGCGGGCAGTACCTCATCAGCTGACCAGTGGCCTGGTCGACCGCCCAGGGTCAACGTAATCGTTGACAGTGGTGGGCGGGCCGATCTAGTTTGGCAGCGCGGCCAGAGTCAGCAAGATCGCCTTCGATCCTGCGCGATCGGGTCGCGGACGGCGTTCGGTGAACACAGGGAGCGATAGTGGGACTCAGCGTAACCGAGAACGGCCGCGTCGCCGAGGTGGTGCTCGACCGGCCGCCGGCGAACGCGCTGGCGAGAGAGACGTACCGGGAGATCAGGCAGGTTTTCGACAGCTTCCGCGACCGTGAGGGCATTTCCGCGGTCATCTTCACCGGCGCCGGCAGCCGCGTTTTCTGTGCCGGCCGGGACATCCATGATCTGCAAGTGGAGCGCTCGGAGCCGCCGACGGTGAATGTCGGGGATCCGTACCACCTCACCCGCGAGGCTTTCTGGGCTGTCAGGCACTGTGCGGTGCCGGTCATCTGCGCTGTCAACGGTGCGGCGGTCGGCGCCGGGGTCGCGCTCGCGGCGGTGAGCGACATCGTCCTGGCCGCCGAGTCCGCGACGTTCGCACTGACCGAGATCGACGTCGGCGTCCTCGGTGCGGCGTCTTTCGCGCAGTGGATGGTCGGGCCGGGCAAGGCCCGCCGGATGTTCTACACCGGTGAACGGGTTCCAGCCGCTGAAATGTACCGCCTTGGCGGCATTGACTCAGTGGTGCCTGCTGGCGAGCTCATGAAGGAGGCGCGCGCGGTAGCGGCGACCATCGCCGCGAAGAGCCCGGTGGCCATCCGTGTCGCGAAGGCCTCAGTCGTCAGGGCAGACACACTGCCGCTCGAGGCGGCCTACCAGACCGAGCAGGATTACACCCGCCACCTCTCCAGCTACCCGGCGTCCGCCGAGGCCATCGCCCGGTTTGGCAACGGCAGAGGCTGACAGGCGAGGATGCAGGATGACTGAGAATTCCGTGACGGCCAGGTGGCGCTCTGGCGAGGCCGCCGTCGGCGGCTGGTGCGCAACTGGCCAGCCGTTCGCGGCCGAACTCATCGCCCAGCAGGGTTTCGACTTCGTGCTGCTTGACACACAGCATGGGCTGTACGCGCCGGATGCCCTGCTTCAGTGCCTCGTTGCGGTCGAGGGCAAGGGCACCGCGCCGCTGGTCAGGGTATCGACTGGCGACGCCGTTGAAATCGGGAAGGTTCTGGACGCAGGCGCCCACGGCGTGGTCGTGCCGATGATTGAGAGTGCGGCCGATGCCGAGCGTGCCGTCGCAGCCTGCCGCTACTACCCGGACGGGGTCCGCAGTTTCGGACCGCTGCGTGCGTCGCTCCGTCTAGGACGCGACCCGCGGGCGCTCGCGGCCGGCGTAGTGTGCCTCGTCATGGTCGAGACGGCCCGCGGCGTCGACCATATCGACGAGATCGCGACCGTGCCCGGCGTCGACGGAGTGTTCGTCGGCCCCGCGGACCTTGCGATCACCTACGGCCTGCCCCCGTCCATGGCGCCAGTCCCCGGGATACACGCGGACGCGCTCGCGGCAATCCAATCGGCGTGCAAGCGAGCCGGCATTGGCGCCGGGATCCCCTGCGCGGACGCTGCGGCCGCGCGATCCCGCGTCGCCGAAGGGTACACGCTGGTCACGGTGGGCAGTGACGCTCAGTGGATCACCGAATCGGCGCGGACCCAACTGCAGGCTTTCCGCGAACCTCCGTCGCGCCCTTAGCGGCGGGGCGGAGTTCGGCCGGGAAGCAAAAGACCAGAACGCCAGAAGGAGGCGGTAGGCCATGGAAGTCATCCCCACCGAAGAGATCCCGTGGAAGACGGTGGTGGCCAATGCCAGGGGAGGCGACGTACAGAGCAAGTACGTCCGGGAAGGCGAAATCCTTCCCGGTGTCGGGTACGCCTCCGACTGCTATAATTACGTCGCCAGCGACAACTTCTTCACCGCGCCGCGTCACCATCACGACTTCGAGCAGATCCGCATCTCGATGACAGGTGAACAGGACTTCGGCCTGGGCCAGATCACCGAGGAGGGCTGGATCGCCTATTTCCCCGCAGGCGCTTACTACGGCCCCGAGCGCATCAGCGGCGCGTCGATCTTCCAGATCCAGTGGAGCGATTTCTGGGTTTCGAGAGCCAGCCACGACAAGGCGTACGCGGAAATGTCGAAAACGGGGGAGTTCAGCGGCGGCAAGTACACCTGGGTCGACGAGGACGGCACCTCCCACACGAAAGACGCGCTGAACGCCATCTGGGAGCACGTATTCCAGCGGGAGTCTTCGTTCCCTGTCCCCCGCTACCCGCAGCCAGTGCTGATGAATCCCGACGCGTTCGAGTACGTCACGCATGGCGACGGACTGTCGACCAAGGTGCTCGGCCGGTTCACCGAGCGGGATTTCATCATCACCAAGGTCCGGTGGGACGAACACGCCAGCTACTCGATGCCGAGTGACCGCACCTACTGCATGTTCACCAACGTAGGTGACATCGAGGTCGGCGGCCAGACCTACGGCCATCACACCGTCGTGTGGTCTGATTACGGCGAGAACGTCGACGTGATGGGCGCCCCGGGGACCGAGGCGCTCGTCATCGCATTCCCGACAATAGAATTCGCTCCGGACACGTCCGACCGGGACGCGGTCGGAGCCTGACATGTCCATTAAATTCGGCGCGACTTACCCGACGCTCGACGTGGGAACCGATCCCGACACGCTGCGCCGCTGGGCGCAGGGGCTCGAGGAGTGCGGCTTCGACGAGCTCTTTATCCCTGAGCATGTTGTCGGGATCAACGCGCAGCAGCGCCCCGAGTGGGCGCCGTTGAATCCGAACACGCTTGAGCGCGGCAAACCGATCTACGATCACACCTACCCCTTCTACGAACCGTTCGTTGCCATCGGCTTCCTCGCCGCTGTGACCAGCCGTATCTTGCTCACCAGCGGCGTGATAATCGCGCCCCAGCGGCAGACGGCGCTCGTCGCCAAGCAAGCGGCGGTGGCCGACGTGCTCAGCCGCGGCCGGATCCGCCTCGGCGTCGGCGTCGGATGGAACGATGCCGAGTTCGACGCCATGGGCGCCGACTTCAAGGTCCGGGGACGTCGGCTCGACGAGCAGATCGTGGTGCTGCGCCGCCTCTGGACCGAAGAGTCGGTGACCCACCAGGGGCGTTTCGAGAAGCTCGACGCCGCGGGCCTAGCCCCGCTCCCCGTGCAGCGGCCCATCCCGATCATCATCGGCGGCGACTCGGACGCCGCAATGGAACGGGCGGCAGGCCTCGGCGACGGGTGGTTCCTTACCCATACCGCCGCAGAGTGCGCCGACCGCGCGCAGCGGTTCTGGAAGCGCGTCGATGAGCTCGGCAGGCGCGGCGAGATGTCGCTGGTGGGTACCGTCTACCAGGGGCCGAGGCCGCCGGAGGCGATGCTTGACGAGATCGCGGCATGGGATGCCCTGGGCGCCACGCACCTGAACCTGCGTACCGCCACCTACCCGATCCAGTGGTCGGAGGGGCGCCTTGTCCGCAAAGAGAATGTCGACGAGCACATCGACGCGTTGCGGCGGGTGCGTGAACTCTGGCTATCCCGGCAATGATCGGCCAAGCCAGCGGGCAGACCTGTCATCACCAGCTCGGCATCAGCTCCTGGCTGCACCGTCACCTCGGGCCGCCGCCTCCGCCTCCCCGGCGGTATTTCAGCAAGGCCTGGAACGGTGACGCGCCACAAGCGGGTTCCGGCTGCGGACAGGGCCGTGAGAGGCATCCTGACGCGACGCATGGCATCGTGGCCGCAGCTCTGCTCAACGTTGCCGTCGGCCGCGATCGACAGTCCTCAAGAAATGGTTGGACATTATTATCAACGCTAACGTTGACGGGCGGGGTGCACCGGATTAGCATGAAGGCGTCTCAACCGTTAACGCACGGCTCGTTACCTCCTCGTCTGCCAACTGAACTGGCCGGTCGCAGGCACCGCGCCGCTGCAGTGATCGAGATGAGATCCGCATTAGCGCATCTAGGAGGCTGCGTGAACAGGCTTTCAGTGGCGACCACTCAACTGCTCGATGAGACGCTCGACGTCGACGCGCATGAGATGACTCCCTCGCACCTGTGGGGTGACGTCTTCGGCCCAGCCGCCGGGCGTATAGCAGAGCTCGCCGTGCCCGTACTGAAGAAGACCGGCGCGAACGACTTCTACAACCCGGACGTGCACGGTGATGTCGAGGCCATCAACGAGGAGAACGCCTGGAACATCCGCGGCAGCCGCGCTCCAGGCGCGTTCGACATGTCCCGCCGCCTCGCGGTGATGGACGTCATGGGCATCCAGCGGCAGTTCATCTTTCCCAGCTTCGCGCTGTTCGCCAACCACCTGTACGCGGGCAACGAGGCAATGCACCGGGACCGCTACGGCCTCACCATGCCGGAGGACGAGATCCGCAAGCTCGGTCTCGAGGGGATCAACGAGTACAACGACTGGGTGGTCCGCGAATCGCAGAAGGACCCGGAGCGGATTCGCCCCGTGGCTTACGTCCACCCGGGCAACTCGCCCCAGGAACTCATCGAGCAGACCACGGGCCTGATCGACCGCGGCGTCCTCGCCATCAACCTTCCCGCGGGCGTGCCGCCGGGCGGCCGCTCGCCGGCGAGCCCGGATCTCGACCCGTTCTGGCAGCTGCTCACCGACCGGAACATCGCGGTCCTGGTGCACGTCGGCGGTGAGCCTGGATTTGTGAAGTCACCCGAGTGGGGACGGGCGCCGGCCTTCAAGCCAGGCAAGGTCGAAAGCCACGAACTGGGCTCAGAGCCTTTCTCGTTCGCTACGGTCTCGTTCGCCATCTGCAACTTCCTGACCGCCATGACGCTCGGCGGTGTCTTCGAGAGGCACCCGAAGCTGAGGTTCGGCGCGATCGAGATCGGTGCGGGCTGGTTCGGGCCGCTCGCCGACAACCTCGACATGTGGGCGCGCGATGTCTACAAGGTACGGATGGCGCCCTTCATCTCGAAGCCGCCGTCCGAGTACCTCGCGGCCAACGTCCGGGTCACGCCGTTCAATAATTTCGAGCCGGTCGACAAGTACCTCCAGCAGTACCCGCACCTGCGGAGCAGTTACTGCTGGTCGACGGACTACCCGCATATCGAGGGCGGTAAGGACATCAAGAACAAGTTCCTGGGCATGCTGTCGTCCTTCGGCGAGGATGTCATCCAGGACTTCTTCCGGAACAACTCTGAATTGCTGCTGCCGTCGCTCGCCGTCATCCGCGGCGAGTCCGAGGCCAAGTAAACCACGGCGACACTGCGGGCCGGATGCCGGCAACGCCATCCGGCCCGCGGTGCATGCCAAGGCAAATGGACAGAGTCAACTTCCGAGCCCACCTGGCCGGGGACATCGCTGGCGCCAGGATGTTCCTGACCGCCGAGACGGTATCGGGCTGGACCTCTTCCCGCCGGCAGGACTTCGTTGGGCGCTGAACAGGGCACGGCAGAGCCGCGGGATGACGTAGACGTTAGCCACGGGCCCGATGCCACGCGCATCTGCCTGGACCGCCCCCCGGTGAACGCGTTCACGCCCGAGATGCTCAGGTACTTCGCCGCAACGGTCGCCCAGGCGCAGGCCGATGCGCGTCCGCTGCTGATCACCGGAGCCTCCGGCGTTTTCTCTGCTGGCTTCGATATCAAGCATCCCGCGACTGATTCGCTGAGCGTCAATGCGCTCGCGAGAAAGTGCGTTTCCGCGGTACAGGACCATCCAGGGCTGACCATCGCGGCAGTCGAGGGTGCCGCGGTCGGGCTCGGGCTGCTCCTCGCCACCTCTGCCGACATTTTGGTGCTATCGAGGCATGCCCGCCTGCGCATGCCCGAAGTCACCCTGGGCATCGCCAGTGACGTCCAGCCTCTGCGACGGTTCCTGCCCGAGCCGTGGATTCGCCGTCTGTGCCTGCTCGGCGAGACCTTCACGGCTGAGCAAATGCACCTTGACCGTATCGGTGTCACGCTCTGCGACCCTGGCGCGGCCAGGGCGCGGGCGGAAGAGGTGATCGCGGCAACGGGCGGTCTCAACGTGAGCGCCGTTCGGGAGACCAAAGAGCGACTGCGCGAATAGGCGCAGCGGCTAACGCCTTGTTCATATTTTTCAACACTCATGTTGACTAAATTCCAGAGAATGCCTACGCTTGAGCGTGTCGTCGCGGTCCGCCGACCTGCGAGTTCGGGTCCGGGGGCGCGGTGGCGAGTACGTGCCCGATCTCGATCACCGCGCCCCCGGCACCGGCCGTCGAGGCCGACGACAGGCACTGACCGCCTATGGGAGTCAACGTGACAGACGAGGAAGAACAGGAGCGCGTCAGCATGCGCGACCTGGAAGAGATCGCCAGGTCAGCGAACATTCCGACGCTGCTGATGGTCATCTACCAGGTGACCGGAGATCGGCGCTGGCTCCAGCCGCCGTACAGGCCGTCCCGAAGCCGGGGTCTAGGCGACCACGACACTGGCGGACTCCCCGAGGACATCCAGAGCGAGATCAGGCACACCGCCGCCGAGGCCTTCTACGGCCTCCAGCAGGGCAAGCCGCCCGCGATCCCGCTGCCGAGCCCCGAGCAGACCGCCGCGATGCTCAGCGTATGCGTGGGAGAGGAAGTTGACGGCAGCTACGGTCTGATGTTCGCCCAGGAGTTCCGCCGCCGCATCGGTGTGGTCGAGCGAGGCCGTCCGAGCCGGGCGGCCGTGCCTCACGGCTTCCGTGCGCTCATCATCGGTGCGGGTGTGTCGGGGATCATCGCAGCGCAGCGGTTTCACCTGATGGGCGTTCCTTACCTCATCGTCGACAAGCACGACGCGCCGGGCGGCAACTGGCTGGATAACCCCTATCCGGGCGCGGGCGTTGACACACCCAGCCACCTGTACTCTTTCTCCTTCGCCCCGAATGACTGGGGCAGGCACTTCGAGCTGCGGCCCGAACTCCAGGAGTATTTCGCCCGCGCCCACGAGATGGTCGGTGCGCGCCCGCACACCCGGTTCGGCACTGAGGTCGTGCGCGCCGAATACGACGAGCGCCGCGCGGCGTGGAACGTTGAGCTGCGGGGCCCGGGCGGCAAGCGTGAGTCCCTGTCCTTCAGCGTGATTATCAGTGCCGTGGGGATCTTGAACCGCCCGAAGCTTCCGGCGGTCTCGGGCCTCGAGAGTTTCCCGGGTCCTTCGTTCCATTCCTCGTACTGGCCGGCGGATCTCGATGTCACGGGCAAACGGGTCGCGATCATCGGCAGCGGTGCTAGCGCCATGCAGATCGTGCCGGCCATCGTCGACCAGGTCCAGCAGCTGACCATCTTCCAGCGCACTCCTCCGTGGGTCGCGCCCTTCGAGAAGTTCCAGCAGCCCATCGACAGCAGCGCCCGGTACCTTCTGCATTCCTTCCCGCTCTACCGGGCCTGGTACTTTCTCAAGCTCTACTGGCAGTTCGGTGACAAGGTTCTTGACGCGTTGCGGAAGGATCCGGACTGGCCCTACCCGGAGCGGGCGGTCAACGCGCGCAACGACAGCCATCGTGAGTTCTTTACGCAGTACATCAGGGACGAGCTTGGCGACCGCACCGACCTCTTCGACAGGGTGCTGCCGTCGTACCCGCCTTACGGCAAGCGCATCCTGCTGGACAACGGCTGGTATCGCGCGCTCTGCCAGCCAAATGTGACGCTCGTCAACGAGGCAGTCGACGCCGTGACGCCCGCCGGGGTGGTGTCCCGCTCGGGCAACTCGTACGACGCCGACATCCTGGTGTGGGCCACCGGATTCGAGGCGTCGCGGTTCGTCTCGACGCTCGAGGTAGTCGGCCGCGGTGGCATCACCTTGCGCGAGGCTTGGCACGACGACGACCCCCGGGCCTACCTCGGCGTTAGCGTGCCCGGCTTCCCCAACCTCTTCCTCCTGGGAGGGCCCAACTCCTACCCAGGCAGCGGAAGCTTCATGTACTTCATGGAGGTCCAGATGAGGTACATCGCCCGCCTCATCGATGGCATGCTCGCGAACAATCTCCCCGCGATCGACGTTCGGCGTCAGGTCTTCGACGACTACAACGAGGTCGTGGACCGCACCGCCGAGACCACGGTCTGGACGCACCCGGGCACCAACACTTTCTTCAGGAACGCCCACGGCCGACTGGTGTTCGTCTCCCCGTTCCGCAACGTCGAGTTCTGGAGCCGGGCCGAGAAGTCCGGCCTTGAGGACTACGAAGTCCTCCAGCCCGCCGCAGCCGAGGTGGCCGAATCGGCGTGATTCCGCTACCGGCGCGAACACGGTCGCGCCGCAGGCCGGCGGGACGCCAGGAGAAGTCAACATTGGTGTTGATTTAATCTGACTGTCGCCGTAGCGTTAGGCCCAGGAAACGAAGGAGGCACCGGACATGACACAAGGCAAACGGGCAGCGGGCCCGGGTCACCGGACCGTCGAGGTGTCGGCGTCGTCAGGCGCCGCGGCGGCAGTGGGCGCGACGATTGTGTGCCCAGACTGCGGAATCAGCGGCGTCGTGCGCGCCCGCCCGGACTTCCCTAGTGATGGCCTGATTTGCCACGGGGCCATGGAGGTCGGACCGCCGGTTCCCTGCGACGAGGTGCGGCCCCGGCAGCCCGACGACGTCATGGTGGCCGGCTACCTGTACGTAGACGGGCACTCCGGCTTTGCCCTGTGGTGCACGCGCGGTGGGCCGCACCAGGTGCGGCTCGGTGACCGGCCACTCCGCCGGCGGGTCACGGCCGCCGCGTTCTAGCCTTGTCCGCCTCACCACACGCTCAACTACGCAGATGGGTGCTCAACGTGGAGGAACTCGGCCCTCAGCCAGGGTTGAAGGGTAAGACCGCCCTCATCGTCGGCGGAGGCTTCGGCATAGGACGCTCGGCGGCGCGGATGTTTGCCGGCCAGAGCGTCCGGCTCGCTCTTGTGGATATGGACGCGGAGCGGGTGAAGGCGGCCAGCGATGAGTTGTCCGCCTTCGGCCTCTGCATTGACGCGCGGGCACCGGGCGCTGCCCGCGCCGCCGTCCGGGACGCCGCGGCCGAGCTAGGCGGGCTCGACATCCTGGTCAACATCGTCGGCAAGGGCATGGCCGGGGCGGCTGTCGATCTCTCCGCTGAGGACCAGCGCGCTGTCCTTGAGACCAACTACCTGCACCATGTCGAGTTCTGCTCGGCGTTCGCGCAGGCCGCGGTCGCGGCCGGCCGGCCCGGGGTGATCACCATGGTCTCCTCACTGGCGGGCCTGGTGCCATTCCCTGGACAAGCCGCCTACGGGGCGGCGAAGGCGGCGCTGAACTCTTACGCCGCCAGCCTTGCCGTCGAGCTCGGGCCGCACAGCATCCGGGTGAACGCCGTCGCCCCGGGTGTCGTCCGCACCGACCGCAACACCCGCGACAGCGACGCTGACCGCGAGCTGTTGCGAGCAATCCCGCTTGGGCGGTTCGCCGACCAGTCGGAAATCGCCTCGGTGATCGTCTTTCTCAGCTCGGACGGCGCGTCCTATCTGACCGGCCAGACCCTCGTCATCGACGGAGGCGCCTCGCACTACGTCCGGTTCTGGCAGTGAGAACGCGATCATGACTATGCCTCTCACCCCCGACGAGCTGCTGACAACCACCCGTACAGTGCGCAAGCGGCTGGACTTCGAGCGCCCGGTGCCCCGGCAGCTCATCGAGGACTGCATCGAGACCGCCCTGCAGGCCCCGACCGGGTCGCTGAAGCAGAACTGGCACTGGATCGTGATCGGCGATCCGGGCGTGAAGGCAGCGGTCGCGTCGATCTACCGCGAGTCGTATCACGGCAGCGCCGACGCGCGGCGGGGAAACCTGGCCTACGAAGGCGCCGACCCGCGAGCGGAGCGGCTGGCCAAGGTTCTGGAGTCTGCTGATTACCTCGCGGACAACATGGCGCGGGCACCCTGGCTTGTCATCGCGGCCGGCACGGGGCGCGTGCTGCAATCGCCGACGGTACCCGAACAGTCCCGGTTCTGGGGATCGGTCCTGCCGGCGATGTGGAGCTTCATGCTGGCAGCCAGGGCACGGGGCCTTGGGTGCGCCTGGACGACCGAGCACCTGAAGCGCGAGGCGGAGGTTGCCGAGATCCTCGGGATCCCCTACCCCGAG
>Ga0210396_10003879_pt1 | contig 14783 bp, 14 predicted proteins | sample IncBWH17OmetaG_FD_155466 | JGI IMG/M metagenome (GOLD analysis project Ga0210396, IMG submission 155466) | Forest soil microbial communities from Barre Woods Harvard Forest LTER site, Petersham, Massachusetts, United States - Inc-BW-H-17-O ... | reverse complement strand
CACGGTCACGCCGGAAACGTCCGGCATTCCCCGCGCAATGGTTTTAACGGTTTCCTTCGCGCTCTCCCCAGTGACCGGGCTTTCTTGCCACTGTCGCCAGCGGAATCGCTTCCGCCAACTTGACGCCAGCGTCGGGGCGTCAGGACCACACGACTTCGCCGTCCGCTTCGCGCCGCTCGTCTGCAGCACCAAGGCGTCCACCGCATCCCGCACCCAACGAACCGTGACGATCGCGATACGCCCCTCATGTGGGACGGGATGCGCGAAAGATGCCTGTGATTTGGGGTAAGCGAGAAGGGAAATATTTTTTGCGAAAGGACTGGACGACCCAAATCAGATTGATCTGGCTGGAGAAATTAGATTTTTGGCGCAGAGCACCCGGATCATTTGGATACGCCGAACGGCGCGCGCGGGATCGCCTTTCTCGCCGATCGGGTTCGCATCCATCACGCCACCCAATCCACCACCATCAGCCCCGGTACGCGCGCGAATTCGCGGCGATTGAGCGTCACCAATGCCGCGCCGCGACGGCGGGCTTGTGCGGCGATCAGATAATCGTAATGGCCAATTGGCGTGCCGGCGGACTCGAGTTCGGCGCGGATTTCACCGGCATGCACGGCGTCGTCCGGCTCGAAAGACCATGGCGTGACGGCCAGCGACAGGAAGGCTTCGAGGCCAGCCTCACTGCGTGCTCGCCGATCGCTTTTCGCCGCGCCATAGCGCATCTCGAACAGAACGATGGCGGGAATGCCGATCATCGCGCCCGACGCGATTTCGGCGTCCAGCCGGGCGCGGATGTACGCTGGTCGCAGATTGATAGCCGAAATCACGATGTTGGTGTCGAGGCAGAACATCAGTCGAAAAATTTGCGCGGATCGGGCTCCGCCGGCGGATCATCGATGCCTTCGGGAAACAGATCTTCGCCGTTTCGCAGGGCATCAATCTCTGCCCAGACAGCCGCAATCTCCTGCTCGGTTCGAGCGAGCGGCTCGAGAATGACCTTGTCGCCGACCTTGCTGACCCGCACCTCGGTACCCTCGAAACGGAATTCCTTGGGCAGGCGTACGGCCTGGCTGCGGCCATGCATGAATATCTTGGCGGTCGCAGACATGATCCGCTCCTCTGTATTTTGATAGATACCATTGGTATATATCACGCGACCAGCGCTTCGGTCAATTCGTCCGGCAACCGCAGTGATTTGGGGTCGCGACGGGAGGCCAACCGATCTCTTCTCCCTCTCCCCGCAGGCGGGACGAGGTGACCGAATTCGTGCACCGGCCGATCCAACCAAAAGCGATCATGCCCTGGTTGCAATATTTTCTTCAGCTGGTCGGTTCTGCGGTGAAGCGGCGGTATCCGTTCTCCCGCAGTTCACACGCCGGGCACTTGCCGCATCCATAGCCCCAATCGTGGCGAACCGTCCGGTCGCCATAATAACAGCTATGCGTATGCTCCAGAAGCAGTTCGACAAGTTCGCCGCCGCCCAGCATGGAAGCGAGGCGCCAGGTCGCGCTCTTGTCCAGCCACATCAACGGGGTGTGGAGTACGAACCGGCGATTCATGCCCAGATTGAGCGCGACCTGCAGCGCCTTGATCGTGTCGTCCCGGCAATCCGGATAACCCGAGAAGTCGGTCTCGCACATCCCGCCGACCAGATGACGAAGCCCGCGGCGAAAGGCGACCGCCGCCGCGAGCATGAAGAACATCAGGTTTCGACCCGGCACAAAAGTGGTCGGCAGGCCTTCTTCGCCGATACGAATCTCCATTTCTCTCGTGAGAGCCGTATCGGAAATCCGCCCCAGAGAGTCCAGCGACAGCATGTGGTCGTCAGACAAGCGCGCCGCCCAGCGGGAATCGAGTTTTTTGACGCCGTCGCGGATTTTGTCGCGGCAATCCAGTTCAACCCGGTGGCGTTGGCCGTAATCGAATCCGATCGTTTCCACCCGATCGAAGCGATCAAGTGCCCAGGCGAGACAGGTTGCCGAATCCTGCCCTCCGGAAAACAGCACCAGCGCGGCATTGCCGGTCGCGTCATCGGCCATCATATTCCGCCCAACACTCTGACGTTTCGTACACGCGGACCGAAGCGAGACCGGAAAGCTTCGCGTTCAATCGATCCCATATCCACACCGCGATGTTTTCGGCGGTCGGGTTCTCGAGGCCACCGATGTCGTTGAGACACCTGTGATCCAGCGCATCCGTCACCCCGGCGAAGGCCGCCTCCATATCGAAAAAATCGGCGACGAATCCGGTATGCGGGTTGACCGGCCCCTCCAGCCGGATTTCGACCCGATAGGAATGGCCATGCAGCCGATGGCACCGATGCGTTTCCGGTACGTTTGGAAGACGGTGCGCCGCCTCGAATTTGAATGCCTGGGATATCTTCATCGAATTCCGATGTGCTTGTGGGTCTGAACACTGAGCCGCCATTGCGGGTTGTCGAGGCAATACCGGATCGCGCGCTGCGTGTTGACCGCGACGTCGGGTCCGTCCATCGGCTGCAGCAGGAAATTTTCGAACGAGAGCTGCGCGAATTTTTCGGGCGGCGCGTCCGCTTGCGGGTAAACCAGCTTGAGTTCGTTCCCCTCAAGGATAGCCAGATCGCTGGTGGATTTCGGGCTGACGCAAATCCAGTCAATTCCCGAAGGAGGCACCAGCGTTCCGTTGGTCTCGATGGCGATTTCGAATCCGCGTTCGTGCAATTCGAAAACCAGGTCATCATCGACCTGGAGCAAAGGCTCTCCGCCGGTCAGGACGCAGAACCGGTTGCGTTCGCCGGCCGCCCATTCCGCTTCGATTGCCACCGCGAGATCCCGGGCGGTCCGATATCGTCCTCCCTTGGTGCCGTCGGTCCCGACGAAGTCGGTGTCGCAGAAACGGCACACCGCGCGGTGCCGATCCTGCTCGCGACCGGACCAGAGATTGCAGCCGGCGAAACGGCAGAACACCGCAGGCCGGCCGACATGGGAGCCCTCGCCCTGCAAGGTAAGGAATATTTCCTTCACGGCAAAGTTACCGCCTTGTCGCGGGGATATCGCCGGCTCGAAAGGAAGTTTCGTCATGACGCGCAATTCCGGCCTGTTCGCCCAGTTATTTGGGGATGCGGGTCAACCACGTCGAGATGGCGAATGCAACGACGCCCTGATCGCGCGTCACATGCGCGAAGTTCCAGACCCTGGCGACGAGGGTTGGCGCGAACACCCCTTCAATCGCTGCGGTATATGCACACGTATGGCGGCAGAAATCCATGCGCCTGCGCAGACGCCACCCGCCGACGGGCGCCGTCCACAGACATGATACGGTGATTGAAATATGTAGTTGTTTGGTCCGCTCTCAGGTTTCTCACGTGGCTTTCGAGCGCGTGAAGATATAGGCGCTCGACAAACCCTGCGTACTGAGGCCCAAACGGAAATGGCAAGCGCCGGACCGGCATCAGATTAGCGGCCCGCACGATGGCGGGGGCGCACAACAGCGAGGCCGCTGCACCAATGAAGATGCTTCTGCGTGTCATGAGGCTTTGGCCGGGGACAGGAATTGGTGCAGTCATATGGCCCTCGTTTCACGATGAGGGCTGGCACCGCTCTGCTAAGTTTGCCGCTAAAACGGCCACATCCCACTTTTTGTGGAAACCACCTTGCCGCAGTGAGGCAGGTTGGTGAAGGTGCCAGCCTTCGTCGAGATGCGTTGCTGAGATGGGAATGAGGGCACAAAAAATCAAGTAGATTTAAGCCAAACGAGTGCGGGCGTGCAACGCAAACACGTCAATGAGCTGCGCAACGATCATCGCAATGTAACCGCGGCGACAGCTCTCATTCTCGCCCGCGTGTTCGGCAACAGCCCGGATTTCTGGCTCAATGTGCAGCGGCGCAGCGATCTCGGAAGCGATGCATTCACCGCGTGAACGGAAACGGATCGCGTGTTGTTACCGAAAAGAGCCTCACCGCTCATTCGCCTCGTCGCGATCGAATTTGTAATCGGGAGGAAGCGTCCAGTTACGGGAGGCCAGGCGCTCAAGCGCCGCCTTGCGCCCGTCTCCCTTCTGGACGACCAGCGTCCGTTCGACCACATCGACGATATCGATTTCGTCACGGCCTTCAGGCCCATTTTCTCGACCAGCTCCTCGGGCAACCGCACCTGAGGACAACCGCCGCGTCTCCAACGGGGATCAGGTGAGCCGCGTAGCCGCCCTCGCGATGAAGCGCGGTAAATCGGTCGATTTTACCGGCTATTGGCAACGACACATAGCCGCCTAGTCGGCGACAGCCTTAGCGTGTATCGTGGCTTCTTTTGAAAAGGGGGATATTGTCATGCCAGCCGCAGAAATCGCCGCCGGAATTACTAGCGCCCGCGCGGCGTATGATCTCACGAAGGCGATGTTGAAGAGCCGGGACGCCAAGATTCTTGCGGACGGCACCCGTGATCTGCAACTGATTCTCGGTGAGGCTATCGGCAAATTCCTCGAAGCCCAGCAAGCGCAGATGGCGCAATTGGAGCAGATATCGACGCTCAAAGCAGAAAGCTTTCCGATTTCCGATTGGGAGGCTGAGAAGCAGCGGTACGAACTGAAGGGCGTGGGGAATGGGGTATTCGCTTATATGAACAAGCCTGCGGTCCGCGGCACGGAACCACCGCATTGGCTTTGCCCAACATGCTCCGAGAACGGTAAGAAGGCGTATTTCCAAGCATCTGGCGCGCGTATTCAGCGCAATATGGTCTATCGGTGCAAGAGTTGCGATGGTGTTGCGACCACCGAAAATGAGCCGGAATGGCTCTAATATAGCAAATTGCTTCGCCATGACGACACATTCTCCTTTTGGGGATTGTTTGGGTTTTGTTAGTTTTTGACGTGTTAGCGTCCAAGTCGGCGATAATCGCGGACTCGCTCGACCGCACTCACCAAGAACGAGGACAGAATGCGCAAGTCATTGCGCGCCGTCCCGCTTGTCGAATGGGTGCGTCTAGGCACTGCAACATTCGCTTTCGGGACAGCGCTTCTCACTTTTCTTAAATGATATTGAGGCCGCCTCAGTTGGCGGCCTCTTTCAATCGCCACCGCGCCGGACTGCCCTCGTTGGTGCGCTGCACGCCATTTAAAGAAACGGCCCCAGCACAGGGGGCGTGCTGAGACCATTGGAAGCTTTTGTGCCAAACGCAACACGCACAATGGGGCTACGATAGCACTTGGCTGTTCACCATGGGTGCGGCCTTCTGGATTACCCCGTTCGGATTAATCGATCCCGAGCGGAGTTGTGCCTATAATTGTAGAGTCCATTTTAGTTAGGGGGGCTCATATGAGTTCTCTTCAGCGGCGCATTGCAGCCATCGCTAACCTTGTTGGCCAGCTACGCGAATTGGACCGATTGCGCTACCGGGTCTGGAAAGCGCAGCTAACGGCCAGAAGATCGCGGCGGAGAGACCGCAGAAAAAGAAGGCGCATTTAGAATGAAAGGCCGTCTTAGTTGGCGGCCAGTCGCCACCGCGCGGGCACACCCTCGCCAACCACCGGTCCGCCGTTGCGCTTCCGCAGCGCCGCTACGATTGCCGCCTGTAGGTCTATTACCTGCTTCCGGGTCGCCTGAGGCGCCTTGTCGGCTATCAGCGCGTCGGCGATCTCCCGCGCCGTCATCGGGACCGCAGCCCGCCGCATTACGTCCACCGCGCTCCTAAAGAGCGTCCCGCGCTTGAACCAGGGGTTGCTTTTGTTGCGGCGCTTCGCGGCGATGGCGGCAACGCTAAAGCCCGGCTGAAGCATTTGCAGGACGGCTTCAACCTGCATCATGGCCGTTCGGATTTTGACGGCGGCCAGCTTGTTGGCCAGAAGCTTCCCCGCCAGTTCGGCGTGAAGCTGGGACAGTGTGTAAACGGCTTGTTTGGACGCGATTTCGGCTCTGGGCATCCCAGAAATCTAGGAGCGAGCCTTTATATTGTCTTGTGGCGTTTGCGCCATAATACCGCGCCTGTGCACTTTTTCGGTCCGGATCGCCATCCATATTCTGGAGTATACTACAACCCTTGAGCGATTTCATCGGCTGGTTTTTCGATGGGCTAGCCGCCGGGACGAAAGCAAAAGACGTATATCTAAACGACCACAGCGGTGGTGGGGCAATAGTATTGCTGGTTATGTAAACAGCCACGCGACCAAGTCATGCAACCGCGATCCTGCAGCGCCCATCAACTGACCTAACCCTTCTTGAGTACCTTTTTCGACCGACTTGATAGCTGCCTGTTCGAGGGCAGATTTTGCTTTCTTTAGAAGACCCTTCTCAGCTAATGGCGATTTCAAAACCGCGAGCGTGGTTTCCAAAATGGCAATGAGCTGTTGTCGTTCCAATACAGTGAGCGGCTGCTCTGAGGATGGAAGATTGGAATGCTTAATCTGTTCGATGATGCTATCCAAAATGGACGCCACTGCGCCAATTTTCATTTTCGTTTGCGAGGTTTCTTTGATTGCGATCCATTGCTCGCCCGCAAATGCTGCCGAAGGTTTCTTAACTGCTGTCGACTTATTGACTGATCTCGACTTAGCTTTCTGCGGCGGTACAGGCGCGTCAAACCCTTGATCCATGCTTCTTAAGTTGCTCCGCACACGATCTGCCACAGCCCGAGCAACATTTTTGCTAACCACACCTCGCATTTTGACGAACTTGTTCAGCAAGCTGGGATTAATATTCAGTGTATTTTCGATGTACGCGGTGTTGGTCCAGCCCAGCAATTCCAGGATAGCTTCACTCAACTCAGGGACTTGAGCGACTTGCAACGACTTAGTCGGAGCGCGCTCAATTTTTTGTAGAGCCGCGTCTACCGTTTCCAAAAGACGATGGACCTCTTCAATGGGATGCTCATACATTTCGGTCATCTTAAGAGAGGTCCTGAATTCTCAGCTCTGGTATTTCCAGGTGCCGGGTTGGATTGCTCCGCCCTTCTCGCGAAAATAGACGCCCGCACCGCATCTACCTTCTCATTCCATACCGGCTTGGGGTGAGGCTCCCATATGGCCTCCTCTTAGGCGACGGCGTCTGACCGGACCGAGAAGGTCCGATTGATATTGCTGCCTCGGTTGTGCTGCGAGCTATGCGAAACGGAATCCCTGCGATTCCGAAACGTGTGTTGTTTACAATCTAAACGCTGGCTTAGGTTTTATACAAGCATAAGACGAACTGAGATTCCAAGGATCGACAGATGGAATGCCCTCTGCCGTATTCCAGCTCGGTCTGGGCTTTGATTTCGCATTTCCAATTCTCGTACCGCTTCCCTCGTGCCCCAGCCTTCTGCTATCGATAGCCCCGAAACCGGACGGGACCGCCGATGCCTCCTTTCGCCTCTCCCACTCCCTCGCGCAAACTCCTCGCCCCCCTCATCGCCGCCCTCCTCGCCCTCGCCTCCCCCGCCCTCGCCGCCGACGAGCCCGCGGACGCGCCGAAGGATGGCCCGAAGGGCGCTTCGGTCACGGTGCTGAAGGCGGCGAAGTTCTGCTTTCCCAACATTGTCGATGTTTCCGGCCTGGTGATCCCGCGCGAGGAGACCATGGTCCGCCCGGATCGGCCAGGGCTGAAGGTCGCGGAGATCATGGCGGATGCCGGCGATACCGTCAGCGCCGGGCAGGTGCTGGCCCGGCTCAATCTGCCCGAGGGCGGCTCGGTGCAGGTCACCTCGCCGGTCGCCGGCCTGATCGCGAACTCCACGGCGGTGATCGGGGCGATCGCCTCGGGGCGCGGCGAGGCGCTGTTTTCCATCATCGCGCGCAACGAGTTCGACATGGTCGGGATGGTGCCGACCGAGTATCTGGCGCGGCTCGCGGTCAACCAGACCGCGCGGATCAAGATCATCGGCGCCGGCGATGTCGACGGCAAGGTCCGCCGCGTCGCCCCCACCATCGAGCCCAACACCCAGCTCGGCCGGGTCACCATCGGCCTCACCACCAACCGCAAGCTCTTGGTGAATTCATCGGGCCGCGCGATGATCAAGATCGGCCAGAGCTGCGGCCTCTCGGTGCCGCTCACCGCCGTGCTCTATGGCTCGGCCGGCACGGTGGTGCAGGTGGTGCGGCGCGGGCGGGTCGAGACCAAGCGGGTCGAGGTCGGCTTGATGGACGGCGGCCAGATCGAAATCAAGGAGGGGCTGACCGAGGGCGACATCGTGGTGGCCCGCGCCGGCGCGCTGTTGCGCGAAGGCGACCCGGTGCGCCCGGTAACCGCGGCGGCGGCGGGGAATTAGCTGAACTGATTTTTCGTCATGCCCGGGCTTGTCCCGGGCATCCACGTCTTACTGCGCTTAAGTCAGGAAAGACGTGGATGGCCGGGACATCTAGCGCGAAGACGCGCTTCGCGCTTTTGCCCGGCCATGACGAAAAAGCGAGATATTTTCAAGCGGCTGCTTTTTCGGTCAGGCTCTCAGGATGAGGAAGTACCCTCAGCTGCCGGCGTCGGCGCCGAAGCTGACGTCTTCGAGCAGGGAGGAGGAGACCGAGGGGACCTGGGCGCCGTCGGAGGCGCGCGAGATCGCGACGCGGGTGTTGTTGAAGACGGTTTCGGCGGCGGTGGCGGTCTTTTCAGATTCCCTGATATTCAGATTATTCAACAGCTCCGTCACCAGCACCGAGTGCTGGCCGCGGGAATCATCCGCGACCTGGCCCGGCATCGCCGAGGTCAGGATCAAGGCATTGTCGGGTGCTGCGATCGGCGCCAGCCCATGGGAGAAGGTGCGGAAGCGGCGTTCGTACGGGTTGCGGCGCGAGGCGTCGAGCACCACGAGCTTGGCGCAGGCGCCCTGCTCCTTCATCGCGTCCAGCACGGATTCGACGCTGACGCCGTCGCGGCGCACATCGGCTTCCTTCCAGATCGTGGCGTCGACCGGGATCATGTAGCTCTCGCTGCCGGCCTGGACGCCATAGCCGCCGAAGAACAGCATCACCACGGAATCCGGCTTGATCCGGGATTTCAGCCGGGCGATGGCGCGGGTCATGTCGTCCCTGGTGGCGTCTTCCACCACGTCGACGTCAAAGCCGTCGCGGCGGAGGCTGGCGGTCAGGGCGCGGGCATCGTTGATCGGCTGGGTCATCGGCGCATTGGCGTCGGGATAATGGCCGTTGCCGATCACCAGCGCGAGCCGCGAGGGGCGGCCGGCGATGGCGGCATCGGCCTGCCCGGTGGCGACCGCCCTGGCCGCATCCAGCGCCCGCATGTTCAGCGCGGCGTGGGCGCCGATCGCCAGCGACACCATGCCGACCAGCGCGGCGGCCATGGCGACCGGACGGCGCGAGATGCCAAGCTTGCCAAGATCCATCACGCTTCTCATTCCTGACCGCTGTCCGACGCACGAGGATTAGTCGCGCCAACGCCTGCTAGGTTTTCGGGGGTGCCGCTCATTTGACCATCAATTGTGCTCAATTTGCGGCACCGCAACAAACGAACCCTTAACCTGCAGGTCCCCCAGCCGCAACCTGATTTGTCGCTTGACAGCGGCCGGAGCCGGTCTTGGTTACCGGCCCCGATTTGCCGCCGGACCGGGCTTTCAGGGGGTCACGCCGGCATTTGCCGGTGGCTATCGCCGCATTTTCGTTGCTATTTCTTTGTTTTTCTTGCGCTTTCGTGCCATTTTTTGGCCAATGGCAGGTCCAGGGAGGACGGGCGGCCGCCGCGGGCGCGGGTTCGGCTTCAGCCCGGAGCGACGTGCGGCCAAACCGCGCGCAACGGTCCGAAAGAAATTTTGATGGCTTTTCAAGACTTCGCCGGGGCCGCCTACCGCGCGCTGACGGTCCGGAAGGACGGTCCGTCGCTCTATGAGGTTTGCGATCCCCTGCTGCTCAACGGCGCCGGCGGCGACGCCCATCTCGCCAAATTCTACCGGACCGCGCTCGGCAATCCGGCGCTGCGCCCGCTGTTGCGGCGGACCGGGCTGTGCGAGCTCAACGACGCCGCAACGCTGCACGGCCTGCGCGAGGCCTTGACGCGGGCGCGCGACGACGAAGTGCCGGACTGGGCCGCGATCGGCGCCCCGGTGGCAGCCTTGCTGGATACGATCGAGCTGACCCACCCGCAGCCGAAGGCTGTCGGCTCTACGACGCGCGGCCCGCCGGATCGGCCGGCGCCTCGCCTTGCCGAGATCGAGCGGGTGATCCGCCGCTGCGGCGCGCATCTGTTGCGCACCTTCGGCAAAAGCGGCTTCATCCCGGCCTATGCGGCGTTCAACCTGATCGGCGATCCCGATTTGCGCGGTCGCGAATTCCTGATGGCGCTGACCGGGCTGAATGCACGCGGCTACAAGAACTCGACGCTGCTGTTCAACCTGGCGCGGGTCTTCATCGCCCGTTCCCCCGCCCGCGCGCTGATCAGCCCGCCCTGGCGCGGCATCGCCGAGCCGATGTGGCAGCCGATGCAGATCCGCCACCGCTCGGCCTATTACGACGCGTTCTTCACCGAAGCGCTGCTGAGCTTTGTCGAGACCGGACTGGCGACGCCGGATCAGGCCGGCGCGGCGCGCCGCGCGATCTCGGCGATGGTCGAGTTTTGCCTTGGCGCCAGCCGCGAGCAGGTGCGCACGCCGGACGGCCGCGCCTTCGACGTCGTCACCGCGATCGCGCCGCACCCGCATCCGCGGTTTTCGCGGTTTTTCACCGAGATCAAGCAGGACCTCGGTTTCGGCGTCTACGTGCCGGATTGCGACACCACCGCCTGCGCGTTCTCGGCGGCGACCCAGGCCGGCTCCGATGATTCGATGCTCGACCAGCCGCTGCTCGATTTCTATGCCTCGCATCAGGTCGGCGGCGGCGCCAACGAGCCGCTGGTGACCGTGCCGCTCAACGACAACATCGATTACGACGGCGGCGTCGTCACCTGGATCGACAACCTCAGGGGCGAGCGGCCGTTTGGAAACGACCTCGACCCGACGCTCAATCTCGACATCCTGGAGGTCAGTTTCCGCAACCTCGCCCGCTGGAAGATTCTCGAGACCCCGCAGCGGCTACAGACGTTGCGCGGCATCATCGGCTTCCAGAAGCATCTCGCCGTCTCCGGCGCGTTCGCCGATCCGCGCGCGCATATCTATTATCTGCCGGAGCTCTACTGCGCCTATTTCGGCCGCTGCTACGCAGCCTTCATGGCGTTGCCGGTCGCGGCGCGGGCTGCGATCGATCCCGACGGCGCGTTCGAAATCATCCGCGGCCATGTGCTTTGCTACGTCCAGGACGATCTGATCGCGGGCGAGATCAACGTGTTCGACGCGGCGCTGGCGCTGATCGCGCTCGGCCATCTCGGCGCCGAGGTCGCGACCTTTGCGCCGGCGCTGCACTGTATCGTCCGCCATGTCGGCGAAGGCGGCCGGCATGGGCCGTTCAAGGCCTATGAGTGGAACAAGATGAAGACCCCGACGCGCATCCTGGTCGGCGGTCCCGAGGTCACCTCGGCCTTTGTGCTGATGGGGCTCTCGCTGGCGCGCAACGCGATGCGGCGGGGGGCGGGCTGAACCCGTCATTGCGAACGAAGCGAAGCAATCCATAGGGGCAGCACGTGGATTGCTTCGTCGCTAGCGCTCCTCGCAATGACGGCAGGTCGCACAAAGTTGACGGCGCCTTCCCGAATCCGGTGCCGGCGCGGTGGCCCAATCCGCCGCCATTGTGTTAGCATTGAATTTTGAATGGCTGCTTTTGACATGTTCATGAAACTCCTGCTCGCGATTTTCGCATTTCTGCTGCCGGTGTTTCTCGTGCCGGTCCTGGCACAGGCCGCCGACATCACCGGGACCGCGAAAGTCCGCGAGGGCGACAACGTCCTGATCGGCAATAGCCGGATCCGCCTCGGCGGCATCGACGCGCCGTCGGTCGATCAGCTCTGCCTCAACAATCATGGCGAGCGCTGGACCTGCGGTATTGCCGCGCGCGACGAACTGATCAAGCATGCCGACAACAAGAGCTGGACCTGTCACCTGCGCCAGGGCGCCGCCGACCGCCGCGGCCGGATCGTGGCGCGATGCGAGGTCGACGGCGAGGACATCCAGAAATGGCTGGTGAGGAACGGCTGGGCCTTGTCCTATGCGCGGTTCTCCCACGACTACGACGACGACGAAAAGGCCGCGCGCGAGGCCAAGGCCGGGATGTGGCAGGGCGCGTTCATCGCGCCGTGGGACTGGCGGGTCCGCAACAAGAAGACCGCCATTCTCGGCGCCGCTAGGCCGCCCGAGAATGCGCTGGCGATCCTGCTGGCCTCGGCCTCGGGATCGGTCGCGCCCTCGCCCGACTGCACCATCAAGGGCAACGTCAATCATGCCGGCGAATGCATCTATCACACGCCCAAGAGCCGCTGGTATGCCAAGATCGAGATGAAGATCAGCAAGGGCACGCGCTGGTTCTGCTCGGTCGATGAGGCCGAAGCCGCGGGCTGCCGCGAGACCAAACGATGAAGGAAATTTCTCCCTCGCCCCGCTCTTTGCGGGGAGAGGGCCGGGGTGAGGGGCTTCTTCCCGCAAACGCTGACGCCGGTTGATACCCCTGTACCCCCTCACCCCGATGGCATTGCATGCCATCCGACCTCTCCCCGCAAGCGGGGGAGAGGTGAACCAGCTTGGCGCATCGCCGTTTCAACTAACGGTTATCACGCGCCAAGCCTCCGAATATCACTGTGTAAGAGCGCAACCCATTGTCCGACCTTTACGACGATCTGGAATCTCAGGAATCGCGCCGCGATCGTTCGCGGCTGGAGCGTTTCCTGCTGATCGCGCTCGGCGTCGTCATCGCCTACATCGTTCTCGCCTACCTCGCGCTGCCGGCCTTGTGGAGCCACCACGAGCACCAGCCCGGCCTCGCCGACCTGCCGATGGTGACGCGGACGGCGCAGGGCATTCCCGGCGATCCGATCAATGTCGGGCTGATCGGCGACAAGCTCGACGTGCTCTGCGCCATGCAGGCCGCCGGCTGGTATCCCGCCGATCCCGTGACGCTGCGATCTTCCATCGAGATCGCCGGCAGCGTGCTGCTCGACCGCCCCTATCGCGACGCGCCGGTCAGCCCGCTGTTCTATCTCGGCCGCCGCGAGGACCTGGCGTTCGAAAAGCCGGTCGGCAACAGCGCCGATCACCGCCACCATGTGCGGTTCTGGAAGGTGCTGGATCAGGGCCAGGAGAAGCGCCCGGTCTGGCTTGGCGATGCGACCTTCGATCGAAGCGTCGGCGTCAGCCACTATACCGGCGCCATCACCCACCATATCGCTCCCGATGTCGACGCCGACCGAAACCTGCTCGCCGCGGACCTGGAAGCCGCCCGCATGGTCGATGCCAAATATCAGGTCACCGGCATCGGATTGACATTGACCGGGCGCAACGGCGGCGGCGATCCCTATTACACCGATGGCGAGGTGTGGATTCTGCGCCTGGTGGTGGCGTGCCAAAAACGAACAGGTCCGGCCGACATCATTCCGTCTCCGCCGGCGACCCAGATCAAGGATCAGATCTGGCATGCGATTGCCGATGCCCTGCCCAAATAGCGCGGCGTCAAAGTTCGCCCTCTTTTCCGCCATTGCGAGGAGCTGCGCGACGGAGCAATCCAGTCATTCTCCGTGAGTCTGGATTGCTTCGCTGGCGCTCGCAATGACGGCTTCACTCTATTATCATCATTATCATCCTGATCCGGCTTGAATTTCCCGCCATTCCCCGGCATCCCTTCCCTGAAGCCAAATCAGAAGGAATAACAAAAATGGTCGTTCGCGCGGGCCGGGAATTCCTGGCGATTCCCGGACCCACCACCATGCCCGACGAGGTGCTGCGGGCGATGCACCGTCCGGCGCTGGACATCTATTCCGATGAGATGGTGCAACTGACGGAAGGCCTGCTGCGAGATCTGTCGCGGCTGTTCGCGACCAAGGGCCAATCCTACATCTATATCGCCAACGGCCACGGCGCGTGGGAAGCCGTGATCAGCAATGTTCTATCGCGCGGCGACAAGATCCTGGTGCTGGAAAGCGGCCGGTTCGCCGTCGGCTGGGGCAACGCGGCGGCCGCGATGGGCGCCGACGTCGAAGTGCTCAAGGGCGACTGGCGCCGCGCCATTCGCCCCGCTGAGGTCGAGGCCCGCCTGCGCCAGGACCACGACCACAGCATCAAGGCGATCCTGGCGGTCCAGGTCGATACCGCCTCCGGCGCCGTCAACGACATCGAGGCCATCGGCAAGGCGATTAGATCGGCCGGTCACCCGGCGCTGTTCCTGGTCGATACGGTGGCCTCGCTCGGCTGCATGCCGTTCGAGATGGACGCCTGGGGCATCGATGTCGCCATGTCCGGCTCGCAGAAGGGCCTGATGACACCGCCCGGCCTCAGCTTCTGTGCCGTCAACGACCGCGCCCAGCACGTGCACAGGACGGCGGGCTTGCGAACGCCCTATTGGGACTGGAGCGAGCGCGAAGGCGCCGAGAACTACCGGAAATATGGCGGCACCGCGCCGATCCATCTCCTGTTCGCGCTGCGCCAGGCCATCGACATGCTGTACGCGGAAGGGCTTGCGAACGTGTTCCTTCGGCATCGGCTGCTCGCCGAGGCGGTGCGCCGCGCGGTCGCGATCTGGGCCGAAGGCCAGGTGCTCGGCTTCAACATCGCTGAGGCCTCCGAGCGGTCGGACACGGTCACGACCGTGATGATGGCGAGCAGCCACGATCCGGTGGCGCTGCAGCGCTATTGCAAGGAAAAATGCGGGCTGGTGCTCGGGGTCGGGATCGGCGAACTCACCGGCCAGGCGTTCCGGATCGCGCATATGGGGCATGTCAACGCGCCGATGATGCTGGGTACGCTCGGCGTCATCGAGG
>Ga0210396_10003874_pt1 | contig 14795 bp, 14 predicted proteins | sample IncBWH17OmetaG_FD_155466 | JGI IMG/M metagenome (GOLD analysis project Ga0210396, IMG submission 155466) | Forest soil microbial communities from Barre Woods Harvard Forest LTER site, Petersham, Massachusetts, United States - Inc-BW-H-17-O ... | reverse complement strand
TGGTCATCGGCGAACCGCTGGATCAGTTTCAGGGCGTGCTGACCGGCGTGCCCAGGTTCGTGAGCGGTCACGACATCGGCGATGACCGGGATGCTGATGAAAAGACGGGGGGTGTAAAACATGGTCGCTGACCGGTCGGACATGGACCGCCGGGTTCTGCTGTTGGCGCCGACCGCACGGGACGGCCAGGCTACCGTGAGCGTGCTGGGGTCGTTCGGCATCGCCTGCGAGGTGTGCCCCACGCTCGACAGCGTCTGCGCCCAGTCGGCCCTCGGCGCTGCCGCCGTCATCCTGCCGGAGGAGGTGGTGCTTTCCGACGAGTCGGACCTGCTGGCAGATCGGCTGCGGCGGCAGCCCGTCTGGTCGGACCTCCCGGTCATTGTCTTGTCGCGGGCCGGCGCCGAGTCGCCGGCCGTCGAGAAGGCGATGGCCACGCTGGGGAACGTCAGCCTGATCGAGCGGCCGATGCGGGTCTCAACGCTGCTGAGCGTAGTCCGCGCCGCCGTCCGCGCACGGGAGCGTCAGTATCAGTTGCGCGAGCATCTCCGGGAGCGGGAGCGGTTGCTGGCCAGCGAGCGGGCCGCGCGGGCGATGGCCGAGGCGTCGGCCGCCGAGGCGCAGCGCGCCAGTGACGCCAAGAGCACGTTCCTGGCAACGCTGAGCCATGAGCTTCGCACCCCGCTGACGCCCGTGTTGTTGAACGTCTCGCTCATCGAGAGGCACGCGGGGCTGCCGGTCGAGCTGCGGGAGGACGTGGCGGCGATCCGCCGCAACGTCGAGCTGGAAAGCCGGCTCATCTCCGACCTCCTGGACCTGACGCGAATTGCCAACGGCAAGCTGCAACTCGACCAGCAGGACGTCGATCTGCACTCAATCGTCCGCGCCGCCATCGACATCTGCCAGCGCGAGGCATCGGCCAAGCTCGTGCTCGAGCTCAAGGCCCGGCGGCACGTCGTGCGGGGCGATACCACTCGACTGCAACAGATCTTCTGGAACCTCGTGAGTAACGCCGAAAAATTCACCGGCCCGGAGGGAACCATTACCGTGCGTACGCTGGACGCGCCCGGTAACCGGGTCCGGGTTCAGATCATCGATACGGGATCGGGGATCGATCCGTCTATCCTGCCCCGGTTGTTCAACGTGTTTGAGCAGGGAGACGCGCGGGTGACGCGACAGCAGGCGGGGTTGGGCCTGGGGCTGGCGATCTCCCGGAAACTGACCGAGGCCCACGGCGGGACGATCGCTGCCGCGAGCGAAGGTCGGGGCAGGGGCGCGACGTTTACCGTTGAATTACCGCTCCCAGAACCGTCGACTCGCACGACGGCGACGCCGCGGCGCCCGTCAGTCGCGCTTGCGTCGACCGGGCGGCTCAGGGTCCTGCTCGTGGAAGATCACGAGCCGACGCTCCGCGCCCTGGGCCGGCTGCTGCGCCAGATTGGGCACACCGTGACAGAGGTGACGACGGTCGCCTCCGCGACTGCGACCGCCGCCCAGGATGGTTTCGACCTGATCATCTCCGACCTGGGGCTGCCGGATGGGAGCGGGCTGGATGTGATGCGCAACCTGCGTGACCGCTACCAGGGGCGTGCGATCGCGCTGACCGGATTCGGGATGGAATCCGACATCATCGCCAGCCGCGAGGCGGGATTCGCGGCGCATTTGACCAAGCCGGTGGACCTGGTCACGCTGGAAGCGGCCATTCAGCGCGTTCTAGGCCCTGCGTTCGCGCCCAGGTAGGGCGGGCACGGCGCCGCCTTATTGCCCTCGAGAGCCAATCCTATGAACATCCCACAACTCTATGCCCAAAATGGAAATGTGGCCGGCTTCTGGGTCCAGCACCGCACGTGGCGCAACCACTGCGCCCAGGTGCAGACGGTTGGCGGATGCCGCGCGGGCCCGCTGCCCCGCAGCCACAGCGTGTCAATCGTCATGCACCTGTTCGACGTGCGGAGTGGCCGCTCGATTGAGCCGGGAGACTTCGGCGCGGAGGAGTCGGACCGCAACTACACCCGGATTGCCGATCCCCCGTGGTGCCGGCGGCGATCATAAGCCGGACACCTGTTCGGAAACCCAATCCCAATCGCCCGCGCAAGTCCTTGGAATGACAATCATGCGGTGCAAGAGCGATCGCGCTGCCGAATCCAGTTCCGCGGACGCCGACGCCAGCGCCGTCGCCGCGGCCCCGAGGTCGATCACAATCCCGTGGAACATTGCCGACACCAGCGGCTTGGGGACCGCGAGCTTGACGGCGTTCTCCGCGACGAGCTGTGCATAGGCGATGGTCGCCAGACATTGCCCGCTGCCCAGTCCGGCTTCGCTGTCGCGGGAGAACAGGGTTTCCGGATGATGCTCGCGGGCGAACTGGGCGAACGCCTTTGCCTGATGCATCAGCAGCCGCACGTTCTCAATCGATGACAAGGGCCCGTATGCCTCTGCGAATTCCGCGAACGTGACGCTGCCGAGGTCGTTGGAGCGGGCTTCCATCAGATATGGATTCTCCTTCAACGCGATCTCTTCGAGGAGGGCAGAGGCCGGCCGCGCCAATTGCAGGTCGGAAGCTGCGAAATACCGGGAGACCACTTGGGCGGCCAGGGCGAGGTTGATGTGCGCGCTGCCTTCCAGCGCGGGGATGAGCTGAATGTCCCGCAGCGCCATCTCGAAGTAAGTCTCCGCTTCAAATCCTTTTGCCCCCATGCACTCTGCGAGCAAACGAACCACCCCAACTCCCTCGGTGCTGACCTTCGCCTTCTGCACCGCGTTGAAAAGCAGGTATCGCCGATCGGTGGGGCTTGCCGAATAGAGGTAGTCAAGGGCGCGGAAGGCGAAGAGCTTCATCGCGCTCAGCCGGGCGAACGCCTGGGCCATTTTCGAGCGGATGTGGGGGATCGCGATGACCGGCTTGCCATAGAGCACGCGACCTTTGACATGGGCGATCGTCTCCGTCAGGGCGCGCTCGCAGATGCCGACGGAGCCAAATCCCAGGAAGAATTTCCCCAGCGTCACGGTTCCGAGCACGGCATCCCACGCCGCCCGGCCCTCTGCGATGAGGTCCTCGGGTCCGAACTCATGGTCGTTGACGGAGAACTCGCCGACGTAGGCTCCCCGCACGCCCAGCGTCCGGATTTTCCGTAAATTCCGAAACCCTGCCGCGTGCGGCGGTCGCAGTGCAAACAGGACCGGTGGCGATCGCCGTCGGCTCGCATCTCCGTCGTTTCCGTCGCGGTCCTGCCGCCGCGCCAGGATTGCGATGAGGGAGGCCGAGTTCGAGTTGCCGATGTAATACTTGCTGCCGTGGGCAACCAAACGCCCGCCCTCGCGCTCGCGCACAGTGAATTCGTTGGCCAGCAGGTCCGACCCGTGCCTCTGTTCCGAGGCGGCAAAAGCCAGCAGGCCGCCCGCCTCCAGGGCCTTTACCGCTTCCCGCTTCAGCTCCTCGTTATGACCCATCAGGATCGCGAACAGGCCAAGGCCCGTGACCTGAAGGCTGTATCCGTGGGCGGGACTGAAGTACGCAAACAGCTCCAGAAAACGGGCGAGCCGGAGCAGGTCCATCTCTCCGCCGAGAGCCGAATAACGCCGCGGCGATAGCAGGCGCGCGTAAATCTGGTGGCGACCCTGGAACGCGATCCAATCCTCATACCACCGCTCCTGCGCGTCCTCCTGCTTGAGCGCGGCCAGCCCCTTGGCTTGGAAGAACTGAAGCAGCTTCCCGGATGCATCGTTATCCAGATACCGTCGCGTCCTCCCGTCCTGATCTGCGGAGAAGGTTAGCGGCAAGGCCGACCATCGAACCTCCGCATCAGTGGCGCGGTCCGCGGGACCAACCAATTCAGCCGTCGACGATCGCATTGACTCGTCTATCGATGCTCCAGTCGTTTGCGCCCCATGCCAGCATGACAGAAAGGCCACCCATGGTCACTCGGGAAAATCGGAAACGTCCGGCAAATTTGACGTATCTGCCGCTCGCAACACGAGCCTTTGACGCGACCGCGCCGTACGCCTATATTCGCTTAAACGGATATGAAATCAACCACTCGGGGATCTCGCGTCGATGTCATGTTCCGTGCCTTCTCAGATCGGACGCGGCTGCGCATCCTCAATTTGCTCAAACCCGGGGAGCTCTGCGTATGTGATCTGGTGCGCGTGCTGGAACTGCCGCAGCCCAAGGTATCACGGCATCTGGCGTATCTCCGAAGGGCCGGGCTCGTCGCCGGCCGCAAGGATGGGCTCTGGATGCATTACACGCTGCTTCCCGCGCAAAACAGCTTTCACCAGAAACTGATTGAGTGCCTCTCGTGTTGCTTCCAGGATGTGCCGGAGCTGGCAAAGGACATGAAGCGCCTCGGTCGCCGCGAAAATCCGACGGCGACGTGCTGCGGGTAATTCTTTTCGATCGGCACATTCGTCCATGCGAATCCAGTTGGAACGATCATGAACAAACCGAAAGTCCTGTTCCTGTGCACGGGAAACTCCTGTCGGAGTCAGATGGCCGAAGGATGGGCCAGGCGGCTTCGCGGCGATTCGGTCGAACCGTATTCGGCGGGCGTCGAGCCGCACGGGAAGAACGCCCGCGCCGTCAAGGCCATGGCCGAGGCGGGCGTGGACATCAGCCGACAGCGCTCCAAGCACGTCGACGAATTCAAGGACGTGGCGTTCGATTACGTGATCACCGTGTGCGATCAAGCCAACGAAGCCTGCCCCGTTTTTCCTGGAAAGACGAAGCACATTCACGTTGGCTTTGACGACCCGCCCCGCCTGGCGAAAGACGCGCGGACCGAAGAGGAGGCGCTGGGGCACTACCGGCGCGTCCGTGACGAGATCCGCCACTTCATCGAGCACCTCGATCAGTACATCCCGCTTGCGAAGCGCGAGCCCAAGACGGGGGCGCGGAGGGGATGAGGAAGTACGCCGCCGAATTACTTGGGACGTTCGGGCTGGTCTTTGCCGGCACGGGCGCGATCGTCATCGACGCCGTCAGCGGTGGCGGCGTCACGCACGTCGGCGTTTCGCTCACGTTTGGCCTGATCGTGATGGCGATGATCTACGCCGTGGGCGACGTATCCGGCGCTCACCTGAATCCCGCCGTCACGCTCGGCTTTTACCTGGCCGGCAGGTTGCCCGGGCGCGCCGTCCTTCCGTACGTCCTGAGCCAGGTGTGCGGCGCTTTTCTGGCAAGTGTCACGCTGCTGGCGTTGTTCGGCAACCGCGCCTCGCTCGGCGCCACCGTGCCCGCCGGCCCGGCGTGGCAATCGTTCGGACTCGAGACGCCCCTCACTGGCCTGCTCATGTTCGTCATCCTCTGTGTCTCCACCGGTCCCCGGGAAGTGGGGACCATGGCGGCCATCGCGGTGGGCGGCGTCATCGCCCTGGAAGCGCTCTTTGCCGGACCCATCTGCGGCGCGTCCATGAACCCGGCGCGTTCGCTGGCACCTGCGGTCGTCAGCGGGAATTTTCGTGGCCAGTGGGTTTATCTGGCGGGCCCCGTTCTCGGCGCCACAGCGGCGGTGCCGCTCTGGCGGCTCATCCGTGCCAACAGGCCGACGCAAGACGTCCAAATTCCGATGTAAGAGTCGGCATCGACATGACCCCGGCAATGATCGCAAGCGCGAAAGAGAACGCCCCCGACTCGAAGCTCGAGGACGTCGAACTTCGCCGCGAGCGTGAACGTCTACGCAATGAAGCCGGTCCAATGACTTGCGTCAACGGCGAAACCACGGCCTTGTTGCCGGATCTTCAGGGTCCAAAGGCCGGAACTGGGGAACTAGGATTCGAACCTAGACAAGCAGATCCAGAGTCTGCTGTGCTACCGTTACACCATTCCCCAAGCGATTACAACTGGCGGATTTTACGGGGTTAGGATCAAAGATCAAGGTTTGGCTTGCGTGAAGGGTTCGGGCACTCTTGGGCAGAAGGACATCTTGGACACCAGCCGGGCACCCATCCCGTCAACATCTACTTCATCCGCGCGTCGTTTTCGATTTCGGGGGCGATGCGCTCGACGTAGTACATGATCTGCTCGTCGACATCGTTGAACTCGCGGTCGCGCCGGGAAAAGACGCGCCGGGTCACCTCGATGGCTTTGTCCATGCGGTATTTTTCCGGGCCATCGCCGGTCTGGAAGGTGAAGCTGGGAATGTAGCGGCAGGAGGTTCCGATGCCGTCGAGCATGCTGTAGAAGCCGAGGTAAGCGCCCGCGGAGAGCCGGCTGAGGATGGCGGTTTTGCTGTGGTCCCCGATGACCGAGCCGAGGAACTGGCGGCCGGTGGGGATTTCGCGGCTGCCGATGCGGGCGCGGATTTCGCCGTAGGTGTTTTTCAGGTTGCTGGTGGTGGTGCCGCTGCCGAGGTTCACCCATTTACCGATGTAGCTGTGGCCGACGAAGCCTTCGTGGGCCTTGTTGGAGTAGCCGAGCATGACCGTGTGCGAGACTTCGCCGCCGACCGCGCACAGGTTGCCGATCGACGTCCCTTCGCGAATCTGCGTGAGCGGCCGGATGCGCGCCGCTGCGCCGATGTGACAGGGGCCGACGAGCACGGCATTGGCCCCGATCGACGCCCCGCGCCCAATCATGACCGGCCCGCGCGAGGCATCGAGCACGCAGCCGGGCCCGAGCTTCACGTCGGGGGCGAGCCACACGTCTTCCTCGCGGACCATGTGATAAGGCCCGGCGGGTTTGGTCGCCGACGCCTGGCCATACAGGTCGATGTAATCCTCCATCAGCGACTCGTCGTTCCAGTGGATCAGGTCCCAGAGCGAATCGACGAGGCGCGCCCGCGGCGTGGTGTGGGGCAGCTCAAGCAGTTGAATCCAGCGCGGCGATCGGTCGATCACGTCCTTGGGACTCAGGCCCGGCCGCCGGACGTGCGCCAGCCGAACGATTTCGCCTTCGTCGATGGCGACCGCCTCCTCCGAAAGCCATTCAAAGTCGCCAAAGTGGACGGTCCGTGCGTTGAACAGAAGCGCCGGATCGTCATCGAGCGGCTGGTTGATCCGCGTCGGGACTTTCAGGTGCGGGAGGATGCGATCGCGGCAAAAGGCCTCCATCTCGGGCCGCACCCACAGCGTCAGCCGCGTCGGCTTGAGATGACGAATCTGCTTCTCCAGCAGGCTGCTGGCGCCGGTCGCCAGGGCGAAGACCGGCCGGCTCAGCGACAACGGCGCAAACGCCCCCCAGCGGGAACCTTCAAAGATCACAACATGCATGCGCTGTCATCATACCGTCGCCAGTGGGGCGAAGAAATTCGGTGTGGTGGTCGCGAAGGGCAAGCCACGGCGAATCCTGACTCGAACCCGGACGCCACGGCGCGGATGATGCAAAAGCAACGCGGGTGCGCCACTATTCTTCCCGCTCCATCCTTTCCTTCACGGTGAAAACATCTTCCTCACGGAAGCGTGAACGCGACGAACTGATCTCCACTGCGGGTGCGCTGTTTCCCACCCCCGCCGGCGGCGATGACGACGTATTGTTTGCCGTTGACGGCGTAGGTGCATGGCGTGGCGTAGCCGCCAGCGTCGAGTTTGAATTCCCAGAGGAGCTTGCCGGTGGATTTGTCGAAGGCGTGGAACATTTCGTCCTTGGAGCCGCCGATGAAGACGAGGCCGCCGGCGGTGACGATGGTGCCGCCGAAGTTTTCCGTGCCGGTTTGCGGAATGCCTTTGGCTTTGAGCTGCGGATATTCGCCCAGCGGCACCTGCCAGAGGATTTCACCGCGATTGAGATCGGCGCAGATGAGCAGCCCCCACGGCGGTTTGACGGCGGGATAGCCGTCGGGGTCGTTGAAGTAGTCGTAATTCGTAAAGACGAATCCATGGCGGGCGTCGGGCTTGACGCGGCAGAAGAAGGGGACGTTGTTGGTGTTGACGTAGAGAAATCCGGTCGTCAGATCGAACGAGGCGCCGGCCCAGGTGGCGCCGCCGTGATAGCCCGGGAATTCGATCGTGCCCTGCGTGGTGGGCGCCAGGTTGGCCGCGCCGTGCGGGTGGTGCTTGAGGATTTTCATCACGTATTCGTGCGCTTCGGGTGAGATGTTGGTGGCGTCATCATCCGTGAATTCCTGTTTTGAGAGGGCGGGTGGCTTCACCGGGACCGGCTGCGTCGGCGAGGCGTGCTCGCCCGGCAAGGTCGAGGGTGGCGCGGGGACTTCGGTGACGCCGAAGAGTGGCTTGCCGGTTGCGCGGTCGAGCACGAAGCAGTAGCCGGTTTTGGTGACCTGGGCGACGGCGTCAACCTGCTTGCCGTCGTGGTTGACGGTGACGAGCACCGGCGGGCAGGGATTGTCGTGGTCCCATAGATCGTGATGCACCGTCTGGAAATGCCAGAGTCGTTTGCCGGTGTGGGCGTCCTGGGCGAGGACGCAGTTGGAGAAGAGGTTGTCGCCGGGGCGGTCGGCACCGTAGAAGTCGCTGGTAGCCGAGCCGGTGGCGCTGAAGAGGACGCCGGCTTTGGCGTCGAGGGTGAGCCCGCCCCAGGCGTTGGCGCCGCCACGAAGCCGCCAGGCGCCCTGGGGCCAGGTTTCCGCGGCGTATTCGCCCTCGCGGGGGATCGCGTGGAAGCGCCAGACTTCCTTTCCACTGCGGACGTCGAAGGCGCGGTTGTCGCCGGGCGAGGCGGGGGAAGCTTCGCCATTGGCGAAGCCGAGGATGACCAGGTCCTCGAAGACGATCGGCGCGGATGTGGGGCCGTAGGGAAGCTTTGCCACTTCGCGATCGAGCCCGCTGCGCAGATCGACCGTGCCGCCGGTCCCGAAGGCGGGATCAGGTTTTCCTGAGGCGGCGTCGAGCGAGATCAGGCGGCCGTCCGTGGTTCCTACCAGGATGCGGCGTTGCTGCCCGTCCGACCAGAATGCCACGCCGCGATTGACGCCGTTTGCGATGACCAGGTTGTGATCGGCTGAGCCGACGTGGGGGTCGTAGCGCCAGATTTGCTCGCCGGTGTCGGCCTTGAGGGCGACGACTCTGGTGGTGACGGTGGTGACGTACATCACCCCGTCGATGACGAGCGGCGTGCACTCGATCGTGCCGCCGGAACGGCTGTCTCCGGTCTTATACCGCCAGGCGACTTTCAGTTGAGCGACATTGTCGCGGTTGATCTGATCAACGGTCGAGTAGCGCGTGCCGCCCTTGTCGTTGAACACGCAAGGCCAGTTGGACGCGTCATCGGGAGCGGCGGCGCCCAGATTCGGGGTCAGGAAAATTGCCAACAGTGCCGGTACGAGCATTTGCGACGGGCGTTGCCACATCGATTGTCTCCCATCAATTGCCGGCATTTCCACCTTCCGGACGGGAAGTATAACCCGCCGGTCCGGTTCCAGCGATCCAGAAGCTTACGGTCGACCGGATCCTGAAATAGTTTGACGGTCATCCGTGGTAGCGGATGATGGCGGCGTGGCGGAAATTCCTTGTGGCAACCCTGCGTTGATCGATCTGCGGTCGGAAGCGGAATTCCTGCGCGGGCATTGGCCCGGCGCCGCCAATTTTCCCTGGGAGCAGTTGCCAGGCCGGGCGCACGAGCTTCCGCCGAAGGATGCCGCTCTCCGGGTGGCGGATTCGGATCCACAGCGGGCGCACCATGCGGCCGAGTGGCTCCGGCGGCGTGGCCATCATGTCGAGATCGTTCCGCTCGACCCATTACAATTAACTGAGACCGGACACAGGCAAGTCCGCCTCTGGCAGCCCAATCCATTTCTGGTCGAGGCGCTGGAGCGGACTGGTGCGCCGAGGCGCGATCGTCGGGCGCTGGATCTTGCCTGCGGGAGCGGGCGCGATGCGGTTTACCTCGCCCTGGCCGGGTGGGATGTCCTTGCCGTTGACATCCTTCCTGATGCGCTGGACCGGGCGCGCGATCTGGCCCGGCGCAACGGCGTGAACATCACGACCGAACGATCGGACCTGGAGACGGGCGCAACTCTTCGGCCAGGGCAATTTGATCTGGTCGTGGTTTTTCGTTACTTGCACCGACCGCTCTTTGGCGCGCTGCGGGAAGCCGTGGCGGCGGGGGGCTACATTGTCTATGAAACCTTCCACGGCAAGACGCTGGAGACGGGCCGCCCGCCGCGAAATCCGGCGCACCTCCTGCAAAGCGGGGAGTTGGCAAACGCCTTCGACGGCTTTGAGATAGTGATCGCGCGCGACGCCGTCGAGCGGGACGGACGATATGTCTCCAGCGTGCTGGCCCGTAAATGAGGTTTCGCCGCAGAGACGCGGAGATCGTAGGGAAATCGCCACAGATGAACACCGATGGACACAGATGGATCACACGTGACACGGGTTTCCAACCGGTTTCCAACCCGTGCGAGGCTCCATTCCACGCGGCGCCCCGTTCCAGGCAGGGTCTTTCAAGATTCCCTCGGCGCCAGCACGGGTTAAAACCCGTCTCACAAGAATGCGTGCCATCGATGCCATCCTTCTTGTCTGTGTTAATCCGTGTTCATCTGTGGCGTTCTTCTGCCTTTTCTCCGCGCCCCGGCGGTGAACTTTTGTGGCGGTTCACGCCCGGCGATGGGGATTGCCGATAACAGAATTGTCAGAAGGAGAGGGATTTCCCTATGACGGAACAAGCAACCCATTGCCCGTTCCTGAACCGCACGGACGCACGTTGCGCCACTCATTTCAGTCTCGACCAGTTGGGCCACGCGTTCGCCTACTGCTTCGGCCAATACTCCAGTTGCCCGATGTATGCCGAGCTTTTGGCCGAGCGGCGGGAACGCCGGCACAATGCGTCGCACGGCACGGATGATGTTGATGTCCCTACGCCGCTCATCCCGGTCAGCTTCCACGGCCGCGCCGCCCAAGTCTCCGCCAACCGGCCGCGGCAACGAGCCGCCTGAGCTTCGGGCGTTTCTGCTTCACTTGGCGTCGGAGCGCGGGCTGGCCGACAACACGCTGCACGCCTACCGCCGCGATTTGCAGGACCTGGACCGCCATCTTTCCGATCGGCAGAAGAATTATCTCACTGCCGACACGGACGATTTCCGGTTCTACCTTCAAGACCAGACCCGACGCGGGCAATCCACCCGAACGGTTTCGCGACGGCTGGCGGCAATCCGCGCGTTCCTCCGATTCCTGGCTTCGATCGGGCATGACCGTGCGCATGTCCTTCAGCAGCTCGAGCGGCCCAAACCGGAGCAGCCGCTGCCCAAGGTACTGAGCCGGGCGCAGGTGAATCAGCTCATCGCGGCGCCGAATTCCAAGTCGGCCCTGTTTTCGCGCGATGTCGCGATCCTCGAGCTGCTCTACGCCAGCGGCCTGCGGGCCAGCGAACTGTGCGAGCTGAAGCTGCGGGACGTGAATTTGGACGTCGGATGCGTGCGCGTGCTGGGTAAGGGAAGCAAGGAGCGGATCGTGCCGCTCGGGCGGGCGGCGGGGGAGGCGATCTCACGATACGTGCGCGAGGACCGCCCCAGGTTCGACCGCCAACACGGTGAACGGCTGTTCCTCTCGCGAACCGGCAAGCCGATGGAGCGGATCGGCCTCTGGATGCTGGTGGAAAAGTACGGCCGGGGCAGCGGCTTGCTCAAATCGGTTTCGCCGCACACGCTGCGGCACTGCTTTGCCAGCCATCTGCTGGGCGGCGGCGCCGACCTCCGCGTCGTCCAGGAGCTGCTCGGCCACAGTGATATCAATACGACTCAGATTTACACCCACGTGGATCACACACGCCTCAAGGCGATGCACGAGAAGTTTCATCCGCGGCGGTGAGTACAGTTCCGCATCGAGTCGATAAGATGGTCCGGACGCGCAACGGCGCGCGGTGCGTCGAACGGGCAGGTCGAAGCTATGAGAATGATCATCGTCGGCGCGGGAGGTCATGGGCGGGTGGTGCTGGACATTCTCCGCGCCGCCGGGCAGCACGAAGTCGCCGGATTCGTCGACGCCACGCCGGCCTTGGCGGGGCAGAAGGTGGAGGGGCTGCCGGTATTTGGTCCGGCCAACGTCCTTCCCAAGGTGCGGCAACAGAAAATTCAGGGCGCCGTGGTGGCGATTGGAGACTGCCGAGTTCGGCAGAAATACGCCCAGGTCTTGAAGGAGAACCGGTTTCAACTGGTCAACGCGATTCACCCGCGGGGGAGCGTCGCGCCATCCGCGACTCTCGGCGAGAATGTCGTGATCGCGGCCAACGCTTGTGTCTGCGCTCATGCCGTCGTCGGCAATTCGGTGATTCTCAACACCAGCTGCGTGGTCGACCACGAATGCGAGATCGGCGACGGCGTCCATGTTTGCCCGGGGGCGATCCTCGGCGGCCGTGTTCGCGTCGGGGCCGAGGCGTGGATCGGCTTGGGATCCAACATCATTCAGTGCATCACCATCGGCCGTTCGGCAATCGTCGGCGCGGGCGCAACCGTGATCCGGGACGTGCCCGATCGCGCCACCGTCGTGGGCGTGCCGGCGCGGGTGATCAAGATTTCCGAAACCCCGGCCGGGGAGCCGTCGATTCAGTGACGGCTGACCGCCTTTGACGTTTGCCAGAGGCGGCCTTACCTTCTGGCCCATGGAAGAGTCTCTGCGGAGCAAGCTTAAGCCGGGCGCGAGGGTGAAGGTAACACAGCAGATCCCGGCGCGCGATTACACCTGGACCAGCGATGTCCGCGGCACCGTTGTCTCCTACGACCAGAAACAAACCGGAAGCTGGTACGCTCATTCCCGCGGCGACAAGCTCTGGCTCGACCGCCTGACGCTGCGCAAAGACGATGGCGAACTGACCACCCTGAACCTCGACGAATTCAGCCACATCGAGATCGAGAACGAACCGAGCAAGGTGTGAAGGAATTGCTGAATGCTGAATGCTGATTGCTGATTGAAAGACGGGCGCTAATCAGCAATCAGCAATCAGCAATCAGCAACGCATTTCCATGGACGCCGCCGTCTTCGGATTGATCGTCGCGGATGTGATCGCCGAGCCGATGGACTTGCGCCGGCCGCCTCTCCCCGGCGGGCTGGTGACGGCCAACTCGATGACGTTGACGACCGGCGGCAACGTCTGCAACTCCGGGATCGCGATGGCGAAACTCGGGTTGAAGGTCGCGGCGGCGGGGTTGGTGGGGCGCGACGTGCTGGGAAACGCGGTCGTCGAACGGATGAAACAGGCGGGGTTGGATACCTCGGCGGTTTTCGTCAACGACGCATCGCAGACCAGCGGCACGATCGTCGCCGTCGAGCCCGGCGGGGAACGATGCTTCTTCCACGTGCCCGGCGTCACGGCGCTGCTCGACGCCGACCTGCTCCGCCAATGCATTCCCATGTTTTCCCGATGCTCGGTGGTCCTGATCGGGTATTACGGCCTGCTTCCCCGCCTGACGCCCGATCTCCCCGAGCTTTTGCCCGAGATGCGCAAGGCCGCGCCGACGACGAAAATCGCATTGGATACCGTGAATCCGACCGGCTCGTGGGAGCAGCTCGAGCCGATCCTCCCGCACCTGGACATCTTCGCCCCCAGCCGGACGGAGGCGGCGGTGCTCACGGGAGAGACAGAGCCCGCTCGAATGGTCGCGGCGTTCCGTCGGCACATGAAGCAGGGGCTGATCGGAATCAAGCTCGACGCCCAGGGTTGCTATCTCGACGACGGTGGCCGCGCCGTCACCGTTCCTGCTTACCCGATCAATCTGGTCGACACGACCGGGGCCGGCGATACCTGGTTCGGCGGCCTGCTGACCGGCATGATCCGGGGCATGGGCCTGGAGCAGATGGGCCGTTTTGCCAACCGTGCCGCCGCCGATTGCTGCACCGCGCTCGGGGCCAGCACGGGCGTGAGGTCGTTTGAAAAAACGCTGGAGCGGCTGTAGACGAACCTGCGAAGAGGCGCAAGCCGCGACCGCCATGACGGCCAGCTTCAGGTGCTCCCGCGCCCGATTTCATCCTCGGCGTAAGCTAATGCGATTCCATACATTTCCAGGTCCAGGGCGACGGCGTGAATGAGTTCCCAGCCGCCGAAGAGCGTCTGGGCGTCTCCACCGGTGGCGATGATGTCGGGCCACTGACCCAGCTCGGTGGCGTACTGCTCGGTCAGCTCCTTGACCATTCCGCGGATGCCGTGATAGATGCCCTGGAGGATCGCCTGGGAAGTCGAGCGGCCGAAGGGTCCGGTCGGTATGACGAATTCCACCCGCGGCAGTTTGGCCGTCCGCTCCTTGAGGGCGTCGAGCTGCATCGCAACCCCGGGCGAAATCGCGCCGCCCAGAAACTCGCCCTGGTCGTTGCAGCAATCGACGGTGATTGCGGTGCCGGCGTCGACGACGACGCAGGCCTTGCCCATCTGTTCGTAGGCCGCGGCGACGTTGAGCACGCGGTCGACGCCGGTCTGCTCCGGCTGCTCCGTCTTCACCTTGATCGGCAGCTCGATGTCTTTTCCCACCCACAACGTCTTGCGGCCTGTCGCTTGGGCGACCGCCTGTTCGAGCGGCTCGTCGAGAAAAGGATTGACGCTGGCCGCCGCCACCGCGGCCCCTTCCCGCTGGCCGATCTGCGCCCATTGGTCGCCGATCTGCTTCACCCAATCGCCGCGCTGCCCGTGCGGGATGCGCACGACCGTTCCCAGCGTCCCAGCCGCGAAGGCCCCGATCCCCAGCCGTGAATTCCCCAGTCCCAGCGCCAGGAGGTTGATGTCCATAGGGCCCAAGTATAGCTGAAGCAACCACGCCCGCGCTTAGTGGCTGGCCTGGAGAAACTCGGTGATCTTACGTTGCTCGGGGCCGGTGAGGTTGGCGCGGAGGCGCATGTGCATGACCACGGCCTGCCACTGGGCGTCGTTGTAGCTTTGCGGGGGGCGGATGTTGTGACATCGCGAGCAGTTTTCCGCCCAG
>Ga0210396_10003871_pt1 | contig 14800 bp, 14 predicted proteins | sample IncBWH17OmetaG_FD_155466 | JGI IMG/M metagenome (GOLD analysis project Ga0210396, IMG submission 155466) | Forest soil microbial communities from Barre Woods Harvard Forest LTER site, Petersham, Massachusetts, United States - Inc-BW-H-17-O ... | reverse complement strand
AGGACAGCGTGCGCGTCGTGTTGCGCCCACCAGGGCCACCGTGCTGAAGCAAGTCGCGCACATGCTGGTCCGCTCCGAACAGATGGTGGCCCAGGACGAATTCCGGACGGGCTGCGGGCCGCGATGGGAGCGTCTGCGCAAACTGATTGATAATCGGGATTCAGCAGGTAGTACCGCAGCGAGCGCCCAGGGCGACGAAAGCGAATCCAAGTGAAGCTGCATGATGCTGATGCGATAAGTCTAATGCCTGCCGCACTTGTACCAGGGTCCTTGCTAAGGTATTCGTTTTCAAATGCTTCCGAACTAGGGGTGGGGGCGGGGAGCTATTATCGTTAACCACGACGGGCCTGGTGCGCTGACGACCGCGTCCTATGACCTGCAACCCATTGCGCTGGCTGGGCCTTGATGCCACAATTCTCGCGTAGTGGGAAACACGGACGCTCCTTGTGGTGTCTAATAGGAAGAGCGGACGTGGGTTGGGAGTCGCTTCCAACCGGAACAGCCGAGGCAGACCGTGTCCGATTGGGCTAGTGCCCTATCTTGGGGCCGTGACGAGTCTGAACTTGTAACCGAGTTACAAGCCGGCTCGGAGACCGCCTTCGACTGGCTGGTCACTCATTACCACGGACCCGTCTATAACCTGATCCTCGGCATGCTCGGGGATACCTCCGACGCCGCCGATTCCGCTCAGGAAGTTTTCTTGAAAGCGTTCAAAGGCATACGCAGTTTCCGCCAGGGCAGCTCGCTGAAGACCTGGTTGTATCGCATCGCCATTCGCGAGGCGCTGAATCATCGCCGCTGGTTTAAACGTCATCTGCAGAAAAATATTTCGCTGGACGCCGAACCTGCCGAAGGTTGCGCGCCGATGGATATTGAAGATCTCAGCGCGACGCCGTTTGATTTGCTGGCCGCGCACGAAATTCAAGTAGCGGTGCAGGGCGCGTTGCAGCAAGTGCCGGATGTGTTTCGCAGCGCGGTGATCCTGCGCGATCTGGAAGGTTTGAGCTACGAAGAAGTAGCGGAAGTGCTGGATTGCAGCGTGGGCACGGTGAAGTCTCGCATCTTGCGGGGACGGCGAGCGCTGCGGGAAATGCTGGAGCCGATTCTGGGCGATCGGCAACCAGCGACAGAGATTGCTGGTGAACGGATTCAGCATGGCGGCAATGATTTGGTCGCGGGTAATGTGATGGCGAGTCCGAGCGCGTCGTCGTCCCCCATTACGGCACATACGAATTTAGAAGTCGCTTCAAAGACATCCGCAATTGCTTCAAGGGAATCGCAAGTCGGCCTGGCGGCGGCGTATGTACGCAGCCCATTTGGGCAGGCTGAAGGAAGATCGCGTGCAAGTGTGGCGCGTGAGGAACAGTCATGAAGTGCGACAAAGTTCAAAGCAGGTTGGCTGGGTATTTGGACGACGCTTTGACATCGGCTCCGCGCTTAGAAGAGCGCAGCGCCATTCGGCAGCATTTGGATGCATGCATGGAGTGCCGCGAGGAATTGCAACGGTATCGGAAGCTTTCGGTATTACTTTCGCGGATGCCTCGGGCGGTGCCCCCAGCGGATTTGGCCGTGAAAATTAAAGTAGCCGCGGCGCAAGCGCAAGATACCAAGGATTGGCCTAGCCGTTGGCAACACATCAAAGATCGCGCCGAAATTTTGCTGGATAACACCTTTCGTCCGTTGACGGTGCCTGCGACCGGGGGCTTGTTCTCGGCAATTATCATTTTCGTGTTTGTGTTTCACATGATGGTGCCGGGAATTACCGTGCAAGCGGATCCCAACGATATACCTACCGGATTATTGCAGCCTGCGCAGCTTTTGAACCTCGCGGAGTATCCTGAGAGTGCGGTGCCGGAACTGCAGCATCCCGATGCGGTGGTGCAGCACGAGATGCTGGTCGATGTGTTGGTCGACGAGCGCGGCCAAATGGCGGATTACAATATCATCGATGGACCGGATAATCCGCAGGTGCGCCATCACCTCTATCAAATTTTGCTGTTCTCCCGCTTCCGGCCGATGCTCAGCTTCGGTCGTCCCACCGCTGGCGGCCACGTGGTACTGAGCTTCAGCTCCATCCACGTCCGCGGATAATTCCGCGGCGCGGCTCGCGAATAATTTCAGGCCTTCGCTCATTGCTGTAAGACTTGGCCCTGTACAGCGGGCCAGCTTCATTTTTGTGCTGTCCTGTACTTGCGCGCCGCATAATTTGGCAAAACGTCGTGTTCAATGGAAGCAGGAGCTTTTGCCATGTCTTCCACGCCGCGACGGTTCACGATTCTCGCCGTGCTCGTTCTGCTGACGATGTTTGTCACGCCGATTCTGCACGCTGCTGCGCCCGGAGCATTTGGCGCCCCGAACAGCGGTCGCGCGCAAATAGGCAATGCAGAAAGCATCTTGCTCGATGCGGCGAACCGCGATCGCGCCGCTCACGGATTACACCCGCTGCAATGGGACGCTGCCTTGGCGAACGCTGCTCGCTTGCACGCGGAACAGATGGCGCAACGCAACACGCTTTCGCACCAGTTTCCCGGCGAACCGCCAATGCAGGAACGCGCGATGCAAGCAGGCGCGCGCTTCAGCCTCATTGCCGAGAATGTTGCGGAAGGTCCGACCGCGGCGGGGTTGCACACGCAATGGATGAATTCGCCGCCGCATCGCGCCAACTTGCTGGACAAGGAACTGAATGCGGTGGGAATTGCAGTTGTGCAGCGAGGAAACATACTGTTCGCGGTGGAAGACTTCGCGTTTGCGGTGCCATCGCTAAGTTTGGACGAGCAGGAACATACGGTTGGCGCGCAATTGGCGGCGCAGGGATTAAATCCAGTGAATATCACGCCCGAGGCGCACAAGGCGTGTAATCGCGAGCGCCAAGTGGCGCAACGGCCGATGGCGGTGTTGCGCTACGAAGTTTCGGACTTGAGCCGTTTGCCGGACGAAGTGTTGCAGCAAGTGCAGAGCGGAAAATTCCACTCGGCCGCGGTGGGCGCCTGTCAGCCGAGGGAAGGATCGGACTTCGCGGGATATCGGATTGCGATTCTGCTGTTCTAACCACTCCCAAAACTCGCAACTACGTGCCGGGACGATTGGGCATGAGCTAACGACTAACTTCATTCGCGCGGCTAATGGTGGGGATAAGGAATTGAGGCTTGCGTTTTCGGCAGGAATAGATAGACTGGCCGGCATGAAATTGATGGTCAACGCGTATTGGTGGCGATTTACGTACCGGAGCAACCGGCAACGAGGGGCCATCGTCTAGACTGCGCGAACACAAAGATTTTTGGCCCACTCGCACGGAGTGGGCTTTTTTATTTTCGTGGCGAGTTTACTTCGGAGCCAAAAGGAAACGGACATGATTATTTCGATGAAACTGCATTCGACGCGAAAAGAAATCGATGAAGTGACGGCGATTGTCAGTCACTACGGCTACAAAGTGCACTCGATCGAAGGGGAAGAGCGAGTAGTGATTGGAGTAGTGGGCGTTGGCGATGTGACCGCGTGCCTGGAGTCTGTGGAAGCCATGGCGCAGGTGGAAAAAGTGGTGCGCATCACAGCTCCGTACAAATTTGTGAGCAAGGAATTTCGTCCGGGGAAGACGCGGATCAAAGTGGACGGCGGCGTGGAAATTGGCGGCGATGAGTTTGTGGTGATTGCGGGACCCTGCTCGGTGGAATCGGAAGAGCAGATTATGCGTACGGCGGAAGCGGTGGCGAAGGCGGGCGCGAAATTATTGCGTGGTGGCGCGTTCAAGCCGCGCACGTCGCCTTACGATTTTCAAGGAATGGAAGAAGAAGGATTGAAGTTGCTGGTGAAAGCGAAGAAGGCGACTGGGTTAGGAATTGTGACAGAAGTGATGGGCGATAAAGATGTGGACCTGGTGGCGCGGTACGCGGACGTGATGCAGGTGGGCGCGCGCAACATGCAGAATTTTATGTTGCTGAAGGCGTTAGGAAAGTGCGGGCGGCCGGTGCTGTTGAAACGCGGATTGAGCAGCACGATTAAAGAATTGTTGATGAGCGCGGAATATATTGTTGCGCACGGAAACGAGAATGTAATTTTGTGCGAGCGCGGGATACGCACGTTCGAGACGGCGACGCGAAATACGTGCGATATTTCGGCGATTCCGGTGCTGAATGAATTAACGCATTTGCCGGTGATTCTGGATCCGAGCCACGCTACGGGGAAACGGAGTTTGGTGCCGGCACTGGCTCGTGCGGGAGTTGCGGTGGGGGCGGACGGGTTGATCGTTGAGACGCATCCGGCGCCGGAGCGTGCGATTAGCGATGGCGCACAATCGCTGGATTTGAACCAGTTTGCAAAAATGATGGAAGAGTTGAAACCGTACACGGCGCTGTGGGACGCGGCGCGATCGAAAGAATTGGCGGCAGTCGCGAAATAAAATCGATGGCGGAGTGTCGCAGCTACGACGCTTGTGCTTCGTTTTAGAGTTTACCCAGTGCTTACGCGCGGGGCTAACTTATGCCGCGCCTCCGGCGCTGATCTGCGAGGTGCGAGATGATCATCGTTGTGTCGACGGGATATTTCGACCAGTGCGCTTATTGATGCGACTTTACGATTGGGTAAGGGACGGCGTCCAAGAAGATCTCTTTACTGGATGGCGCGGGAGCTGCCAAACCTAGACGCTTCTTTGCATCGAGCAAAGTTGGTTCCCAGTCTTTGGCAACTCTGGGGCTGTTTGAGAAGTGAGTGTCATTCAAGAAATATACATTTGCCAGATAGGCGTCGACGCTGACGATCATGCGAAGAAAATAAAGGTGAGCGAAGCGATTTGCGGACTGATATAGATTGCCGGTCCAATCCACGTCAGGATTGACTCCAAGCCACTGCTTAGTTTTCAGCAGTGAAGCGTGAATTTGGCGCAACGAGGAGTCTTCGCGAGCGGAACAACCGCTTCCCTCGATTTCGCTTAGATGGCTCTTCGCTTCCACAAGAAGATTAGCCAGCATGGCCATCTTTGAAGCTAATGCGAGCTAGTGCGTCCCAGCAGGGTCCTCTGCTGGGCCAAAATCCTCTCAACTGATTCGAGAAGGCATCCAGTCCAAGTGCGCGAAGAAAATCGTTATCCTGAAATTCGGCGTATTTGTGGACGCGAAGTGGGGAAACCCATTCGATCGCAACCGGGCTAAATGCGAGCGCTTTGCTTATTGCGTCGGAAAGCTCTTCGGGATGTTCATTTACGTAGCTCTGGACTTGATATTGACTTCCTGCGAACGCATGGCCATTTTCATCTATACGTGTGCGTGTTAAATCCGCATTTGGTGCCGGTTTCGGTTTCATGATGACGAAGTCTCCAGGACGCCGAAGTACTCTGATTGAAACCTCACACACTACCTGAATTCGAGCGTGTCCGAGGTGACCACGGTCACGTGGCTGCTGCTATTTGGAGGCAAGGCGAGAAGGACAGTTGAGGAGAAGACTATGATCCGGCGGTGTGGGGAAGGGGATTTTGAGGAGATTTGGGAAATTATTAATGATGGGGCGCGGGCTTATAGGGGGATTATTCCTGCGGATTGTTGGGTGGAACCGTATATGACGCGGGAGAAGTTGCAGAAGGAAATGGATGCTGGGGTGATGTTCTGGGGATTTGAAGATGAGGGCAGGCTCGTCGGCGTGATGGGGTTGCAAGAGGTGCAGGATGTGACGCTGATCCGGCATGCGTATGTTCGCGGTGACGCGCAAAAACGAGGAGTTGGAGGACGTTTGCTGGCTCATTTGCGGGGGTTGACGAATGGTCCGGTGTTGATCGGAACGTGGGCGGACGCGGTGTGGGCGATTCGTTTTTATGAGAAGCATGGGTATCAGATGGTTGATCGTCAGGAGAAGGACCGGTTGCTTAGGAAATATTGGGTGATTCCGGAATGTCAGGTGGAGACATCGGTGGTGTTGGCGGATGAGAAGTGGCGGGGAATGCGCCGGAGCTAGGAGATTGCGGCGTGGCGTTTTTGTTTCGGACCAGGTTCGAAATCCGTGGCAAAAGAGTTGCGCGCCAGGCGGTTCACGAATGTGCCGCACCTACGGCGCTTGCGATCGTGTCTTGTCTTTCCCAGTGCTTACGCGCTGGGCTAACTTATGTCGCGCCTCCGGCGCTGGTTTGTTTAGCGATCAGGTAGGGTGGGATTTTTGGGATGTGAGTTGGCGGATTTGGGATTCGAAGGCGGAGTAGTCGGAGGAATTGTAGGGGAGGACCGTGCCTAGCCCGGCATGGAATTCTTGGGCTTGGGTGATGCGGCGGAGTGCGGGGAAGTTGGTGGGTTGGATGCCGGCGCCGGGCATGACGATGATGCGGTTGGCGGCGGCTTGGATGAGTTGGCGGATTTGGGATGCGCCTTCGGGCGCTGAGGGGGCGCCGCCGGAGGTTAGGAGGCGGGTGGCTCCGGTGGCGATGACGTCGTCTAACGCCGTGAATAAATCTGGATAGGCTGGCGCGTCGGGATCGCTGAGTACATCTGAATCTTCAGATTTGCAAAGGGGCTTAAGTCCATCTATGTCTAAGGAGGCGCGGGGGGCTTCGTCGAAGGCGCGGTGGAAGGTTACGGGTAAGGGGCGGGCGTGTTGGATGAGTTGGGCTGTGCGGTGGATGTCGATGTGGTGAGAGGCGGTGAGGATGCCTAGGACGATGCCGTCCATGGCTAGATCGCGGGCTTGGGAAATTTGCGATTGCATGGTGGCGAATTCGGAGTCGGTGTAAAGGAAGTTGCCGAGGCGCGGGCGGATCATGGCGAAGATGGGGATGTGGAGTGCGGCGCGAACTTGGCGCATGAGGTCGGCGGTGGGAGTGAGGCCGCCTTGCGAAAGATCGGCGCAGAGTTCGATGCGATCGGCACCGGCGCGTTGAGCGGCTTGTGCAGCGGGTAGGGATTCTACGGCGATTTCCAGGAGGAAGGACATTTGGTTAGTGGAATTCATGTTACGACATTTGTTTGGTGAGTGAGGAAGGATCGAGGGGATTCGGAAGGGAAGAGCAGAGAAGAGAAAGAGGTTTGCGGCCTTGGATTGGGTGCCCCACCCTTTGCAAAAGGCGCAAAGGATGGGGCACCCGCAAGTTCAGGTGTAGGGAGTCGTACTGTTGAGGGAGCGTACTGACCAGCGTACTGACCGCTGAAAACGTGCGGGATGGGATCTAGTCGTCGGCGCGGTACAGAGTTGGGAAGGCTTTTTGGAGGTTGGCTAGTTTGGGGAGATCGTTGATTACGATGTAGGAGTTGTTGGGATTATTTTTTAGGTAGTCCTGGTGATAGGCCTCGGCGGGATAGAAGGCTTCGAGTTTTTCAAGTTTGGTGACGATTGGGCGGCGGTAGATTTGCGCGGCGGTGAGTTGGGCGATGTAGGATTCGGCGATGCGCTTTTGCTGGTCGGTCGTATAGAAAATTTCAGAGCGATATTGCGAGCCGGTGTCTGGGCCTTGACGATTCCATTGCGTGGGATCGTGAGCGACGGAAAAGTAGGCCATGAGAAGTTGGCCGTAGGTGACTTTGGAAGGATCGAAGATGACTTGGACGCTTTCGGCGTGGCCGGTGACACCGAAGCTGACCGTTTCGTAAGTGGGCGATTTCAGGTAGCCACCGGAATAGCCGGATGTGGCTTCGGTGACGCCCTTGATGTGTTCAAAGACGGCTTGCACTCCCCAAAAACAACCGCCAGCGAAGACTGCCGTTTCCGTGGAATTTGCGGAGGCGAGTTGTGCGTCGAGCGCGGGCTTGGGAATGGGAGCGGAGGGAGCGGCGGGAGGACGAGCGCCAAGAGCGCGGAAGGCGTTGTAGCCAAGGAAAAGAATAATGATGGCCAAGGCGATGTTGCGGCCGATGGTGGGGCTAGACATACGGAAACTCCTCGCTGGGGATTAGATTCGAAAGGTGGCGAAAGGTAACAGAGGATTGAATAGGGAGAAAGGCGATCAGAAAAGAGCGCAGGTGGGGCGATTTGATGTGTTTACCGAATGCGGGGATGGGGCTAATCTCTGAGGCGCTCCGCGGGAGGGAATTGCGGCGCGGAAAAGGAGTTGGCGAAAAATGAGAATGCTAAGGATTGCGGCGTTGATGGTGTTGGGAGTTGTGCCGGGATATTGGTTGGTGACGCATGCGCGGCCGGCGAGCGAGTCGCCGGAACTGGATCATGCGACGGTGTTGGTGCGAGATCTGAAGACGAGTGCGGGGTTTTACGAGAAGGTGATGGAATTGAAGCAGATTCCGGAGCCATTTAAGGATGGGAAACACGTGTGGTTTCGCGCAGGCGGGCATGAGCAATTGCACGTGGTGAGCGGGGCGACGGAGCCGTCGGCGCAGAACATTGAAGTGCATATGGCATTTCGGGTGACGTCGTTGCCGGAATTTTTGAAGCACCTGGACCAGGAAAAGGTGAAGTACCGGAGCTTCAAGGGCGATAGCAGCACGCCGACGTCGCGGCCGGATGGAGTGAAGCAAGTGTACCTGCAGGATCCGGATGGATATTGGATCGAAGTGAACGACGACAAGTTTTGACGTGTGAGGGTATGGCGGCGTGCCGGACGGTGGGTCATTGACTTGGCGATTGGGGAGGCTGAACTTTGGACCAGTAGGCGAGCGGGAAATGTTGGAATAAGGTGTGAGCGCTCGAAAGGTCTGCTGAATCTGGAGATGAGGCGCGATTAATCGTGCCCCAACGGGGTTGCCGTGTATTGCGAGCATTGCGGAATACAAATCATGCCGCAGCGACCGACGTGCAGCCGGTGCGGCAAAGCGCCAACCAAACAGTGGGTGCAGTTGATCAGCCTGGTGGTGTTGTTGGTGGCGATTGTGGGCAATTCGCTGGCGGGATGGTTTCTGTTGCCACGAGTAGCGGCGGATCATCCGGGGCGGGTGTTTTTTCGTGCGTGGTTGTGGGCTGACGTAGAGGGTGCGCGCTACGGCTGGATGCCGCTGGCGGGAGCGTTGTTGGCCTGGGAATTTTTTGTGTGGCGGAAGATTCGCAAGAGTAAGCCAATGCCAAAGATCAAGGGGTGGGTGAGCCGGAAGATCCTGACGTTCGTGCTGGCGGCGGGATTTGCGCCGATTTTGCCGTGGTGGATACCGGCGGGGCAGCCGTCGGACAAAACGCTGGCTACGCTGGGGCAATATCCGGGCGTTCCGTGTGCATTGTCGTGGAGCGCGGTGCTGATCGTGACGACTATCTTGTGTGTTCGCCCGGAAACGCGTGACAAGTTGATGGGAAATGGAAAGACGCTGTCGCTAATCAGCCTGGGCGCACTGGCGATTGTGTTGACACTGACCTTGGTGGGTTGGTCGCTGAGCTGAGGCGCGGCTCAAATCAATACGAATCAAAAAGAACGGATGAGAATTTCGGTCTTTAGACTGGAGCGGACGCTAGCCTAAAGGCTAGCTCCTACACGGGATTATTTGGCGGCGACTATGGTTTTGGCTTGGGTGAGTTCGGGACGATCGGAGTTGGAAGCTTCGCAATTTTTTAGGAGTTGGGCGTAGTAAGCGGAGGCTTTTTCTTTTTGTTGGGTTTGCGCGGCGGCTTGAGCGGCGCCGTAGAGACCGTTGAAGCGGTTGGGATCGGTGCGCAGAGCAATTTCGTATTGTTCGAAGGCTTCTTTGGGACGCTGCAAATCGAGAAGCATATCGGCGAGCATTTCGCGGGCGGGCAATTCGGTTTCACCCTTGCCAATTTTGTCTTGCGTGTCGGCGACTTCATGAAGCAGGCGAAGCGCGTCGTCGGACTTGCCGGAAGCGTAGTAGGCCCAGGCTTGCACGACGCCATGTTCATTTTTCAGGAAATTTGCGACGTAGGGCTTGGGACCTTTGCGAGTGGCTTCCATAAGTTCGTCGTAATGCTTGAGGGCATCTTTGGCAGCGGCGGAATCGTGGAGATGTCCGGCGGCAACGGCGCGTCCCCAGTAGGCCACGCTTTGCGCGTAGGGAACGGCGTTGGGAATGGGCTGCAGAGCGAGAGCTTCTTTCCACTGACGACGCTCGATGGCGTAGATGGCGGTGGCGCGAGCCTGGCGGACTTCGAGAAAATCCAGATACTCGGACTCGACTTCGGAGCGATTAATGGCAGCGAACGCAGCGACTTCGGACTTGGCGTTGGCGTCGTCGCCGACTTGTAAGTAGGCGTACTCGAGAAAATCCATGGAATGCATTTTGTGGTGCATGACGTGGAAATGCATGGCGGCCATGGAATCGGCGACTTTAATGGCGGCGAGATTGGACTGGATATCGTCTTGCCAGAGTCCCAGGCGGGCGAAGATGTGGGAAGGCATGTGAACGGCGTGGGCGGAAGCAGGGGCGATGCTGGCGTATTTGCGAGCGGCGGGAAGCGCGAGGCTGGCCATTTGCGGATTGTCGCAAGCGTGAATGATGTAGTGGGCGATGCCGGGATGCGTGGGTTGCTCGTCGAAAAGTTTATTGAGAATGGCAACGGCGGCTTTTTCGTTGGTGTGATTGGGATCGTTCTCGGAGCCGGAGCCGAGGAGAGAGAGGGAGTAGAAGACAGCGGCTTCGCGATCGTCATGGTAACGTTCGTAGACAGCCTTCATCGCTTGGCAATAGGCGTCGGCGCGATGGGAGTGATCGAGTTTGTCGGTATCGGTGTAGAACACGGAGAGGGCCTGAATGTAATCGCGCTCGCGGGCAGTGGGCGCATTGAGTTGGCGCGCTTTGGCCAAGAATTCGGCGCCGCGTTTCAGGTCGGCTTTGGAAGGAGGATCCCAAAGCTGGTGATAGAGGCTCATGCCCTGGCCCCAGTAGGCCATGGCGCATTTGGGATCGCGCTCGGCAACGGTATCGAATTCGTGTGCGGCTGATTCGTACTCGAAGGAGTAGAGAAGAGCGACGCCGCGAGTGAAGGTGTCTTGTACGGCGGGGGAGCAGGAGGTGGGGAAAGAGATGGTGCCCAGAGCTTCGGCAGATTCGTGGTGATGATGCGGCTCTTGCTGCTCTTGTGCGGAAAAGGTGAGGGTGCAGAGAGTGACAGCTAAGATGAGGGGGACGAAAGCGATTTTCATGAGCGACTCCTGCTGTGAAAAGAGTATGCAGAAGGAAGGGAAGTGTCAACGCGAGGGAGTTGGTGAGGGGGCTTAGTGGGGAATGATGAAGGCGCCGGGGATGGACTCATCGAGTGTTGCTAGTGTGGCACCGTGCTTTTTGGCAAGTTGAAGCAAGTGTCCGTCTGTAAGTTGGCGAGGATTGTTGGCCCAGCGAGGCAGCTCATCTGCGCGCACATCATCTGATATGAAAGAAAATTTGGGGGCTTGGCTGGCCTGGAGCGCTGCCAATAGCTGCTTTCCTTGAGCGACGGTTACTTGATAAGCGGAAGCTTGGGAGAGGACGCGAAGGAAACCGAGTTCGGAGATGGCGCAGGTGGCGAGCTGCACATCTTTTTTGGAGAGTTTGAGAATCCAGCGGGCGGTGCGGTGATGGAATTCGTGTTCGAGGAAGCCGAGAGCCACAAGGGCGTTCACGTCGAGCAGGTGGATCATGGGAAATCTGCGAGGATGCGCGCGACCTGCTCGCTAGTTAAAGGAGCGGCTTGCTTGCCGGAGGTTAAGACGGGCAAACCGGTAGTTGGATCGGTGCTGAGGCGAGCTTTGGCGGAGCGGGTTTGTTGAGGAATGAGGATGATGCGGTCGCCTTCGAGCTCGGCGAGCAATTCGTCGCCGGGACGGAGGCCGAGAGTTTCACGGAGAGCTTGGGGAAGGACAATCTGACCCTTGGTGGAAACCTTGGTACGCATGGTAAGACAATCTTACCACACTTGGGGCGGTCATTTCAGAGGCGTGCTGGGATCGACGTAAATAGAGGGAAAATCGAGCCGGATCAGTAAGAAAGCGGGCTCTCCGGTGGTTGCTTGACCGGTGGAGGAGGGCCGAATATCATTTGGCACATGACGGAAGCGACCTCTTTAATCGGGCAAGCGGTATCCCACTACAAAGTTACACGGAAAATTGGCAGCGGCGGGATGGGTGTGGTGTACGAAGCGGAAGATTCGCGGCTGGGACGGCGCGTGGCGGTGAAATTCCTGCCTGCGGAAATGGCGCAGGACTCGCAGCTGATCGAACGGTTTCAGCGGGAGGCGCGGGCGGCGTCGGCGCTGAACCATCCGAACATTTGCACGATTCACGCCATTGAACAATTCGAGCGGCAACATTTCATTGTGATGGAATTGCTGGAGGGGAAGACGCTGGCGGAGTCGCTGGTGGACCGGCAGGCGTTTGCGCTGGAAAAATTATTGCCGATGGCGGTGCAGATTGCGGACGCGTTGGAATCGGCACACGCGAAGGGAATTGTGCACCGGGACATCAAGCCAGCGAACCTGTTTGTGACGGATCGCGGACAGGTGAAGGTGCTGGATTTCGGGCTGGCGAAGATTGAGCGGGCGGAGATGCCGTCCATGGGGTCGAGCCCGTCGAGCATGGACACGATGGTGGTAGGAGAGTTGACGACGCCGGGATCGGCGGTGGGGACGGTGTCGTACATGTCTCCGGAACAGGCGCGCGGGCAATTGGTGGATGCGCGAACGGATTTATTTTCGCTGGGAACGGTGCTGTATCAACTGGCGAGCGGGGTGTTGCCATTTCGCGGGGAAACATCGGCGACAGTGTTTGATGCGATTTTGAATCGCGAGCCGGCTCCGGTGATGGATGTGAATCCGAACTTGCCGGCGGATTTTTGGCGGATTTTGTCGAAGCTGCTGGAGAAGGATCGGACGCTGCGGTGCCAGACGGCTACGGAGTTGAAGACGGATCTGAACCGGCTGAAGCGGGACTTGGAGTCGGGAACGAAACGCGCGGCGGAACTGAGCGACACGAAGTCGGGAGTGGTGAAGCCCGCGATGAAGTCGGTGGCGGTACTGTATTTCGAAAATTTGAGCGGCGTGAAAGAGGATGAGTATCTGCGGGACGGAATTACGGAAGACATTATTACGGAGCTGTCGAAAATACGCGGTTTGAATACGTTTTCGCGGCCGACGGTGCTGGCGTTTAGGGATAAGTCGGTGACGCCGGGGCACATTGGACAGCAATTGAAGGCGGCGTACGTGTTGACGGGAACGTTGCGGCGATCGGGGCAGCGTTTGCGGATTACGACGCAGCTGATTGATACGAATACCGATTTTCCTATGTGGAGCGAGCGGTACGACCGGGAAATGAAAGACGTTTTCGAGGTGCAAGACGAGATCGCGCGGAAGATCGCGGAAGCGTTGCGGGTGACATTGTCTCCGCAGGAATTGGAAGCGCTGGCAGTCAAGCCGACAGAAAACTTGCAGGCGTACGATTTGTATTTGCGCGGGAAGCGCTACGCGCGGCGGCAAACGCGACAGGATTTGGAGTTTGCGCTGCAAATGTTTGAGAATGCGGTGGCGCTGGATCCGAGTTTTGCGCTGGCGTATGCGGCATGCGCGAACGCGTGCGCGATGTTTTATTGCAACTTCAGTCGCAGTTCGATCTGGGTGGAGCGGGCGCGCAATGCTTCGGGGAAAGCAGTGGCGTTGCGTTGGGATTTGCCGGAAGTGCAGGTGAGCCAGGCGTGGGTGCTGTACGCGACGGAACTGCACGACGAAGCGGTGCGAATGGTGCGGAAGGCGATTGAGCGGAAGAAGGATTGCGAAGGCGCGTATTACTTGTTGTGCCGAGCGCTATTTTCGGCGGGGAGATATCAGGAAGTAGCGGACCTGGTGGAGATTGCGCTGGAGGCGGGCGGCGAGGATTATAACGTGTATGTGCCGATCATCAATGCGCTGGGAGCGCTGGGAAAAGAAGAGCTGCGCGGAAATGTGTTGTTGAGACGCGTGGTGGCGTTGGAAAATCACTTGCGGCACGTGCCGGAGGATCCGCGAGCGCGGATTTTGCTAGCGGCGGATTATGCGAAGCAGGGGCGCGTGGATGACGCGATTAAGGAATTGAATCTGGCGATTACACTGCGAGCGAATGAGGCGTCGATTTTGTACAACGCAGCGTGCACGTTTGCGATGTTGAACCGGAAGGCGGAAGCGCTGGATACGTTGCGGAAGGCGTGGGAACAGGGATTCAAGGATGCAACGTGGGCGCGACGTGATCCGGACTTGGTGTTGCTGCATGACGATCCGGAGTTTGAAAAGATGTATCCTATGGCGGAAGTTGCGCGAGTGGACGCCAGCTCCAAACCTAGCAAAGAAGCCAATTGAAAATTGACGCGGTGAAGAATCGCCGCGAGTTCCAGAGTGACTCTGGCTGCTGGTTAGCCTGCCGAGGCTGGAGTCGCGGTGTCTGCATCCTTCGCAAAAACTCCGGCTAAATCCTGTTGTTTCAACGAACGAATGCGATCGCGCAGTTGCGCGGCCTTTTCGAATTCAAATTTTTTGGCGGCTTCGCGCATCTGGGTTTCGAGTTGCTGGAGCAAGTCCGCAAGTTGCTTTTCGTTCTTGACGCCGGCAGCAGCCGCGTCGAGATCGGCAGTGTCGAGAGGAACGGTGACGTAGTCGGCTTCGACGATGTGGGCGAGTTCCATGTCGACGCCCTTGATGATGGACATGGGAGTGATGTTGTTTTCGACGTTGTAGGCAATCTGCTTGGTGCGGCGACGATTGGTTTCGCTGATTGCGGCGTTCATCGAACCGGTGCGACGATCGGCGTAGAGAATGGCGCGGCCTTCGACGTGGCGGGCGCAACGGCCGATGGTTTGAATGAGGGACGTGGAGCTACGCAGGTAACCTTCCTTGTCGGCATCGAGAATGGCGACGAGAGAAACTTCGGGGAGATCGAGGCCTTCACGGAGCAAGTTGATGCCGATGAGCACATCGAATTCGCCTTTGCGCAAGTCGCGAAGAA
>Ga0210396_10003870_pt1 | contig 14803 bp, 14 predicted proteins | sample IncBWH17OmetaG_FD_155466 | JGI IMG/M metagenome (GOLD analysis project Ga0210396, IMG submission 155466) | Forest soil microbial communities from Barre Woods Harvard Forest LTER site, Petersham, Massachusetts, United States - Inc-BW-H-17-O ... | reverse complement strand
CAGCCTCCGAACCAGCGCGCACAGCAGGAAGAAAGACCCGGACCAAAACCAGGCATTGAACTCGCCCGAGCGCCACCAGTCGAGTCGCTGGCCTTGCTGAAGGGCAGCAAAAGTCAGAGCCAATCCTGCACTCAGGTACAGGAACCCGACGAAGCTTGGAGCAGGACCGCTCTTCTTGCGCGGCGGCATCGGCGGAATACCGAAGTAGATGCACATCATCATTGCCGGCGCAATCACAGCAGAGTTCCAGAACATCCAATGCCACGATAGATGATCTCTGTACCAGCCGTAGAGCGAGGGAGCGATGTTCACAGCTCCGTCCACAAAGGTTGCGTACAAGGCAATCGTGAAAGGAAGGTATCGCAGCGGAATGTTGCGAAGTGCGAACGTCAGCGTGAGGGGATAAAACGTACCTGAGGTAAGACCGGCAACAATAAGTGCGACGACGAGTAGACTGTAGCTGTGGATGAGAGGGAGGAAGATAGAGGTCGCGGTGAAGAGTCCTGCGGCAAACAAGAGTATGCGCCGCGGCCCGAGCAGACCTCCCAGGTAGACAGTGAACGGACCGATAAACATGAGCGATGCATTGAAGGCACTGTCGAGCCATGCGCCATTGTCGAAGCTTATGCCAACATGGCCCTTTAGATCGGTGAGGCCGAGAGTGAGCATGCGGCCGGCGAGGGTTACGAGGCCGGCGCCTGTGACGACTCCCAGGATGCCGAGCAGAGGACGCGTCGACACTTCGGACGGGATGGCCGCGGCGGCAGCGCGCGCGATCTGTAACGCGGACGGCCGAGCTGTGATCGTCGAAGCTGCCATGGGTTCCGTTTAGCGTTTGGTGCGGACGACTGCCACCACGGAAAGTCCGGGACGCAGTTTCGTCGCGAAGGTTGAATCGTCCAGCGCGATCTTGACGGGAACGCGCTGTACGACTTTCGTAAAGTTGCCAGTTGCGTTGTCAGGTGGCAGCAGCGCGAATTGTGATCCGCTAGCTGGTGCGATCTCGACCACCTTCCCGCGAATGAGTTGCCCGGGATATTCGTCGATGCGAAGCTCAGCAGAGTCACCAACCTTCACATTGGTCAACTGGGTTTCGCGATAGTTCGCTTGCACCCACTTTGTGAGTGCAACAAAGGAGATCACCTGCGTGCCTGGGGAGACGAGTTGCCCAGGCCGAACTTGCCGTTCGCCCACAGTGCCGTCGCCTGGAGCGTAAATTTTGGTGTAGCCAAGGTTCACCTGGACTGCAGCGAGGTTCGCCTGCTTCGCGCGGAGATCGGCCTGAAGTTGCATCTCCTGCGATTCGAGGACGGCTTTGCTGCGGCGCTCTGCTTCGGCAGCGAGTTCGCTGCTGTGCAAAATGGTCCGCGCTTGATTGAGATCAGCGTCCCGGCTGGCAAATTGGCCGGACAGATTTCCTTCCGCGGCGACGGCGGCTTCGAGGCTCTGTTGAGTAGTCGAATGAGTCTGATAAAGACCTTCCTGGCGGTTACGTTCAGAGCGGGCACGAATCAACTCAGCCTGTACCGCTTCCTTGCCAGCCTCGGCGGCTGCAATCTGCGCCCTGGCCTGATCGATACCAGCCAGCGCTTTCGCGATGCGCGCATCCTCCAACTGGCGCTGGCGGAGATTTTCCACTATCCCGGCACGAGCAGCCTCGACTGCCGCTTTGGCTTGATCTACCTGGGCCTGATAGTCATCATCTTGCAATTCAACAAGCAGATCGCCCTTGTGCACCTGTTGGTAGTCAGCCACATTCACAGAGCGCACGATGCCTGACACCTTTGTGCTCAGCGGAGTCAGGTCGCCGCGAACGTAAGCATCATCCGTAACCTGCTCTACTTTTCCACCTTCCCATGCATTCCAGTTCCGTGTGATGGTGACCAAAACGGCCAGAGCGAGAAGCACCACGAGGATGGTCGTCACGTAATTCTGCCACCTGGCACCCTGTGAAGGCACTGCCTGATCTGTACTGATCCTTGGTGGCACCGGTTTCGATACGGTCGGCGCGGATCCAGCAGACACTGGTGACGTGGACATTAAACTTGCTCCTTGAGCATTAAGAGATCTCGAAGCGTTGGAGTTCTCACGACTCAATTGGAGCAACTACCGTTCCACTCACGAAGACGAACACCAACCAACGCGAATTGAAGGTTTCTGCTCGCAATCCGACCAAAACGATTCCTTCTCGTTGAAAAAGCCATTGGCCCGCTGCATCTTGTTGAACAAATTGACCGCACACTCGATTCCCGCAACGCGCCATGTCATATGACACGTGACACTTGACACCGGGTGCCACTGGACTCTGCCCTGCAAGTTGTTTTCTTGGAATTCCGGCTCAGCCGCGGTCAATAACCGCGGCGACAAATTCTAGATCTGCTCCGGTTAAGACACAGAACGTTGCTCGATTGGAATCGTGCATGCTGGAGAGTTCACGCTGTCGACAATTGCAGGCAGCACTCGCGCTCAACTCTAGTTTGGCTGTAAGGAAGGAATCCGTGAACCAAAAGAACTTTCTCGTGATCACTATGATGCTGCTCGTATTCGCAGCGATCAGTCCGGCATTGGCGCAGAATTCGTCATTGGCCAAGAAGGACCCGGCCACAAGCCTGACCGCAGACGACGCCTCCCAACCAAAGCCCGACGACTTCATCGAACTTTTGCGCAAAGATGTAAGATCCCAGAAAAAGCAAATCATCGCTGAGAATATGGACTTAAGCGAAGCTGAGGCAGTGAAGTTTTGGCCGGTCTACGATCAATATGCCGCGAAGCTCTCCAGAATTTACGACACGAAAATTGCCCTGCTGAACGACTATGCCGAAAACTACAGCAGCATGACGGGTGAGCAAGCCGAAAATTACATCCGGAAGCGCGCTGAGGTTGAACAGTCAATTATGCAGCTCAGATTGAAATACATACCCGCGTTTCGCAAGGTTCTTTCCGGCAGGGAAACCGCATTGTTTTATCAACTCGACTGGCGCCTGGGTCTGGCGATCGACGTAGAACTGGTTCAAGTGCCGTTAATCAATCCATAATCGATACCGTTGTGAGGCATGTCGCAGTGATGAAGCCTCTCGCATGGAATGGCGAATACATGCGGGAGGCTTTTTTGTGCGGTGCTTTTGCTCGGCTTAATACCTACTCGTGGAAGGACGCAGGCTCTTCCGTTAGCTGAGTCGAAAGAACAACTGATTTCCGGTGTGCCCGCAAACAGCTACTGAGCCCATTTTGACGAACAACGGGAGGATGGTTCGTGCGGTGGACGCGCCAGACTAGGCGTTTCACTCACCTTGGGCAGTGACGCCGATCTCAGTTCTCCCTTATTCTCCATGTGCGCCCCAATACTCCTTGTCGCCTTCGCCCTCGCTTTGGTCTGCGTCGTGTTCGCGTGCGATGAGCCAAAAGACCAGTTTTAATAAAGCAATGCCCAACGCGAATGAGAGTAGAATGACTATTGCTAAAACGTGCCACTCACTCATGTGAGAACCGAAAGCATACCGCGTGAGCCAACGCACTACGAACTCCTTCAATCGATGGCGACAACGGGGAACTAGCAGAAATGGAGCGCCCGGACTCTGGCGAAGCTAGTTGAGGCAGTGCCTCCACGGTCGATTCGCCGGACTAGTCGCCCATTGAATGTTTAGTCTCGCTTAGCTGCAGTGGAGCGAGTTACCACATCCGCAGGCACCGGAGTTAGCAGCTTTTCGATTGCTCGTTCCATCGTCCCGTTCATTTCAGCAACCACTGCTGGGACATCGCGACTGTTGACTTCTCTTATCTCCGAAACAGCGTTGGTCCAGACGGTGGCGCCGGTGGCGATGCTTGTCATCTGCGCGGACAGGCAAACTTCGACTTTGACACCACCCTCGTAGTCAAGCTCATCGAGCTTTATCAAGCGTCCGCTGAGCACATAGCTGGCATCGGGGCGTCCGTCGTAAGGTGTTACACGTGCAAACGCTGCGCTGGCACGAAGCCGATCAATTACCGCATTGGTCACCACCTCGCGTGGATCAGTCGCCCAGCGATGGTAAGTATAAAACCCGATTTGTTCCGGTGACGTCTTATATACGATGGCGCCCTGCCGAAGGTATGGGGGCGCGCTGAATTCGCGGATTGCCAAGGTAGCATGGGTGCTTTCTGAAGCAGGCGGATCCGGGGGCTGAGGCAAATTCAAAGTGTAGTAATTGGGATACCTCACCCTGCCACAGCCGACCAGGATTGCCAGCACCGCGACACACAACCCAGTCATCGTCACAGTTCTTCTCATAGACATCATCGGACCGCGCGGCTCGCCTAACCGGGTGAGGACATCCGTTCCTTCAATTGATTGCATCATTTCGGTACCTTCCTATCGTCGGGCTGTTTGACACGAATCAAACTCCACGGACGCTGTTTCACTGATTCGGTCAACTGATCGAGGTTTTCCGTTGCCGTCCGCAGGTTGTCGATCGTGTCATCAATTTTGTAATTGTTGGCCCTCACCAGCACCTGCATGTCAGCCAGCAATTGCTTGGCTTGGAGCAAGGTGTTCTGCAGTTCCGCTAGATCTTTGCGGACGGGCTCGCGGACATCGCTGACGGTGCCATTCACGTTTTGAATGGTTTCATCGGCGTGCTGGCTCAGTGCATTCAACTGATCGGTAAGACGGTCAATCTTTGGCCGCTCAGTCGCGAGCATTGCGTTGACGTTATCGAGCAGAGCTCGGATCTTCTGCTGATTGGGTTGGCCCGTCACACTATTCAGGTTTGCAAGCAAGGTACGCGCGTCTCCGCTGATGCCTTGCAAGTCGCCGCGCACCTCGGTGATCAAGCTGTTAGCGTTGTCTGTAACAACCGCCATTTTGCTGGTGATCTCGTCCAGGCTCGCCGCCTCCTGCGAGGGAATGGCTGACCCTGGGGATAAACGCCTTGCATCGTTGCTGCCGGTGGTGATGGAGAGCGCGGCGCCACTCATCACGCTGACGAGTCCCAACTTGGCCACGGACTTTTCGTTCAGCGGCGTGTTTTGTTTCACGTCCAGCAGAATTTCGATCTTGGTTGGATCAGAGCTCCAAGGTCGTACCGCTCTTATTTGTCCAACGTTGATTCCACCAAACAGTACTTGTGCCCCTGGCTCGAGCCCGCCGGCGTAGCGAAGATACGTGCGGTATGGAACCGTGTGTCCCCCCAACTGTGCGTTGATAAGGTAGATCACGGTGAATGCCAGGACCGAGAAGCATCCAAGGACGAAGGCTCCAACCTTTGCTTCCGTGTTCACGGTTGCGTCTCCTGAGACTGCATATACTTTTCGAGGTATGCGGCCACAGCCGGCGCTTTCGCTACGTTTTCGGGGATGCGATCCAGAAACTGGCGCACGCGCGGATTTTGGCTTGCTCGAAGTTCATCTCTGGTGCCGACCGAGCTGAATGAGCCCTGATACAACATGGCAATGCGGTCAGCGATGCGGAACGCACTCGGCAGTTCATGGGTAACGACAATAACTGTCATTTGTAAAGCTTCCTTGAGGAGCAGAATCAATTCATCGAGCTCCGCGGCGACGATAGGATCAAGTCCAGCCGATGGCTCATCGAGCACGAGTATTTCAGGGCCGAGCGCGAGGGCGCGTGCCACGGCCGCGCGTTTCTTCATGCCACCCGAGAGTTCCCGGGGAAGTAACTTGCCAAACTCCGCGAGACCGACTGCGGTCAGCTTCATCCACACCACGAGGTCAATGATTGAGGGTGCAAGGCGTGTGTGTTCACGCAGCGGCAAAGCGATGTTATCTTCGACTGTGAGCGAGTTGAACAATGCCGCGCTTTGAAAGGCCACGCCGATCGACAGGTGAACCTTCTTCAGGTCGGACTGTGAGCAACGCGTAATATCGATACCCTTTACGTGGACGCTGCCCGACTTGGGGCGCTCCAGCCCGATGATCTGACGCAGCAGAGTGCTCTTTCCGGAGCCACTGCCACCCAACAGCACCATCGTCTCTCCGTGCTCGATGTCGAGATTCAAACCATTCAGCACGCGCCGACCATCGTATTCAACGACGAGATCTCGAATGGAGATGATGGGCATCAGGGTTTCACCGTGAAGTAAAAGATGGCGGTGAAGACGGCATCTGCGACGATGACGAGGAACGTTGACTTCACCACTGCACTGGTAGTGGAGCGACCAACTGAATCAGGGCCTCCGCGGACACGGAAGCCTTCCAGGCATCCAACGTGAGCAATGATGGTTGCGAACACCACGCTCTTGATGAGTCCCGTGATGACATCGCGCAAATTGATGGAAGTGAGCACGTAATGGGCGTACAGCAGTGGCGCCAGACGAGTGCTGAAAAACATGAAGAGACCGCCGGCCATGATGCCGAAGAGATTGGCGATGATGCTGAGGCAAGGCACAGAGATTAAAGCGGCCAGATACTTTGGAGCGAGCACAAACTCGACCGGTTCGAGCGCCATGACGCGGAGAGAATCGAGTTCCTCGGTCACCTTCATTGTCCCGATCTCTGCCGCGAATGCCGACCCGGATCGCCCACTCACCGCAATCGCGGTGAGTAGCGGTCCGAGTTCACGCGTAAAGCCAACTGCGACCAAGTCGATCACATAGTGCAGAGCTCCAAAGCGACGCAGTTCGGAGGCTCCCTGCATCGCTAGAATGAATCCCGTACAGATTGCCATCAGGGAAACCATGGGCATGGCATCGACGCCGATTTCCAGTATTTGCCTAACGGTAGCCTGCCAGCGGTAACGATTGCCTACGAAGGGCAGCGCCCGTCCCATGGCTCGGATGGTGTCCCACCACTGAATATTCAGACTCCCGACGTAGTCGAGATGTTCGATCGTTCTTTCGCCCACGTTTTCGAGAACATTGGCCATCAAGATGCCTTCGGTCCGCGATTGCCGCCTTCGAACAGGGTGAGCACTCCGGTAACCTCGAACAATCGGAGCACAGAACCACTGAGTCCTTGCAAGCAAAATATCGTCTGGTGGTGGCGAGCGATTCTGAGAGCTTCGATCAATGTGGCGATTCCTGATGTCTCAATATAGGGAACACCGGCCAAATCCACGGTGACAGTCCGAGGCAATGGTTCTGTCGACAAGATCGCCTGCAGGAAATCGCGAAGGTCGGGCGAGGAATGGACATCAATTTGGCCGCTCGGTCGGACAATAGCGTCCTGTCCACTGTGATTTACAGTGATCTTGAGATTGACGCTTGAAGGAATTGCAGGCTGTGTCATTCACCACTCTTCCGTTCTCTGGGGTTCGATTGCACGATCGTTATGTTGTGCCTGTCCGTTCACACTCCTGTGTGTGCACGCAACCTTCCACAACCACGCTCAATGAAGGGACGTAGCGATCTCCTTCTGCCAGCTAGGAAATTAAATCCGGCTCGATCGGTCTCGCTGTTGGCAACACAAGTGCTTTGCATAGCACGTGGACACCACCACTGACGTCAAGCAGTCTCGGTTGTAGAAAGATGGTGGCTGTGACGTCACCGGCTATGACGTTTGTGTCAAGTTAAGTGACACCGGTTGGGGTGTTCGATGCGCCACCAGAAGTGAAGGAAGGAGCAAAGGGTGCTGAGACTAGTAAGCTTGCTTTGTATCTTGTTGGCGGTGATTCCGGCGTTTGGCCAGTCCACCTCGAAGTATCAAGTGGGCACCATCACTGAAGTTCACGTTCATCATGCTGCAAATAGCGCCGCCGACCCCGTCAGCTATGACGTTTCGGTTACGGTGGGTGACGTGATCTACGTGGTGCTGTATACGCCACCGCTAGGCGAGGAGACTGTGAAATACGCTGCGGGGCGTGACCTGCTGGTGCTCGTGGGGAAAAACAAAATTACCTATAACGACATATTGGGTCAATCGCATGACGTGCCCATAGAAACCCAAAAACCTGCGAAGCCCAAACAGCCGACGTCAGTCTCGCATACGGCAGAGTAGTCACTTGGGATCTCGCAAAAGTCATACTGGACCGCGATCAGGTTGAAGAATACAGACGGAGAAGTAGACATGGGACGCAACGTTAGAGCAACATCACATACCAAACTCACACTTTCATTCGGAGTAGCCGCGTTAGTGGCCATTGCCATGTTCGCGGCAGAGGCGAAGGCTCAGACTAGTGATGAGGTTTTACCGAATCTTGAGGCGCACGTCGAGCCTCTGAGCGCGGGAGTCACAGAAAGCCAAGTGCTTACCGAACTCGCTGCCCATAACGAGGAGCGCAGGGCCGGCCTGCACGACTACACCGTCCTGAGAACTTATCAGGTCATTGATCTCAAGGGAAAGGTGCATGCCGAGGAGGTCGGACGCATGGAGTTTTTCTCGCCCGACAAAAAGGCCTTCACAGTCACGTCTGAATCTGGCTCGGGATTGGTCCGGCATATGGCGCTGAATCCGCTGATTAATAGCGAGATCGAAGCCGCCGCCGGCAAAGAGCATCATGACAGCGCCATTTCTGCTGACAACTATTCCTTAAACCTGTTAGGCGAACAACAGGTGGGTCGGTACCGTTGTTTCGTCGCCGAAGCTGTACCCAAACGGAAAGACAAATACTTGTTCGAGGGTAAGGTGTGGATCGACACAAAGGACTACTCCGTGGTACGGATTGAAGGCCACCCCGCGAAAAAACTGTCTTTCTGGATCCAACGCGCTGACTTCGTACGGCAGTATCAGAAAATTGATGGGTTCTGGCTTCCGCAAAAGGACCAGACACTGGTTCAGGTACGGCTGTATGGGAAGAAAGTTCTGACCATCGATCACCGGGACTATGTCGTCAATGCAGGTCAGAGCAAGGACGCGCGGGCAATCGTTCCGGAAGCCCGCATCGCTTTGACTTCGTCACGTTGACGCAAAGCACCCCCCGCGTCCGCTAACACTGCACTCGCACGAGCTTTCTCGTTCTGGCCAGAGTATGCCTGGTCCGTTCCGGCAGCGCGGTCCCGCGCCATTTCCTCTCTCATGACAATTGCGTGACTGTCACAAGGTTTCGACGTGTCAAGTCGAGCGAACTCAAGTGACACCTCACTACCCACGGTGGGTTGTGCTCAAGTTCCTTGCATCTCTCGTTTTCTCAATACTTTGAAGCAAGTCGCGTCAGATGATCTTGGTTTGGGCAGCACATTGCACTTTGAATGGTCAGGAGGAACAGCCTTGCGACAGTTGTCCGGTACCGTGTTGTCGATCCTACTGTTCCTAGGCCTTGGTTTCGCTCAAGGCAGCTCTCCCGCACTTGGATCAATAAGAGGTGATGTATTCACGAAGGGCACTAATGGAGAACCTGCTGTTTTGCCCAGCGTTCGGATCGTCCTTCACGGCCCCATAACCAAGGAGGCCGAGTCGGACGGACAGGGAGCATTCGCTATCGATGGCCTTCCCCCCGGGACCTATCAGATCGAAGCGAATGCTTTCGGGTTGAGTGGCGGACTCGCAGTACAGGTGACTGCGGGCACGCTCTCGACTGTTCCTCTTGAAATGAACCTGACAACGGTCAGCAACACCGTAAATGTGACCGCAACCGCGGCTCCCATGGCTGACGAGTCTGCTCAGCACAACACTATCAGCCAGTCCGTCGTGGAGAGGGCTCCAAATCAAAACGAAAAGGTCGAGAGTCTGCTTCCGCTCGTCCCCGGAGTGGTACGGGGGCCCGACGGACGTATCAACATGAAAGGCGCCCAGGCCACGCAGGCAGGCTGGTTGGTGAACTCGGCGAACGTCACCGACCCGGCGACCGGTGGCCAAGCCATCAGCCTACCGATTGATGTGGTCTCATCCGTTCAGGTTATTTCCAACCCTTACGACCCTGAATATGGAAGATTCACCGGAGCAGTCTCTAGCGTCGAAACCCGTACGAGCAACTTCGAAAAATTTCACTTCTCTATACAAAATCTTGTTCCCCGGGCCAGAGACCGCGATGGGAGTATTGTTGGCATTGGAGCTTTCACGCCACGTACCACCATCACTGGGCCGCTGATAAAAGACAGGCTCGCATTCACCCAGTCTCTGGAATACCGCTTTGTCCGTACGCCGGTCGAAAGTCTGCCGCCGCTAGAACGTGACACGACAATCGAGAGTTTTGATTCTTTCAGCCAATTCGATTTGAAGATTAGCGATCGACAGACCGCGACTCTGTCGATTGCCGTCTTTCCACAAAAGTTTGACTACCTTGGGCTCAATACGTTCAACCCACAGCCATCGACTACAAACTTACACCAGCGTGGAGATCAGATTTCTGCGCAACACAACTACGTTGCCGGGTCGGGCGCATTGCTTTCCTCGCGGTTCGCCTATGAAGAGTTCGACGCAGACACATTTCCCAACAGTCAAGCCCCGTATCAGATGCTGGTCGAAACCACAGAAGGCGGCTTCTTTGATCGGCAAAATCGAGATACGCGTCGAGTCGAATGGCAGGAGATCTACCATTTCAGCCCAAAACATTTTCTGGGTGACCACGAACTGAAGGTCGGCTTTGACTTCTCTCACAGCTCCTACGATGGACGTCAACAGTTCCTCCCGGTGGCGATCGTCGGTACGGTAGGTTCAAGACTCGAACAAATCAACTTTGGCCCGCCAACTACTTTTTCTATCCATCAAAACGAAGTCGCCTGGTTTGGTGGAGATCAATGGACGCTTGGGCCGCGACTCACCCTGGATTTCGGACTGCGGTTCGACAACGACTCCATTAGCAGTTCGACGCATGCCGCCCCGCGTGCCGGCTTGACGCTCGCCTTGACAAGTGACCGCAGAACTCTCCTAAAGGCTGGGGCCGGACTGTTTTACGACCGGGTGCCGTTAAATGCCCTAGCCTTCCCCAACTTTCCGGGTCGCACCGTCCTCACTTTTGATCCAGCAGGTCACGTGGCTTCTTCAGTTCCATACTCCAATGTGATTGCTGGCGGATTGAAGAATCCGCGAAGCGAGACGTGGAATGTTGAAGTTGACCGGCAAGTGCTGGAGAACCTGCTGGTCCGGGTGGCCTATCAACAGCGAAATACGGTTGATGACTTGGTCGTGGGTCCGGAAACCACTCCGGAGGCCAGTCTGTTGTCGTTGGCCAGTCGTGGAAGGGATTTTTATCGCGAGTTTCAGCTTACTGGCCAATACAAGATACACCGGCAAACACTGAATGCCTCCTACGTGCGGTCGAAGGCCACCGGCGACCTCAATGACTTCAACCAGTTCTTCGGAAACGACCCCCAAGCCGTGATCCAGCCGAACTCCCGCGGTCCGCTGGCATTCGATGCGCCCAACCGCTTCCTGGCGTGGGGAGTGCTCAGTGCGCCTTGGAAGTTGATGCTCATGCCAGTCCTGGATATTCACACCGGATTTCCGTATTCCGTTGTGAACGAGAGACGTGATTTCGTCGGCCCGCGAAACGAGGAGCGATTCCCAGGATTTGATTCGTTCGATCTTCAGGTGCTTAAGGAGTTTGGGCTGCGCTTTCACGGTAAAGAGCACACCGTGAAGTTCGGGTTTGGAGTGTTCAACCTGTTCAATCACGCCAATCCGCGGGACGTTCAAAACGACTTAGACAGTTACCGCTTCGGGCGATTTCTTAACAGTGCCGTTCGCACTTTCAGGGGGAAGTTAGTTTTCGGATTTTAGTGGCCCACCGCACAGGTCTTTTCGGGCTCGATATGAAGGTGTTCTATGAAAAAAGTAAACCAATGTCTCATTCTCGCTGCCGGTAACGGGAGACGAATCAGGTCGATCTCCGGCGGTCTTCCGAAACCTTTAGTTGACTTTCGCGGCAAACCGATCATCGAGCACATCGTTCAACGTGCGCACCGGGCTGGTATCGAGAAGTTCGTGATTGTCGTGGGATATCGCTCGGACTTGATCCGCAACTGGTTTGAAGGCCGGTCGCTCGGGGTATCAGTGACATTTGTGGAGAATCCGGACTACCACAAAGCTAACGGCGTCTCCGCTCTGAAAGCCAGAAACGCAATCCACGAGAATTTCTTGCTGCTCATGGCGGATCATCTCTTTGAGCCGGAAACGGCCGAAACACTCATACAGCAACCACTCGCGTCCGACGAAGTGATTCTCGCAGTAGATCCGAACATCGACCGCGTTTTTGACCTGGGCGATGCCACCAAAGTCCTCAGAAACGGCGACCGGATTGTGGATATTGGCAAGGAGATCGCTCACTACGACGCTTTAGATACGGGAATGTTCCTTTGTAGCCCGGCCTTGTTTGACCGGCTCGAACTCGCAGCCAAAGAAGGCAACTGCTCTCTATCCGACGGCATGCGGCAACTGATTGCGGAAGGGCGCTTGCGCGCTCTTGAGATCGGCGAGGGACGATGGCAGGACCTGGACACACCGGAGGCATTAGCGCACGCCGAAGCCGTGTTTGATCCGTATCTCCACCACGAACCGAGCTACGAGAGCCTGGCCCGTGTCTAGCACCAGGTTGGCAAGAGCGCGACTTCCCCTCCGCATACTCGGAGCCACCCTTGGCATTCTGCTCTTCGTCCATCTGATCCACCGGGCCGGTCCCGCCAAGCTCCTCGCAAGCATGGTCGCTCTGGGTTGGGGACTGGCATTGGTTATGGCCTGGGGTGGAGTCGCCCACGTTCTTAAGACTTGGGCTTGGCGGCTTACCCTGCTCGATGGGAAGTGTCAGGTATCGTTCGCGCGCATGCTTGGGTTGCGGCTCAGCTCTGAGGCGGTCGGGCAGTTTGGCGGCCTCGCACAGTTGTTCGGCGATGGTCTGCGCGCGTCGCTGCTGAGCCCGGCAATTCCACTCTCACACAGTATTGCTTCAGTGACGATTGACCGTTCGTTCTTCGTCGTGAGCGCTGCCCTCGTGAGTCTCCTCGGGCTCTCGACGGTCTTAGTGGTCTTGCCTCTGCCTCATAAGCTCATTCTTTATGCGGTTGTCTTTGCGTGCCTTCTTCTGGGCTTTGTTCTTCTAAGTGCGATGGCCATCAGAAATCGCTGGCCGTTGCTTTCGCGTACTGGTGAGTTCTTAGGTCGGATTCGCTACCTTAGGCGGTTGATCGACAGTAAGCGCGCACTGATTTATTTGGTCGAGAACAGTCTTCATGACTTCTATCACCGCACGCCGAAAGCGTTTTGGGTAAGCTTCCTGCTGAACTTTGCATGCCACGCCGCTGCGATCGTCGAGGTCTATTTGATTGTGTGGCTCATGGGCGCCAAACTCACCTTGTTCGGCGCGCTCGCCATTGAAGCCTTGACCAAGTTGGTAAACATCGCTGGGACGTTCAATCCAGGGAATATCGGAACCTACGAGGGCGGGAACATACTCATTACGAAAATGTTCGGCCTCACAGCCGCGGCAGGCTTGACGCTGGCTTTTGCTCGTCGACTGCGCGCTCTATTCTGGGCTGGTGTGGGTGTTCTCTGCCTGATCATCTTGGCGAACCGCGCAAAACGAGAAAAGAGCAATGAAGCCAACGAGGACATTATGCAGGTCGCACCCGAGCAGATTTCTTCAGAACAGCTTCAGAGAATCTCTGCATCGCAGCGCCCTTCTCACTTGGCCGTTGTTCTTACCAACGATCCGGGGTTCGGCTCTTCGCTGCTCCAGGTCGGCTCCGTGCCAATTTTACTTCGAATCATCTTGGGAGCTGCAAAAGCCGGCGCTGCGCGAATCGTCGTTGTTATTGATCGTGTGAAGGGTTTGCCGGTACGGCAAGAACTGCTGAAGACCGAGCGTGTCCCTGATCATGTTGAGTGGTGTGGGGTAACTTCCGGCGAGGATTCCGTTCCGTCCCTGATCGGGCAGCTCGCTTCCGAGATTGATGGACATCTCGTTCTGATCGCCGGCGACAGGGTTTATCACCCCTTATTGCACAAACGAGCCGCTGAATGGGATGGAGGAGCAGATGCCTTAACACTCGTGACCGGCTGCGACGTGGTCGGCATGTGCTCGCTGTCTCGTGAGGCATCGGTCGACCTCGCAATCCACCACCCCACAACCACCGGATCCCTCGACGACATTGAGCACTGGATGACTAAGACACACGCTGTGGAGAGCGAGGCCGTAGCGGACAAGCAATGGCAACGTGTTCTCAACGAGCAGCAACGCGTCCTGGCCGAACGAAAGTTAGATAGCTGGCTCGTCAAGCCAACCGACGGGATTTTTGCGAGAATGAACCGCAGAATCTCGATACCGATCAGTCGCCGAATCATTCCATTCCCGATCACGCCCAACATGGTCAGTCTATTTACGCTAGGTGTGAGCTTCGCCGCGGGGGCATTCTTGGCCCTCGGAGGCTACTGGAACATGTTGACTGGGGCAATCCTTTCCTGGTTCTCGAGCGTGCTCGATGGATGCGACGGGGAAGTTGCCCGCCTGAAACTGCAGGAATCCGCTTTCGGGTGCTGGTTGGAGACGATTTGCGACAATCTCTACTACGTGTTTATCTTGGGCGGCATGACGATCGGGCTGGTAAGAAGTTCAGGCGATCGGAGCTATCTGATATGGGGAGGTCTCTTGCTTTTCGGCGCGATTATGAGTTTTCTCATGACCGGCCTCCAACGTCATCAGATGACTAACGGGCATCCGGAGCAATATTTGCAAGAGTGGCACAAGAAAGCGGATAAACGGAGTTCGAATCCTCTCTTGTATCTCGGGCGGCATACGGAATTCATCGTCCGGCGCTGCTTCTTGCCCTACGTCATTCTGTCTTTTGCCCTTTTCAGCGTCATAAACTGGTTCTTGATTGGCGCGACGGTGGGTGCGAACATCGTTTGGATCGTCACTCTTTATTCGTATCTTACTTTCACTCCGTCTCGGACGAGAGTGCTGCAAAGCTCCAGCTCTCTCGGTTAAGGCGGACCCCGCGTG
>Ga0210396_10003869_pt1 | contig 14804 bp, 7 predicted proteins | sample IncBWH17OmetaG_FD_155466 | JGI IMG/M metagenome (GOLD analysis project Ga0210396, IMG submission 155466) | Forest soil microbial communities from Barre Woods Harvard Forest LTER site, Petersham, Massachusetts, United States - Inc-BW-H-17-O ... | reverse complement strand
CTTTCCTGATGTGCTCACCAGGGCTGGAAGGGGGAGGGCGTTAACTATTTGCTCGCAACAAGCTCAGAGGACTCTGCTCAGGCCTGCCGAAATGCACGCGCATGTGCTCGGTTGAGACACATGTGCCCCTGTAACCGCTCCGCGACGATTTAAAATAATTCTTTTGATTGACCTGCACCGCGCCTGGGGGGGCCGTTCAGAGACTCCGAACATCCTTTCAGCGTCCTGAATCGGGCAAAAGCGCCACTGCGCAGTAAGCCAATTTGTGGAGAGTCGATATCGTCCAATTGTTAGTGCCTCACGGCCGAGGCGGACTCTTTCGAGGCTAACCTCGTCATGCTCAGGGGGAACTCGATCACCTTTCCGCGTTGAAGCTCCGGAACCCACCTTACTTTTTTCTGAAATCTCTCCGGTATGTAGAATTCGATTATCTTTGCCATAACCACCCTCATTTCTGAAACTCATAAAGCCATGTTTTTCGGCTTTCCGGTCAACAGAAATGCAAGGCGGCAACCAAACCTTAAGCCGCTGAAAGCGTGGCGCTTAGGCAGATATGACATTCCTGAGAATTCGAACATTTCCGGATTCTCGGAAATAGATGTCCAGCGTGGAGCGGCGCGGGTTTCGGGGTTAAAACGACACTCGAATTGGCTGTTAATTCTTGGGACGTGAGTCGGGATCCTGCGTGACTCTGCGATTTAAAATTACTTGGCCTTGTGCGGACAACTAGGCCTTTCTAAACCGCTGCTTGTCGATCTTCAGGGCTTTGATCTTGGAATCGAGTGTCGACTGCGGAATTCCGAGCTTTGCCGCCGCTCCGCGAGGACCCGATACTCGGCCGTTGCTGTCGGCAAGGGCCGCCTCGATCATCTGTCGCTCCTGGACGGATAGTTTCTCAGTGAGCGGCAGGGCTCCTTCTACGGCGACAGGTGTACGTCGCCCGAGCCAGCTTTCGTCAACAAAAAGCGTGTCCGTATCACAAATGACCACAGAACGTTCAATCACGTTCTGCAGTTCGCGAATGTTGCCCGGCCAGGTGTACGATTGGAGAGCCTCCATGCTTTTCTTGTTGATGTTCGCAATGTTCTTTCCAGCTTTACTGGTGTAACGCTCGGCAAAGTACTGCACTAACAGAGGGATGTCTTCTTTACGCTCCCGCAGCGGAGGCACTTCGATCGGGAACACGTTCAGACGGTAGAACAAGTCCTCCCGAAATCTGCCCTCAACGATCGCACCCTGCAAATCCCGATTCGTTGCAGCCACGACCCTCGCGTTCGTTTTGAAAGACTCATTTCCTCCAACGCGCTGGAATTCTCGTTCCTGGAGAACGCGCAACAGCGCAACTTGTATCTCAGCCGGAAGCTCACCGACCTCGTCCAGAAAGATTGTGCCGCCTTCCGCAGACTCGAATCGACCTACGCGTCGCTGCGTCGCACCGGTGAAGGCGCCCTTTTCGTGTCCAAACAGCTCCGATGCGATCAGGTCGCGGGGGATCGCTGCGCAATTGAGGCTCACAAAGGCTCGCGACGATCGCCCAGAGCGCTTGTGGATGGCACGTGCGATGAGTTCCTTGCCAGTCCCAGTCTCACCCGTGATCAGAACTGTAGAGTCAGCGGGCGCGACCTTGGCGACCCGCGACAAAACCGATTGCAGAGCAGGAGACGATCCGATAATCTCTTCAAACATCCTGGTGATGTCGATCTCTTCGCGGAGGGCCACATTCTCTTTGTACAGCTGGTCGCGCAGGGCTCGAATCTCATCAAACGCATTTCTCACGGTCGTGATGTCCGTTACGGCGCCGATGAATTCCAGCCCGGCCGCTCCGCGGCGGGCATGTCCCAGGACGTGTACCATCTTCACCGAGCCGTCGGGCATCGTCAAACGATGCTCCATGTCAAGGTTTTCGCTGTGCGATGCGACATCGAGATTCTCCTCGACTCGGCGAAGATCCTCGGGGTGGACACGTTCGAGAACGCGTTCCACAGTCGGCTTGAGGGCACGATCGTATCCAAAGATCTGAAAGGTCTCGTCGGACCAGAGAAGCTCTCCGGTGTCGACATTCCAACCGAAACTTCCAGTTTGGCTTAACGCCTGCGCTTCGGCCAGATATGCCTCACTCTTGACCAGCGCCTCATTGGTTTCTTTGAGTGTTTCGACGGTGTCTTTAAGATCATCGCGGGCGACCCGCAGTGATTGAGTCGCCCATCGTTGGGCGACGCTGAGCGAGCCAACAAAAAGTGCCGACAAAACAAAAACAAAGAATCGTGCCATTTCTCCAGGTTTTGCCGCCAATGAATTAAGTGGGGAAAGGAAACTGTAGTAGAACCCGACGGCGGAGAGGATAGTAGCCAAGAGGCCCGGACCAACTCCCCCAAGCCAAGCGCTGAACATTACGGCACACAGAAATAGTGATACCGGAGCGGCTTCCAGATGTAATAGCGGCAAATGTGAAAGGATAAACGCCGTACCAACGGAGAGAACCGCGATTCCGTAGCCCAGAATGCGTGGCAGTCTTCGCCCCAAAAGCGGATTAGAGCTGTGCATGTGTGCTCGGGTGACGGCACAGTCACTCGCCTTCAGAATGTTACTACCCACAGCCCGATCATGTCGCCAACGGCTGCATGGCAGGGATACCTCCCACCTATCGCGAATCCGAGACCTCTTAAGTGCGATGCCAGGCGCTCATCTCTCACCATCCGAATTCCCGGAGCGGCACCTGATGGTCATCGTTAGCAATCTACGTGTTTGTTTTTCCTTAGGGAGAACCATGCCGAAATTTAGTTGTCCAACCACAAACCTCACCCGTCTCGATAAGCCCCAACGTCAGTAAGCTATGACAGAACCGTTCTCACATTGAATCGTGCAGAACAAGCGAGTTGCTTCCGTGCGGGCAGCAAGGAGGAAACTCGTGAAGTTTTTCAAAAAACCGAAGTCGAAGTTTTTCTGGTACGACTTCACGGTGCGAGGCCGTCGGTACCGTGAGTCAACTCAATAAACAAAGTCGGTTAGGAAATTGAAGGCGGCAAGCCTGAAACTGGCTTCAGTGATGGAGAACACCGATCCACTTCCTCGCAAGCCTACTGCTCTTGGAACTATCGGCAAAATGCACCAATTGCCCGATCTTTTCCTGTAGCGTCATCTCCCCGAGCAATTTGGTAATGCGTTGCTCGGTCCCGGGATTATCCAGCGGTGGTGTTGCGGAGAGAGCCTGCGCTCGAAGGAGGCGAGAAGGACACGAGAAGGCAATGACAAGGAACAAACGACGAGCGAAAGACATCTTGGAGGCCATATGCCTGACGGATTCTCCCGGTCGTAGTGAGTCGCTCGCGCAAAAGGCCGCAAGCTATGCCCTGAATCGCAGCGTCCGTTTAGCAGGCAAGCGAAAGCAAAGTCTTGCACCTTGGAGCCGAGCACTGATCCGCAGTTTTTTGGATCCGTACCGCTCAAGTCACCGTCAAGGGAATGGCGACGTTGGAGTCCGCGCTGCTGTTGGCGCCATTGCCGGTATTGCTCTCGGTGAACGCGTACACGGTTACCGTGTAACTGCCCGGGGGCGTGCCGTTGTTGGGCGGTGGAGTAATTTGCGTGCCGCCTTCGCCGCCCCCGCAACTTGGGGTCGCGGCTCCGATGAGAATCAGCCCTGCAAGCAGAATGCCCGAATACGTCGGCGCCACCCGCCGCACACGTCTGGCGGAAAGCAAAACACTCAGCAGGAAAAAGGCTCCAATTGTGAGGGGCAGCCAGTTGAACCTGGGATCGCTAAAGGATATCGGAGAAGTTACGTTCCCCATGCCCGTATTCGCTGTGGTTGTGACCGTCACCGTAACGCTCTCCGGTGTACCAGCGCTGGTGTTAACGACATAGGTGTTCAAAGTGTCATTTGTGTTAATCGCGCAGCTGGCTTTGGGCGCATCGGTATTGCAAGAGAAATACACATAGCCAGTGCCGGCGGTCAGGCCGGGCGTGAAGGTGCTGCTGTTGCCGGTTCTCGCTCCGGCCTTCACGGTGATCGAAGGAGGAACTCCCATCGCAGGAGCAGGCACAGCCGCCGCTTGATACTGCCGCACGTAGTCAAACGTCATGATCGCAGGGTTCGGGGTTGAGGAACTGGGAGTCCCTCCTAGAGTCCCTCCGACTGCTATGTTTGTGATGAGAAAAAGTTGCGCATTAAAGGGCCAGCTGTCTCCGGAGGAGAGATTACTTGTCGTAGCGATATAGTACGGCTGGTCGGGAGTGTCGATATAAAACTGCTGCATGTTGGCAGACCAGATCATGCCATACGTGTGCGATGCAGTGTCGTTCGTCTGCCCGGCAGGGAAAGAGAAAGCACCATTCGGCTGAAGACCCGATCCATCGGTCGAAGCCGTATGCAAAGTCGACCTGTTGCCACCCGGCCCAGGTCCATTCAGAACCGACGGCGACCAAACTTCCATGATGTCGGTTTCGCCGCAGGCCGGCCAGGGAGTGGTGTTGATGTCGCTCCCCAGCGACCAAAATGCCGGCCAAAGCCCCTGGTTGGTTGTATCGGGCAGCTGAATACTTGCCTCAATCCGACCAAATTGAAAATTGGCGAGGCCTTGCGTCTTCATGCGACCTGAAAACCAGGTTCCGCTGCTGTTGATGGCTTGGATGATGAGGTGCCCGTTGCCATCGACGTATACATTTGAGGTGCTTGTAGCAAAAGTCGTCGGACAATTACTCGGGTTCCCCGAATATCCTGGAGGTCCACAATACGTTTCGATTTCCTTGTTGCCAAAGCCACCGTTTCCCAGATCGAAGGCCCACACGGTCGTGTCGGGCGGACCCGGCGTAGTCGCATTAAATTCCTGGCACCACTGCGGAATCCACGTTACCGATCCCGTGGTGCTGGGCGGAACCCCGTTACAACCCTGAGCCCGACATTGCAGTGCGCCAGCGCCGAAGAGAAACAGGATCGCGAGAACGTATATGCCACAATGAGACACCCGCCAAATTGAGTCGAATCGCCATAGAATTTTCTCCATAGGGCCTCAGCGAGGCATCTCGCGTTTGTGCTCTAGAAAACCGATTTTGCGAGACATGGTTAGCATAAACGGCCAAGCGAGTCAAGAAAAAGGGAGATGCCAGTTCGCGGGAAATCAACGGTTCGGAGTGCTTGCAGAGGCGGATGGGTTCGGCTTAAGAGGCGGGGGCAACGGCACGCGAGCAGTGATCCCCTGGCTTTCCGTGATTGTGTAGATGAAATCGGACGGGACATCGCGCAGCAATTCGGTCTGGCCGCTCGGCCAGGTAACTTCCACCTTGTCGATCTTCTCGGCGGATTCCAGGCCGAAGTGTAGCCGCAGGTCGTTCTGGGAAAGATAGCTGCCACCGCCCCGAACTTCATTGAACTGCACGACTCCAACGTCATGAATAGTGACTCGCGCGCCGATCGCGGCCCGGTTGCTCTTGGTTCCAATCAAATGAAAACCAACTCGGTGGTTGCTGTTGCGGGCCTTATTTATCAATAGGGACGGTGGCTGGCCGATGTTGAGCACGAGAATAGCAATATTGCCGTCGTTATAGACGTCACCAAAAGCAGCCCCGCGGCGCGACTCCAGCGGCAAGTCGAACACCCCTGATGCTTTGGAAATATCTTCAAAGGTTCTGTCGTGATTGTTACGGAACATCTGCATGGGTTCTTTGTAGCCGGGGCTGCCGGGGATGGCGTCTACCTGCGGATAGACGTGCCCATTGGCGACGAATACATCCACCCAGCCGTCGTTGTCGACATCCACGAAACCGGTGCCCCACTTTACATAGCGAAAACTTGGCTGCCCGAGTTTCGCCGGCCACGACATATCTGTGAATGCGCCGCCGCCAAGATTCCGGTATAGGTTGTCGACCTGGTCAGTGTAATTGGTGACGAAGAGGTCGAGCTTGCCATCGTGATCGTAGTCGGCGAAATCCACTCCCATGGAGCCCAGTTCCTGGCCGTCATCGCCGAGGGCAACGCCAGACAGCATGCCGACCTCATCGAAGGTGCCGTCGTGGCGATTGTGGTAAAGGAAGTTGGGTCCGGCATCGTTCGCCAGGAACAGATCAGGCCAGCCGTCGTTGTCGTAATCGGCCCAGATTGCGCCCAGACCATAGCGGTGCTGCGGATCGTCCATCCCAGCCTTCTTGGAAACATCCTCGAAGGTGCCGTCACCGCGATTGTGAAACAAATAGTCGCCTTCGCCCTGCATCCCCCAGGGTCCGCATTGCACCAGCACACCCTTGAAGCGGCAGAATTTTTCATCACTGCCGAAGGCAGGCAGATGGTTCATATCCACGTGGACATAACGGGAGACGAACAAGTCCACGTGGCCGTCGCGATCGTAGTCGCCCCAAGCGGCGCCGGTGGCGAAGCCGGTAATTCCGGCAAGTCCTGCCTTCTCGGTGACATCTTCAAACTTGCAGTTGCCGAGTCCGCGATACAGAACGCTGTGTCCGTAACCGGTGACGAACAGGTCCAGATTCCCGTCGTTGTCGAAATCGGCCACAGCAACGCCCATGCCCCAGCCCTTGACGGTAAGTCCCGCCTGCTCCGTGATGTTGGTGAATTTGCCGTCTGCGCCCTGGTGATAAAGCGTGACCATCAGGTCGCCGCCGGCGCGGTAGCGGTCAACACTTGATCCGTTCGTTACTACCGCATCCAGCCGGCCGTCGTTGTCGCAGTCAAAGAAGCCCACTCCGCCGCTCATGGATTCGACGATGTAGTGCTGTTCTTTGGAGGCCAGATGCGAAACTGTCAGCCCGACCTGTGGCGCGACATCGACGAACTGAGGGACAGGCCCGGCGGAGGAGCCATTCTGCCCGACCAGCAAGCAGGAAGGTAGCAGCAGAACACAGCACACGGAAAGAAAACGACGCCCGGGCATAGAAAATAACGTCAGAAGATCGGCTATTGTACTGCGGAAAGCCCGGGAATGAAAACTCACTGCTGATAGTGACGTAAGGCGGAACCTCTCGCATCGATTTCGAGCTTCCGCCATGGATCTGCTATTGGCGACGCGAGCCCGTGCTGTGTTCTCAACCGGGAAGATTGTCCCGAACTAGACATGATCCGCTGCGAAAGACCCATTGCGTGTAAAAGTACGCTCCGTAGGTGCTGGGCCGGTCGAATTCCGAACCACCAATTCAGGTTCAACTACGATCTTGGGTATCCAAGTTTTGTGGTCTTCTAGGCGTTCCCACAAAATGCGTGCCGCTGTTTCCCCCATTTTTTCGAGCGGCTGGCGCACGGTGGTGAGGGTTGGGTTGTTGTGCACAGCAATTCTAATATCGTCGAAGCCCACCACAGACACATCTTCAGGAACGCGCAATCCAGCCTCTTGAATCGCACGGATGGAACCGATGGCGGAGATATCGTTATACGCAAACAAGGCGGTGAACGGCCGCTCTCGGGCCAGAAGCTTCTTAGCAAAGGGATAACCCAACTGGGGCGTGGAATCATCGCTCTCAAGCTGAATCACGAGCCTGGACGGCATACGGACGCCCAGTTCCGCAGCAACCTCGCAAATGGAGTTCCAGCGATCCTCGGAATCGGGGCTTACGTTAGCACCTTTCATGAACGCAATGTCCTTGTGGCCCAGCTCGAGGAGATGACGGAGGGCCAGCCGGGCTCCCCTGCGATGATTGAGAACGACATTTGTGACATCTTTTAAACGGAGGTGCCCAGGGACGGCAACCGTTGGCAGCGCCAAGGGGCGATCCATAATCGTGTCAATCGTAATGAAGCCTTCGACGCCGCGATCCAGAAGAAGATGCGAATAGTTTTCAAGGAGCTTCGGGTCGTGACGGTGAGCGACCGTAAGGAAAAAATAACCTTTCTGCCGGAGATAGCGTTCAATGCCGCTGATAATCGGTGAACCATAGAAGTCGCCGATCTCTTGAGTGACTACTCCGATCATATACGTGCGTTTTGTTCCCAGATTGCGGGCGTGAAAACTGGGGCGATAGTTGAGCTCACGCGCGGCTGCGAGGATTTTTTCTTGGGTGTGCGCCGGGACCGAGCGGGAAGCAGCGGACTTGTTCAGCACCGCGGAACAGGTTCCTTTGGTGAGGCCTACGCGTTGAGCGACCATCTCCAAGGTGACGGGCCGACTCTTTTTACTGGCATCCCTTCTTTGAAGACCTGTCATTGAACGGTCATCGCCTTTCCAAAATACTTTTCATAATAGAGCCTTGTGCGAGTAACAGCTCACACTCTACTTAGACGGCACTTCGTGCTCAAAGCGAGCCAGAATCTCTCGAACATTCAAGTAAGCGAGTTCGTTTGGCGAACGCAGTAAAGATCATACCGGTGTTTCTCGATCCGGCATACTTTGTAGAATGGTTCTTTCCGGTAAACAAATCTAAGACGGGAGTGACAACCAACATCACTTTTGCGGGAGGCGTCGGCTTGCGGTGAACTGAAGAGGGGAATATTTGCAGCAACCATCCTCCTCAGCTACCAGACATAAACCGCCAAGATTCGTGGCGGACCGGAACGTCCATCTATCACTTGCGTCTCGATCACGATTTCCACGTCCTTGTGCTCCCAATCCTTAGGAGCGACGCGCATCAACCGGTCCATGTGGCTCGGATCGACTAGGAACTCCCCGGAGGCGATCGTTCCGCCGCGCGCGATCCCCGCGGCCACCACCACGTACCGTCCGGTATTTGGATCGAGTGCTCGGGTCACAATCGCGAAATCCTTGTAAGTTCCAGTGGCCTGCTGTGAACGATCAAGAAGCCATTCCCGGCTGCTGGGCCGTTCGCGGTCTTCCACCCAAAACTGCGACATCTCGGGGTTATTCGCGAAGTGATATCTGAAAGGAGCCGTGAATCGCAGGGTCCAGCCGTTGTCGAAAGCGCCGATGAAGACGGATGGTGCCTGTCGCAGATCACTGAAGGAAGTAACTGACTCGCCCTGTACTCGAAAGGTTCTGCCGTGGGCGTAAAGCATGCCCGCAATATTTACGAGAGGACTGAGGTCGTCAATGACTACCGCGACCATGCGGTCATTCAGCGTCGTCTGACGCTTGGGATCGGCGGCGTCTCGGAGCACGATGGTCGAGTACTGGTTCTGGTCTGCCACACAGAAGAGAATGGGGTCGGGAGACTTGAAGAACGGCGCCCAGAATACATCAATTGGAGCTGGGCGCGAGACGCGCCAAGCCAAAACCCCGGCCAAGATTATGACAACCAGCAGACCCGCATACAAACTGGGCGAACGTCTCGACAACAGCGGTTCGGGTAACGAGATCTTTTGCACTTCGAAGAGTTCCGCCATCTCGGACACTGCCGGAACGATTTGTTCGGGCGGATAAAAATGCGGTACATAGGACCCGGAGGGCAGCAGTAGCCGGATTTCTTGTTCATGTCCGGGTTCCTGATAATATTGCGCAATCCGCTTGCGAATCTCGCCCGCTGTTACTCGGACAATTGGGTCCTCTGCGGTCTCGTAATTTATGTCTTTCCCAAATACCGCAATACCTAAAGTTCGCTCTTTTAGATTTTCTGCACGGCCCGCCAACGCTTCTGTAACCACGAAACGCAAAAAGACCGGGAATCGCTTGCTCTTGTGAAAGTGCTGGCTCTCTAGAAGGCGCTCGAGTTGCTGTAAAACGGCCTCGATCTCAGCTTTGGTGGACGGCGTCCAGGTCTTGACTTGATCCTGCAACATGGTCGACTCCCTGGTCGTATTTGCGCGGTAAGGGAGGCTGGCTTACCGGGAACCGAAGCTCCTCGCCCACTCGCGAGTTCTCGAAGAGGAGACACTACCCTAATAGAACCAAGCTTGTCACGACATTATCGGCTCTTTACCAAGCTCTTTACAGGTAATGAGTTCACAATGCTTAGGAAGCAGAATTGCTGTTAACTGTAAAAGAGGCCAAGAGAATCGTTGAATGGGGCTCTGACCTTTCCCTTGCTTTTTGAAGAACATTACGCGGGCTGGTTGCCTCCTCCGCTCTGTAACACTTGTCCAGCTTACCGTAAAGACCTTTTTGCCCTGGCAGGTAAATTCCTAAATATAGCGCATCAAATCCTGGCCGAAATGCGGAGCTCCACTCACCATCGGTTTCATGGCGGACTGTGATCTCTTCTGACAGCAAGGTGGAGCTCTTCACGCCGAATTTTTCCATTCGTGGGTGTCGGTGGTTGCGATGCATCCCTAGTACAGTGGAAGACAATTTAGAAAACCGGTATTTTACAGGCTTTTCAACATTATTTTCTTGACAGCCCTAGTGCTTTAGTACTACAAGAGAGCGCCATATAGCGCTGAATAGCAAAACGCCCTGCAGTCAAACCGTCTTCCAGGAGGAGTCTATGGGGTCCAGACTGTTGAAGCTGATCGCGGTTCTTGCAGTTTCCTCGGTTATGGTTCTGCCGTTTGCATTTGCACAGCAAACGACTGGGGATGTTCACGGAACGGTTACTGATCAGACCGGGGCTGCAGTTCCCAGCTGCGCACTTACGCTGACTGATCAGGCTACCGGATCGGCGCGCAAGACCGCGTCGGACGCGCAGGGCAATTTCAGCTTTCTCCAACTCCCAGTCGGAACCTACACGCTCACTGCGACAAAAAGTGGTTTCAAGACGCAGGAGCAGAAGGACGTTCCAGTGCACGTCGCCACCATCACGACGACTCCCGTTAAGTTGGAGGTTGGAGCGATCGCGGAAACGGTGACCGTAGAGGCTACGGCCGTCACGTTGAACACGGAAAACGGCGAAGTGGGCAACGTCATGCTGAGCGACCAGGTGAGCCAACTGCCGCTGAACGGACGCAACTTCATCGAGCTGACCACACTGATGCCGGGCGCCTCGGTGGGGGGAGGCTTCGACAATAAGAATAAGGGGTTGTTGGCGGGGGTGGACATCTCTTTCAGCGGCGCACCCGCCAACGCCAACCAGTGGCAGGTGAACGGGACTAACAACAATGACGAAGGCTCGCAACGCACGATTCTGGTTTATCCCTCGGTGGACGCCATCCAGGAATTCAAGATCTTGCGCAATAGCTACGGCCCAGAGTACGGCGGTGCCGGCGGCGCCCAGATCAACCTCGTGACGAAGTCTGGTGGCAACCAATTTCACGGCGATGCATATTACTTCGGCCGGAACGATGCGCTCGATGCCGCCAACTATTTCCTCGGCCAGCAGAAGGCCAACTGCCTCGATCCCGCTGTCTGCGGAAAGAAGAACTTCCTTCGCCGCAACGATTACGGCTTCACCGTGGGCGGACCGATCAAGAAAGACAAGCTCTTCTTCTTCTATTCGGAAGAGTGGAACAAAGAGCGCCGCGGCCAGGTCCGGCAGGCGTGGATCCCGACGGCAGCTGAGCTCGGCGGTAACTTCAACGATATCTCTGCAACTGGTTGCCAAGCCGCCGGCGCGCCGCCGATCCCGAAAGACCCACTGACCGGACTTCCATTCCCCAATAACACCATTCCTTCCAACCGGTTGAGCCCTGCCGGCGAAGCTTATCTATCCCAGCTTCCCGCTCCGAACCTTGCCAACAACTGCGCTTTGCATAATTGGGTGGCACAGGTTCCGATTCCGTTGAACTGGCGCGAAGACAACGTTCGCGGCGACTATAACCTCACCCACGCCACGACTTTGATGATTAATTACACCAATGAATCCTGGATCAATCCGCTGCACGGATATGGCGAAGGCGGGCTGTGGGGCGACTCCAGTTTCCCGGCAGTAAGCGATTCATGGTCGCAGCCCAGCAAGATGCTGGTCGCAAAATTGACCACGACCATCGGATCCACCAAGGTCAACGATTTTGCCTTCTCCTGGTCGGCCAACCGCATCAACATCACCCAGGCAGGCGATAGTCCGAAACTGCAGCAGCAGATCGTTTCCGCGATGCCTCTGATTTTCCCCACGAGCGGTAAGTTGCACGGCAACCAAATGCCTCAGCAGATTTGCTGGTGCTCAACTTTTATGGGCGACATCGGCCCTTGGGGGAACCGCCAGGATCTGTTCACCTGGAAAGACGATTTCTCCATCTCCCTGAGGAAACACACCTTCAAGGTCGGTATCCTTTACGACCAGAATGCCAAGGATGAGGAGCAGGGGCAGGAGGCCGGCGGAATGTGGGGTGGGGCAGGTTACATCAACTCCAGTAACGTACCCACTCTGACCTGGGGCAGTCCGACTGGCGGCAATCAATGGTCCGACACTGTTCTACTGGGCGCGATGTGGGGCGTAAACGAGAACAATAGAAATCCCATCAGCGATCCTCGCTGGCGCGATGTCGAGTTCTACTTCGGCGATACCTGGAAACTAACCAGTAGGTTGACCTTGGATTACGGGTTCCGCTGGTCGTTGATGCCGGACGCATGGCTGGCCGATAACAAGCTGGCCGCCTTTGAACCGTATGCTTACAACCCATCTCTCGGCACTTCTCCCTGCAACGGCATTGTGCTGGCCGCGGGAGCCCCGAATGGGTGCTCGGCAAACGGCTTCGCCGGCGGCGTCTATTCCAAGAATCGCAGCATCATTCCCTCTAACAACCACCTGATTGCGCCGCGCCTCGGTTTCGCATATGACGTCTTCGGTCACGGGAATTGGGTGCTTCGCGGGGGAATTGGGCAGTTCTTCACTCGCGACCCGATTAGCGGCACCAGCACCCGGCTCGTGGGCGCGAATCCGCCATTCACCGTCGGCTCCGGTGCCGAGCGCACACTGGACGGTCCTACGTTCACGAACGGCACGAATCCCGGCGACAACATGCGCGACTTTAGCCCTGGTGGTAACGCAAACCAAAGTGTCCAGCTCAACACGAACCTTGCGAATACCTGGCAGTGGAACTTCACCACCGAAGTCGCACCGTTCCGTAACGCCAAGCTCGAGGTCGGCTACGTCGGCCTGCGTGGCATTCACCTTGATACGTACTATGACATTGATCAACTGCCGCCGGCGAACCGTCTGGCATGGCTTACGCGTCCGGCCGGGGCGAATGACAACAACCTCTTCCCCTTCGGCGCCAAGTACGGTGGCGCACCCGGAGCCGTTTACCAATGGGCCCATGGCGGGGACTCCATTTACCACTCACTCCAGACTCAGTTCACGCAGAAGCTGGCGCACAACTCGATCTTCCAGTTGAGTTACACCTGGTCCAAGAACATCGCAAACGTCGAAGGCGATTACCCCAATAACCAGGACGGCATTGCGGACCTCTACGACCCGCGCGCCAGCCGGGGACTGTCCAACTTTGACCGTCCGCAGGTGTTCTCGTCCAGCCTGGTGTACAACCTGCCTGGTCTGGAAGGTAGGAATGCGATCCTCAAAGGTGTCGCCGGCGGATGGGAGACCAGCACGGTGGTGACCTCCGCAACGGGCAATGCACTGACTGTTACGGGTGGATTGGCTGGCTCGCCAAACGGCGTCACCTGCGTCAGTTTAGCGGGCGGAGTGCCTTGTCCAAACCCCGGCATAACCATCCCCGGGGACCCGTGGGGAGCTGTGGGTAATGGCGCCTTGACGAATCTCAGCGTTCGTCCACTGATGACTGGTCAATCCTGCTTCACCGGAAACAACCTGCAGTACATCAACCCTAACGCCTTCACTATGAACGGATATGTCCTCGGCCAGCGGCCGTTTGGCAATACGGGACAGTGCCATGGCCCAAACACCCGCGATGTCGACTTTGCCCTCGACAAAAACTGGCGCCTACCCAAGCTGGGTGAGCAGGCCAAGCTGCAATTCCGGCTTGAGTTCTTCAACCTGTTCAATCATCCGATGTTCCGCTACGGCGGTTCAAGTCTGGACAGCGTCGCAAACCTGCACTACGTAGCACAGGGTGGGCAGTTAGTGAACGGGGTCATCACAGGAAGCACTCTGCAGAATACCTCCTTCGGCGCCACCCCGTTGTCGAGCAACCTGGGTAACCGCGAGATTCAGTACGCCTTGAAGGTCATCTTCTAGGCCCTCGCACATCGGTCTAAGGAAAAGGTGGGCTTGACTTTGGTCCAGCCCGCCTTTTTAATTCAGTGGAAGTTCACCTTGTACGGAAACGGGGCCGGGAGTCAGTTGTCAGCCGCGCGGTAAAAGGTGTGTACAAAACTTGGATGCCAGCCGCACTCGTTGTGGTCGTCTTCGTACTTGTTTCTGTTGCCTCTGCTCAAATCCCGACCAGAACGCGAATTTCCGAGCTTATCCGCCACGATCAGCTACCCGCCGCTGAGCAGCAGCTCTGGGACGTCCTGAGCGCCCATCCGGACGAGGTCTGGGCGCTGGAGCTGATGGGTGAGGTGCGCTCACGCCAGAAACGCAATGCAGAAGCCGAGGCGCTGTTCCATCGCGTCCTTCAACTTAACTCTTCCAGTCTGGAGGCGCAACGTAGTCTGGGAGCTTTGTACCAATCAGAGGGAAAAGCGGCGGAAGCCGTCGTGGCCGAGGAGGCGATCGTAAAAAGTGTCCCTCACGATCGTGATGCGAACCTGGCGCTGGCCACGCTCTACGAGCAGACCGGCAAGTATCAGGAGTCAGTGGCCGCGGTGGAGCGCATTCCGGCGGCATCGCGCCCAGCGACTCTTCTCCCGCTGCTGGCCGACGATTACTTCCAGTTGGCGCAGCCCGACAAGATCCCTTTCCTAATTCTGCAGGTATTGCGCCTGCCACCGGCGAAACAGGGAACGGCACTCGACTTCGTGGCGGTGCTGCTGCACAACGGCTATGTCGAGGACGCGTCGAAGTTGATGCAAACGATCCGGCCAGCGCAGCCCGGCGCCGCATACCTGCACGTGCTGGCCCGGGTTCGTGAAGCCGAGGGCCGCAAACTGGAAGCGGAGCAGTTATTGGCTCAGGCG
>Ga0210396_10003865_pt1 | contig 14816 bp, 11 predicted proteins | sample IncBWH17OmetaG_FD_155466 | JGI IMG/M metagenome (GOLD analysis project Ga0210396, IMG submission 155466) | Forest soil microbial communities from Barre Woods Harvard Forest LTER site, Petersham, Massachusetts, United States - Inc-BW-H-17-O ... | reverse complement strand
GAGATCGGCCACCTGGATCTCGTATGGATTGAGAATCCGATTGTCGAGATAGATGGCGAGGCTGTTGCCTTCTCCGTAGTACGCGGCGCCCACTCCCTTCTGCACATCCGCGCACAACACGCGGCGGCGTAGACGGTCGGCTACGTTGACAGGCTGCGCAGCCGCGGTAATCTCTTCACCCTGTGACACCGCTCGATGGAACAGGGGCATGTCCATGCCAAGTGAATTGAAGCGCAGGCAAAGCGGGTCAGCCGCCGACACCGCAGCGGGCGACTGCGTGATGCTGTATGTGTTCAACGACCACAGGAAGATGCCGATGTTCTGGATGTTGTAGCGGCCGCGACGCGAGGCGATGCGCCGCACATCGATGCGATGCGAAGTGCGGTCAAAGCCCGTGTCGATAAAGAGGCCGGGCTCCCAGCGCCGTACGTCCGGCGCGTAGTGATTCCACAGGCGAATGTGATTCATATACTGCGTATCGCCCAGGATGCGGAAGAACTCGACCGCATGCGCGCCCCACGCGGTCGCATCGCGCGCCAGTTGCTCCATCACTAAGACAGTGCCTTTGCGGCGGCGGAAGGAGATGGTATCGGCTACCTCGGAGCGGGGATTGTTGATCGAAGGCGCAATTCCCTGCACCGCCTGGTAGCCAATCAGATCGCCAATGTATGGGATCACCCATGGCGCGCATGTCTCGATAAATTGATCGTCGTAAAGTTGATCCAGATCCTCCGCGACGATACCGAGTTGCTCCTGGATCACCATCAGCAGCGATTCCAACGGTCCGCGAGACGCCTTCGCCGCGAGCGCTTCCAACTGCGCCTGCTGGTCGGAGGAGAGCGGCGGCAGCAGCGCCTGGAGCGCGCGCAGCTGAGCGGTCTCCGCGGGTGTCAGCAGCGGCTGCGACTGCGCAAGTTGCGCATCGCGGATTCTGTAGACCGCAGGCAGCAGATTGAACAACTCAAAGCTCATGCCATCACCCCCAGCACGACGCTCTTGGGATTCGGATCGAGAACGAGGATCTCCGCTGGGGACGGCAGTGCCGTCGGGTTCGCCACCGGAAGGTAAGGACAGATCCGCGTGGGCGAGCCGGAACAGGGACGGCTGATCGACACCAGCTGCGAAAGCCAGTTGTTATAGGCAAAGACAGACCACGCGCCGCTCGTAAGATCGCCGCCGGCGCTGGTGGCTCCGGCCTTGAGCTTCTTTACATTCACGGCAATCACGCCGGGAATTGCCTGAATAAAAGCCGAGACCTCGTCGTCCGCAACTCCCTGGCCGAAACTGCGCGCAGCGAAGCTGTAGTTCTGGCGCAGCGCCTGCAGCACGGCAGCCTGAACCGCTGTCTGATCGTAGGCGGGGTCGTAGGCGATATCGGCTTCGAGACTGAAGAGCGTCTCGAGAAACGACACGGCATAAATCGGGATGAGCGGATTCCCGTAGTCGTGCAGCGACGTGATCAGATTGCCGAGCGTAGGATTGCCGGGCGGAAGAGCTGATCCGCCCGCAGCAGCCACGGTCAGGAAGACACCGCGCCCCGGACCGCTCGGAATCCAGATGGCGTATGCCTTGGCGATGCCGGCAAAGGTGCTCGCATAATTTTGATAGTCAGTGATGGAAACAGCGCGGCCCAGCGTAAGAACCGAAAGTGGCGCATCGGAGCGGATGTCGTCGACGGATTGCGCATCCTGGCCTCCGGTCGCAGCCATCGGGTTGTTCACGCCGCTCACTCCCAACGGCCGGTCGATGAGCGTCGTGATGGACCCTGCGCCGACATTGCCTGCCACTCCGGAACCGATGCGGTAATTCGCCTGAATATTGTTTTGCCCCGTGGGAAGCGTGGCGCCTTCGACGTTGTCGCCGAAGAGAACCATCGTGCCGCCGCCAGGCTGATTCAGTGTGGCGAAGACCTGCTTCGCTGGCCCTTGCTGGTACAGGCTTGGCACTTCGCTCCACTTCACAGAGTTCGCTGTCACCTGCAGTGTGCTGAGCCTGCCTGTGGGCGTCGGCGACTGGACGAAGGTAAGTGGCGACTGCTTCAGATTGAATTTCTGATTGGGCGTTGCCGCCGATCCGCTGCCCATGATCTCGCTTACCGAGGCGCCATTCGTAGCCAGTCCGACATTGGCATTCACGGTGGTCACGCTGCGGTCGTAACAGTTCAGCAAACTCGATTTGAGAAGGATCTGCGTGTGCGGATAAGGCTTGGTGATGATAGAAACAGCCGAGACGAGAGCAAACTCCTGTGTCACAGGATCGCTGCTGGCGGACAGAGCGAGAGTGAAATCGGAGAGCCGCGCCTTCTTGATGGTGCCTGTTCTGCCATTTGCATCGAGTACGCGCAGGTCGCGTTGCGTACCGTTGTTAGCCCAGTCCGGCACGGCGCCTGCTGCGTCGAGCGGCAGCGGCGTGGGATCGAGAATGGTCACCACGTCTTCGGGATGAAGAGTGAGATCGGCGGAGCCGTCATCGGGCGTGAAGGCAAGTAATGGGGAAACTCCGGTGTTGACGCTGAGCTTCTGGCTCTTGCCCGTGACAGCGATCGCTTGAATACCAGCAAGGTCGGGACGAAGCTCTTCGAGATCGAGCCTTGCTCCGTAAAGAGGATGATCGAGCGGTTGTTCGGGCACGGCGAGCTCTTCGCTCTGCGCCCAAACCTCGGTCGCCGGCAGCGGGAACTCCTGGATATTCGGATCCTCGTAATCGGCTGCGAGTTCCGTCACTTTCATAGAAAGGGCGTACTCGGCCAGTGATAGAGAGGTAGCCTGCTTGACCTTGTAAAGTTGTGCGCGCTGGTACTGCAGCAGGTGCGGGCGAGGAAAACCCCCTTTGCCGCCTTTGGACGTGTAACTCAGCCTTGTGGCCGTTTGCGTCAAAGCAAACCAGCTCCCCACAACCACCTTGGGGCTCGGCGCGTTCAGGTAGATGTGGTCGCTATTTGGGATTGCGAAGTTGTTCCACTTCCATTTCCACACGGCGGCTGAGGCATCGATGAGAGCGGGAAGGCTGGTCTGATCTTTGTGTCGAGCATCGACGAAGAGATTCGGGCTCGGCGCATTGTTCCCGAACAGCCCCAGCTTCTGACGAAGAGCGAAGACCTTCGCCGTTGCCCAGGAGGAGGGGTCTCCCGAGTCGCCGCTTCCCGAAGCGTGAGAATAGCGCTCGTCCCACGCTACGTAAGTGAGATTGCGAGCCTTGTCTACCACCACATTGTTGAGCACCACCACATCCCATTGCTCACTCGGTGCAGGACTGCTGGGGTTCCAGTTCTCTCGATCGGCTCCGAGAATGAGCAGCGAGTCCCCCAGTTGCAGTTGCGTTGTCGTTCCGCTGAGATAGAGCCCATTTGTTCCCGGCGCGAGCCACGGAACGCCTGTCTGTACGGGCAATGCATTCCAGTCGGCTTTCGCGAGGATGTCAGCAGATGTCTCAAACGTCTGCGGCTTCTGTCCCTGCGCGGGCACGCTCTGCACCTGCGTTCCCTGGGGAATCGTGATGGCGCTTGTTGCAGTACTCGGCGGCAGACCTGTCGCAGCTTTCAGACTGAAGGCCAGATACGTGGATGCTGCAACACCCGGCGCAGGCTGATAACCAATGAGCCGCGCCAGTTCCGTCAGCGATCGCAGTTGCGTCGCCGTCCGCAGATAGCTCTCGTTCGCCAGCCGCTCCTGGTAGAAGGTGAGAATATCGAGCACCACCGACGTCGCGTCGAGCAACGCGATGCTGAAATCGTCATCGTCGCGCGTCTTCAAATAACCCAGCGCCGGATAGTTAGCGCTCGAGAGCCGCGCCAGCATCGACTCCTTGAACGTGGCCCAGGTCCCCGTCCGATAGGCGATCGACGAGAGCCCGGGCAAATTGCATTCGCCCTGCGGCGTCATCACGCTGATGCCGGAGCAGCATCCGCAGGTGCAGTTGGCGCTTCCGTTGCAATTATTTTGGCAACTCACAGCGTCCTCATTTGCCGCCTCGCATCACGAGGCTCAACTGGCCATGATCGGGAAGGCTGGGGTCGTTTTCCAGGCGCGCCACCTGGAGTGGTCCAATAGGAATCTCCCCCGCAGCCAGATAGCGCGTGGTCTTGATTCCCTGTGGCTCGAATACGGTTGCCGTGACGCTGTCCACCCCTGCCACCTTGCCCGCGGCAGCGTAGATAGGGCTGAGATAGACGGTCTGCCCAAAGGTGAAGTTGTCGGGATAGAAGAGGCCCTTCTGCCCGTCGGGCAGAGCCTTGCTGCCAAGCACCTGCATCAGAGACGTCTCGACGTGACTCTGGAAGTACGCAGGGTTCACACAGACGGTCAGCTCAATCTGAAGCGAAACGTACTGCGGCGATTCGAGCTGGATGTCCTGTCCGGCCAGCCGGTAGCGGTCGATGTTGCGCGTCAAAGCCTTGCGAAGGCTCGTCGTCAGGTTGCCCGCACATTTTGGTTCGGCAGTGACGAAGACCGTATACCAGCTTCCTGTCCAGCGCAGCGTCGCAACAGCTTCATCCACCTGGGAGTTCATCTCTGCGACGGTTGCGTAATCCGTCATCGTCACGGCTCGCTCCTGAGTCAGGAAGGCCTGAGGTGCGCGGCGACGGATCTGATCGGTGGTCTCCGGATCGGTTCCACCGGTAGCCGGCAGCGGATTGGTGCAGGACTGGATGCGCGGGTCCGCGGCAAGAAAGATCAGGCTCTCCGCCCCAACATTCCCCGCACTTCCATTGCCGATGCGATACGAAGCGGTGAAGACGGTTCCAGACTCGGGACTGCGTCCATTGGTGTCATCTCCAAAGCGCAGATGCGCACTGCCATCCGATTCAACCTCGACCACAAAATGTGTGTCGGTGGCGCCGTCCGCGAGCAGATCGGGCTCCGGAGTCCACGTGGTTGTGACCTCGTTGAGTGCACCGGTGAGCGTCATCGCGGGCACCGCCTCATCCGCGTCGAAGTGCATCAGGTCGTACGCCGACAGGCTCGCGTTCGGCTGCTCATCGAAGCTCTTCACGGTCACGAGCTGCGAGCTGGAGGTGAAGGTCTGAGTTACGTTCTCGAGTGACACCTTGTTGAACTGCTCGACGACCACAGGAACCTTCACTCCATTGCCGCCCGACGGAGAATCGTAGACAACCAGCAGATTGAAGATCGACGGCTTCTGCTGATTGCCCTGGGCGAGAACGCCAAAGTTTGGCGGCCATGTGGCAGTGTTCGTCGGCTCAACGATGAGATAGGTAGCCGTCGTCGCGTCTACCAGGTTGGTGGGTCCGCTGTTCGCCAGCGGGATGGCCCCGGCGGGAAAAGCCGTCGGCCCGATCGCGGGTGGCGTGTATGCGCTCGGCACATGGACAAACTTTGAGAGTGCGTTCAGCTGCGTCACCGCATTGCTGGGGCCGGGAGTCGTCACCGAAAGGTCAGTAAAGGTTTCGAGATAGACCAGCGGAGTCACTCCCGCCCCTCTGTAGACAACCGAAAGATCGAAGTTCGCCGGATTGACGGCATTGGGCGTCGCAACGATTCCGAAGTATTGCGGCCAGAGATATGGTTGGGCGGCTTCCACCATCAGCGAGACGAATCCGTTCGCGTCCCGGAGACTGACGTATCCATTCGGGATCAGAGAGACAATTCCTGGCGTCACCGGACTGCCCGCCAAAGGCAGCGGCACCGCCTGCGTCACCGGGCTGTCCTGAATCACCGGGTTGAAGCGCACGGGAAACGGCACAGGCGCCGCAGGATCGCACCGATCGCCGGCCAGGTTTGGCGGCTTGAACAGCGTAGGCTCAGGCACGGTGCCTTGCGCTACTCCTGAAAGAGACAACCCCTGGTCGGCCAGTACGACGTTGCCAAAGACAACGCTGACATCAGTCAACGTCTGCCGATCGCCGCTAGAGTTCAAGAAAGTCGACGAAATACAAACCGGAAACGGAAGAGCGTCCGCGACGGACCACTGAATCTCTGTCACAAGCGTCGGCGTCTGCGAGACGGAAACAACCGGATTCCCGGTCCCCTCTTCGAACAGCGGATCAACCAGCGGCTGCCCCTGCGCGTTCTGCGTCGTTACAGCAGTCAGCCGTACCGCGCAGCGATGGCGGATATCCGCGTCGGCCGGGTCTCCCGTCTGTGGCCCCAGCATCTCCCGGAAGATCAGCACATCGCCCGGTTGAAGGTTAGGAAAGCTGCCGCGCAGCGTGGCTTCCGTAGCCCCGCGCGGCAGGCAGCAATTCGCATCGCCCCAGGTGTAGAAGGAGATCTGGTTCAGCTCCGGATAGAGCACCGCATCCTGCATCGGCTCAAAGACGATGACGCCCGCCAGCAGTGCTGCTTCTTCGTTGCCGGCTCCGACCGCGAGCGTGGACGGCATTCCCGGCGCATAGGTGTAGAAGCGCGTCACGGTGTGATCGAGGAAGACCTGCATGGAGACCTCGAGCGTTATCCATGCGCGCGCATTGCAGCCATCGTGCACGAAGTAGTCGACCAGCCGTGCATGACGCCGCAGAGAGATGCGGCTGCGCGCCGTTTGCAGATAGGCTTCGGTGGCCACCGCGTCCTGCTGATAGCTGAGCTGGTCGCCCACGTATGCAATCAGCTCGGCAAGCGCAACACCGATATCCGCCTCGCTCGTTCCTCCCCACGCGGGCACAAGCTGATTCAGGCGATCCAGCATGATGCTGCGGAATGAGCCATAGTCCTTCGCCAGGTAATTGATAGGCGGCGGCGCAGGCAAATCGGACGGGCAGTCGGTAGGGGGCGGAGCGCAGTCGAAGTCCGGGCCGCACTCCACTTTGAAAGAGAACTCCACCTCCGCCAGCTCAGGATCGAAACCCGTGAGTGCCTCGGTAATGTCGAAGGAGTCTTCCGTGGCCTGGCTCGCATTGTTGACCAGGCGCAGCGTGTAAGGTGAGAAATCGCCCGTTTCGTTCGTGCGAATCACCAGCACCTTGGCTGCGTCGGCAAGCGCCGTCAGGTATGCGCTCTCCTTCGCGGTTGCTTGTGAGGGCGGTGCGGAGGCGACGCCGATCCACTGCGTGGTAATTCCCGTGATGCTCTCGCCGCCCGTGATCAGGACATTCGCGGGTGCAAGGCCGGTCGGCGCATTGTTGAGGCAGTGCACCAGCAACGTCTGCTGGCGCGGACTGTCCAGCGGAATGGCATCGTGGTCCAGCACCTCCAGGTAGTCGATGCCGTTCAGAATCGGATTCCCCAGCACCGCGGCCTTGCGGTTCTCATTGCAGCATTGGTAGATCATGGGTTCCCCCCGTACACGAACGTCTGCACCTGGGAGACCCCCGTATCGAGAAGCGAATAGCTGACGGTGACAGTCAGGACGGCTTCTTCAACCGACGCCACAACGGACTGCACTTTGATGTAGTTACTCAACCATTTCTGCAACGCTCCCTGCACACTGAACTGCGTGGCTGCCGCCATCTCGAGACTGTTGGGAGCAAAAGGCAACTGCAGCAGTCCGCTGCCGAAGTCGGGAAGATTGACGCGCTCGCCGGGTGAAGTGAACAGCACCTGCTCCACCATCTGGCGCACATACTCCTGCATGGGATCCTGTGTCCGTCCGCGTCCGTCGAATTGAAATGGGAAATTGACGTTTGTGCTCACGGTCTTCCCTCACGTCGCAAGGACGAGTGTTTGCGCGGACACCGGCAGCATCGGCGTACCCGTCGGCACGCATACGGACGTGCCGGTCATGATGGCGAGCGGCTGGCCTTGCGATAGAACTTGCATCGATCCGACGATCCATTGCCCCGTGACGCAAGGCCCGTTGCCTCCCGGCGGCACGAAGGCACATCCTGCGATTGCATACGGCGCCGCGATGGTTGAAACGGGCATGCCGGATACGAAGACCACCGCACTCGGTACAGTCGGTATCGCCTGTCCTCCGTGCGAACAGAGCACGACAGCGCCCATGTGAAGGACAGGAGCTGGCATCAGCGCATCTCCTTCGCACTCATCGCATGTTCGCAGCTGTGGTGATTCATCATCACGCTCCAACCACCGTCAGCGCGGTTTCGTTGATGGCCACGGCCGGGCCGATCAGCGTAATCGTTGCGCCCTGTCCGTTGCTGATATAAATGCCGGTCTCGTTGACAACGATCATCGCGCCGCTCACGCTCTTCAGAATGATTCCTCCCGTAGCCGGTGTAGGAGCTGCATCGCTGATCAGAACCATGTTTTCGCCCGTAGTCTGCAGCACGATGTTCTGTCCGGGCGGAATCGCAGGCGGCGCCGTCGCGAAGATAGGAACATCGGCCACCGTCCCCCAGAATCCGCCGGACCAGATCGGATAATCCGGATCGCCCTGCTCAAACTCCATCCACACCTGCGAGCCGATCGGCGGCACGATGAAGCAGCCTGCCTGGATGCCCGCTGCGGGAACGCAGGGCATGGCCCACGTTGATGGCGTCTCACCGAGGAGGTCTGGCACCTGAGCGAGGATTCGCCCGATCTGCAGCGGGTCGATGTTGTCCAGAACAAGTCCGCGATACTTGCCGTAGTAGCGCTTCGCACCTGCACCGCCGTTGCTACCAGCCGGGCTCATATGTTCACCGTAGGTACAGTCGAGACCAGACCATTGCGGGTCAGGGTAAAGTTCTGCTTGTATTCGCCACGCTTGATCTTGTGCGTGACGCTCTTGACGTAATACAGGCCGTCGAAGGCCGGGCCTGATCCGCGCACACCGACGAGCTGGCGCGCCTTCAACACCCCGCCATATCGCACCACGTCTAGCGAGCCTTCGCAGGTTACCGCGTCGGCATTCTCTGCAGCCGCAGCAAGCCCTTGCACAATGGCCTGCGGAAGCGGCTTCTTCGACAGGTCGTCGCGGAACGGTCGCAGATCGGGCGGCAAAAGATTTGTCGGCAACGGAGGAATCAGTCCCAGCGGCGGATTCAGCGGCGTGATCGGCGGCAGCGGAATGGGAATGCTCACGCCGGTTTCCGTGATGTAGGTATAAACAATCGGGATACGATTCTTCTCCTGATCGAAGGAGAAGTGCAGGCTCTCGACGTTTGTGTAAGCATCCATATCGGAGCTGAGCGCAGGTTGCACCGGTCCCACCTTGATCTGCGGCCCCCAGTAGGCCTTGTTCAGACCAGGTTCCGGTCCGGGATCGAGATAGAAGACATATCCCACCTGCTCGGCAAGGGAGCGGATGTACTCATAGTCCGTGCCCTGCTGCCCGGGAATCTGATCGATGGGCAGAGGGATATTGATCATGACGCTGGGAATGATGAGCGGGATCATGCCAAACAGCGCGTACTTGGAAAGGATGATGGCCACACGCGCCTCGGCCGGGCATGCCGGAAACGGAAATCCGCTCCAGTCCGATTGGTCCATCAGCGCGGTCAGGTCTTTGCCGGTAATGGTGAGCGTCGAGTTCGATCCCTTGTCCCCAGGTGAGATCTGATTGTTGGTGATTACTCCATCGATCAGCACACTCGCCACTCCATTGACAGTGGCAACGAGAATGACACGCATGAATAACAGCGGCATACCGCCGGTGAGCAGGAAGAGGATCTGCAACGGCGACTGCTTGTCAATGCTGAACACAAGTTGAAAGCCGCTCTGCCCCACGTCTTCCACCTTCACCTCCACCTCGGCGAGCGCGTCGAGCACCACCCGCGGCACAGTGACCGGGAGGATGGGGCCCATCATCAACGTGAGTTGAACGCTCTTAAGCACCCGTCGTTCCTCCCGCGCCCTGCGGTGTCGTGATGGCCAGCACTCTTCCGGGCTGAGCCACAAGATCGTGAGGACGGATCGCTCCGTTGGCATCGCAGATGATCCAGAAGACCAGCGGATCGCCGAGATACTTCGCAGCAATCAGGTCCAGCCGGTCGCCCTGGCGCACCGAGTGCCGCGCTATCGTGACAAAGTTCGGAGCGCCGGGCTGCGGAACAAATCTCCTCACCAGGTACGGAATGCTCTGACCATCCAGCGCCGTGTACTGCAGAATGCCGGAGCCGTAGTAGCGGCTGTCGGTCGGGAAATTCACCGGCGGCAAGACGCCCATTTGTGTCAGTGCCTGCATCGGATACTTCATGGCAATCCTCCCAGTCCAAGTACGGAGAGCGCAACCGATGTCGCCTGCGCGGCGAGTGCTTCCTTGTTCGTCAGGTACGCCATAAAGAGATGACCTCCCGGATGCGCGAAGCCCAGATCATCAACGTTCAACACCCGCATGCCCAGACTCACTTTGGCGCGAATCGGATTCAGCGCGGTGTCAAAGGCCTCTTCGGTAATGGAAAATTCCGTAAGGCGGATCGGGACCACGCGGCTTCTGCTCCACACGAACAGCGTGAGCGGCTGTTCCAGAGGAATGATTTCGAGCGTCCCCGCATTTGCCATCGCGTCGTCGGCCAGAAGCGTCTCTACCGTCGGGTTAATCAGCATCTCCAACTGCGCCAGTTGCGGCTGCAGCCCATACTGCACCGCAATCGGAAATTGATTGGGAAATTCAAGCTGGTCCGTGGCATCCAGCTCCGCCTCGATCTTGATTGTTTCCACGGCAGGCCCGCGCAGGCGCAGCACGTCCACGCGCACCCCATCCTGTCCGCCCGGCAGTGACTGAATCTGCAGCGTCCGCGACAGCGAGTCGGGGTTGTACTGCAGCGCAATCACGCTCTTGACCACGGACGTATCGGGGTCCATCGTCACGATGCCGCCCTTGATCAGCTTCGGTGAGATGGGTGAGGTAGTCGCCATTGCCTAAACTCCTTTCCGTTCAAGCTGGCCTTTGCCGAGTGAACAAAACGTGTCTCATGGCTTCACCCCTCTTCCAATCGCGCGCGCCACTCCGCTGCCAAACTTCCTGCCACCCGCCGGCCCAGGCTCAAGAGGCATGCGTCCCAGCTTGAGCACCGGCGTCCGGAGCGACTGGATCTTCCGCCCATCGGAGAGAGGAGCGGCAAGGATGCGCGATAGCTCTGCCTCCAATCCCTCGATCATGGCTTTCCGATCCGATGGCTCGATGCCGCGCAGCACCACGCGATCGATATTCACCTCGATGACTCGGCTCATACCCACCCCCGGATCTCCATATCGGAGAGCGGCCGTTCAATCTTGATCGCCTCCTGCCGTGTGGCCTGAAGCAGATGTTCCATGGCCACCGGCGCGCCCTCGGCTGCCGCGAGGAACGCCGCGTTCAGCGCGATATTGCGAATGTTGCCGCCTGTCATGTTGAGTTGCGCAAGAAGCCGGTAATCGATCCCGCGCGTCGGCGTCGCCTGCGGAAAGATGCGCGCCCATATCGCTTCTCGCTGTTCTGCGTCCGGAAACGGAAAGTCCACCGTGAACCGCAGGCGCCGCTGGAACGCCTTGTCGAGCGACGATTTGAAATTGGTCGTGAGAATCGCCAGCCCCAGGAAATTCTCCATGCGTTGCAGCAGGTAGCCGACTTCAATGTTGGCGTAGCGGTCGTGGCTGTCCTTCACTTCCGCGCGCTTACCGAAAAGCGCATCCGCCTCATCGAAGAGCAGCATCACGCCACCACCCTCGGCGGCGTCGAAGAGCTGCTTCAGGTTCTTCTCTGTCTCGCCGATGTACTTGCTCACTACCGTGGAGAGATCGATGCGATAGAGATCGAGCTTCAGTTCCGCGGCCAGCACCTCGGCAGCAAGCGTCTTGCCGGTGCCGCTCGGTCCGGCGAAGAGCGCGCTCAGGCCAAGCCCGCGCCGTCCACGCTCCGCGAACCCCCAGGTCTCATACACCTTCATGCGATGGCGCGATTGCAGCGCCATCTGGTGCAGCGTCTGCTTCTGTAACTCGGGCAGGACCAGATCATCCCATCCTGCCGCGCGCCCGCTGCCGGATCCGACGCGCTCTGCAAGATCCTGGAGCCGCGGCCGTGCCACCGAGCGGCAGGCAGTCCACAACTTTTCAGGATCGGCGCTATTTTCCGCGGATTCGGAAAGTGACGATCCGGCAACCGTGAAGATGGTCTCCGCGCTCAGCCGGAATTGGCCGGAGATGGTATCGAGGATCCCGTTCAGGCTCGCCGCCGACGGACCCAGCGCTTTCCGCCACAGGCGCATCTGCACCGCCGGATCCAGCTTGTTCACCTCATAGCTCGCGATGCCACGTTGCAAACGAATCGGGTCGCGGCTCGCAACAATAAGCGGAGCGGGCAGCCTCTCCATTAACTGTTGCGCGGCATTCGTCACCGCGGCGGATTCCCATTGCAGCAACAGCACGGCGGGCAGCAGCAGCGCTTCCCGCGTCCACAACTGGATGAACTGATCCACCTCAGCGCCGATATTCGGAAGATTGTCGAGGCGCAGAATATAGAGCCGGCGATTGCTGCGCTGGGCCAGCAGGCCCGCGATGTCCTCCTGCCCGCGCGGGTCGTCTCCCCACAAGTGAAGCACCCGGGAATGCGCCGCATCTTCTCCGAATTGCAGCTCCTGGATCGTCCTCTCGGCCAACGCGCGATGCTCTTCGGCGATCCACACAGGTTGCGGCCGAGATTGCAGAAAGCCTTCCAGCCGCGCGTCAAGCTGGTTGACTCCAGCCAGGTAGTGCAGAACGCGCTCTTCAATCCGAAGCGGCGCCGCCGTCAATCCCTGCTCGCCTTCCATGGCGATAAGCCGGTACCGCCGCAGTGGAGCAGATGGCGCAAGTGCGCTCCAGTGAGGATCGGCAAGTGTCGCGAGCGCAAGTGCGAAGGTGATCGCGCTGCGCTGCGCCCGGCCCACCATCTCCGCCACGCGAGCGGCCAGCACGGAGTCCATCTCGACTCCGGCGCACAGCAACAGCAGATTGCGCTCGAACAGGCTTAACTGAAATATCGCTGCGAGTGTATCCATCGCTGGCGGAGGCTCAAGCTGCTCGCCACGCGGCTGCGCAGGCTCTTCCGCCAACCGCTCTTCCTCGACACCAAGCCGTGCGCGAAGACGTACGAACTCTTGAATCAGGCACCCCTGGTTCGCCTCGGCCCACGAAGTGGAGGACCCGCCACGTTGCTGATCCGCGTCCTGGAGCAAATCCGGCTTCATATCGTCACCATGGGGCCGGTAAAGGCTGGCGGAGACTTTTGCCAGGTCACCAGGCTGGTCACACCATCCACCTGCAGGCGAATGAGCTGTAAACCGCCGGGCAACTTAGGCGTGAACTGGAAACTGAGCGCGTCAGTGACCGTAGTGAAGTCCTTCGCCGGAGCCGCCGCACCGCTCAATATCAGCGAGACGTTCTGGGTCGGCCGCACATCCGGAGTGCACTTCAACGAGACCAGCGTTCCCGGAACGCCGTGGACAACATTGCCCAGCGCCGTAACGGTTGCCAACTGGACCGCCGGAGCAACGGCAATTGGCAGACTGTTCGTGCTCTGCACGGTCCTCCCCGTCGCGTCGAGAAACTGAACCGACAGATCGTAGAAGCCGGCCGGGAAGTTCGCCGCATCGTTCGGGACTGCGAACGTCAATGACGTATTCGAAGCATTGGCTGGCACCAGTGGAACTGGACGCTGGATACCCAGGCGCTGGTTGCTGAGCGTCACCTGGCCGGCTCCCGCGAGAAACTCTCCCGTGACGGTGACCGTATCCCCCGGCAGTGCGGCGGACTGCTTGTTCGGCGGCTCCGCCTCGAGAATCGCCGCGGGCGTCACCGGCACTGCCTGGACATGACGTTTCATCACCGGCAATGCGAAGACGACGTTCGCGGGCTGGTACATCAACACCACGGAGACCTGGAACGGAAAGGTTGGCCGGTAGTCCGCCTTCAGCGCCGTCCACAGCCACGCCATCTCTTCCTTCCCCAGCGTTGCAGGAGTGATCTTGATCATCTCGATCTGGTCGGCCAAGCCGGATGTGGCAAGTGCCGTTGCAAGCTGCGGCAGATGCGTGGACGTCACGCTGTTCAGCGCATTGCGCACATCGTTGCGCGAAATCACCGGGTACTCATGCAGCAGAAGCAGCGCATAACCGAGCAGCGCCTCCGCCTGCCAGTCGAAGGAGCCATAGGCCGTCAGCAGGTAGTGCAAATCGAGAGCCAGTGGAGGATTCTTGATCTGCGTTTTGCCATCCGCCGCAAGCGATGGCAGATCGACGTTGCGCCAGGAGGGATTGTGCGTCACCTGATGCAAAAAAAGGTTGACTTGGTTTTGCGTGGTCCCGCCGCTGCTGAAAGTGTTCTGGAGAATGTCCGGCGCCTGCGACGAAATAGTCACCGTGCCGCCGAAGAGCGCGCTCAGGCCGCTGTACACACCGCCAAGGTAGTACTGCAGCACAGCCGTCACACCGGAGATGGCCAGCGCATTGCTCATCCAGTCCTTCCATCGCGGCGTTTGAGATATTCACCAAGGTCGAGAGATTTGCGCGGTCGTGTCGGCGCAGGGCGAGGCGCCTCCTGCGGAACAGCTGTCACTTCGATGCGTCCGATATGAATCTCCACCCTGTCCGGTTCGCGCTCCGCCGGAATGGAACGTTGGAACGCGTCGGACTTCGCTCGCCGGACCCCGCTCACGGCCAGCGGACTGCGCGATTCGCGTGGCAGCAGCGGTTCAAAGCTTGATTCAGGCGCGCTGTCTTCGCGCTCGAGGCCGTCACCAGAGCGAACCTGTCTTTCTCCATCCGCTGCGTTGTACCAGCTGCTCTCGGCACTCTCCGACTCTGCTGCTGCCAGCAAAGGACGAAACGGGGCGCGTTGCGCATCGATGCGCTCTTCATGGCGAGAGGCCCCTGTCGCCGACCGTTCCAATCTGCGCTGCGCGACCTCGCTCGTTGCGCTCTCGCGGAACGGCGAAGCATCCGGTTCGACCCCTGCATCTCTTTGTTCACCAACTGGTTGCGGAGTCGTAGTCCAGCGTTCTTCCTCATGCACACCGGACTCGGC
>Ga0210396_10003864_pt1 | contig 14821 bp, 8 predicted proteins | sample IncBWH17OmetaG_FD_155466 | JGI IMG/M metagenome (GOLD analysis project Ga0210396, IMG submission 155466) | Forest soil microbial communities from Barre Woods Harvard Forest LTER site, Petersham, Massachusetts, United States - Inc-BW-H-17-O ... | reverse complement strand
CGCATTGATAACGCCGAACACCGTCGCGTTCGCCGCCGCATAGGCCGTCGTTGCACCGCCCAGCGATACAAGATCAGCCGCAATCTCAAGTTCGGGCAAACCCACGAACATCAGCGCGATGCCCGCCACATCGCCCACGATGCCCCACAGCCCGCTGATCTTCAGGCCCGTCGGATCGGTGAAGGCCAGCGGATTGTTCAGCACATAGGAGTAGCGGTTCAGGACTTGCAGATCGTAGACCGTCTGCGTCGAGGGATCGGCGCTCATGAACCGCCCGAGACCCGGATCGTAGATGCGCGCATTCATGTTGATGAGACACATGCTCGGCATCTCTTCATGGCCCGTGAAGCCGCGCGTTGTGGGCCATTGGCCGGGCTTCGAGCAGGTCGTGTCCGCAGAGCCGTCCGCATTGCGGCTCATGCCCCATGGATCGTAGGACATCCGGCCATTGGCGACGACGTTGCCGCCGCCGTTCGTCACAACCGCGATCGAGCCCAGATGATCGGCCACGAAGTAATTCCACGTACCCGTGCTGTTGGTGTAGGAACGTTCCGCGACAAGCGCACCGCCGGCCTTGATGTAATCTCGATAGGTTACCGTGCCCATCGGATCGATGAACTCTTCCTCCATCAATCCCGTAACCGGATCGTTGAAGTAATAGGTCGTTCCCGCCGTCGGGCCCGATGCCGCCTGCTTGATGCGCGCATGTTCCGCATCATAGGTGAAGGCGAGCGTCTCGGCCCCCTCCACCATCTGATTGACCATGTTGAACGAGTACCATGTCACCTGACGATAGGGACTGACGCAATCCCCGCCGCCGCCCGCATACATGCACGTCATGTTGCCGTTGCTGTCGTAGTCGAACGCCGGATTGACCACGCCGTCATACGTGCCCACGATCGAGGTCAGCCCATGCGGACCAACCGTCCCCGCACCGTAAGCGTAACAGTTCGCCGTGTTGCAGACATCCGACTTCTTCGTGATGTTGCCGACCTGGTTGTAAGCAACCGATATCGTCGGATTCATGTTCACTTGATATGATGTGAGACGGTTCAATACATCATAGTTGAACATTTCGTTCACGCTCTCCAGCAGGTCCGCGCGCGTTTTCAGATTGCCGATCGTGTCCCAGTTGTAGGAGAAATTCGCGATCGAATTCGACGACCCCGCGAGGATCTGAAGAATACGGCCCGTGTTCGGGTCGTAATTATGCGTGGTAGTGAAAAGGTTATTGCCTGCGGTTTGTGTCTGAAGGTGTAACTCCGCATCCTCGGTGTTGGCCGTCCAGAGCGCGCTGCCGGTGCTGTAGTTTTGAATCTGACTCAGATAACCCAGCGGCGTGTAGACATACTGCAGCTTCAGGCCAGAAGGATATTGCAGCGTCGCAATGCGTCCGTTGCTGTCATAGGTCAAACGGTAGGTGTTTGTCGTACCGTCTATCTTCAAGGCAGTCGTCAGCGGCCTGCTCAGAGTGTCGTAAGTGGGCGTGCGCAATATGCCGGTGGAGGCGCAATTCGTTGTCGCGCAAGCCTTTCCAAGTAATCCGATACCATTTGCAGCGGTGTCGTAGACCCACTTGCTACCGCCATCTGCTTCGGTGCGTGTCAGAACGCGTCCCAACAAATCGTAGGTTAGCCTCGTGACGTTACTGTTGGCGTCGGTCTGCTTGTAAAGCTCTCCAAAGCCGTCGAATACATAACTCCAGTGATGCATGTCAGGGTCAGTCGACGAAACTTTGCGACCCCGGATATCGTAAACATTCGTCGTAGTGTGGTTCAACGGATCAAGAATCGTCAACAAATCGCCAAACGCATCGTAGGTGTAGCTTGTCGTCTTTCCGTTTGCGTCCAAAACGCTGGCGATCTGGTTTTCGGCATTCTTTGTGCTGGTCGTCGTCTGCGACAGGTCATTAGTGACGGTAGTTGTCATCCCCTGGAAGCCGTAAGTGGTCTTGCTGGCGTCCGGGAACTGAACTTGCGTAACGCGTCCGATCGGATCGTAGGTGTTGGCGGTCCATAGCGGATTGTTGCCCGCTAAGAAATATGGCCTGCTCGTCCGCGACACCCGGCCATTGGCGTCGTATTGCGTGGCGACGCGGATCCAGCATGGGGCACTCGCCGAGCAGCCGCTTGCGGGACCATCGAAACCTTCGACATCCGTGGCCAGCACGCGCGAAAGCGCGTCGTAGTAAACGACGCTTATAGGTCCGCTTTGCGCGTGCTGGGTTGTTGAATCCTGCGGCGTCGTAATGGCGTCGAACGCGGCATTAGCAGGGCACGATTCACCTGTCGGAAGCCCCGTGCAATAGGTATAGCTGATGGAAGTCTGGTTGCCGTCCGGCCGCACTTCCAATGTCTTGCGTCCGAATGAGTCATACGACCAGGTCGTAGTCAAATTGTTGGGACCGGTATGTGTGATCGGCCCACCAAAGGAAATGTTATAGCCCCAGGTTTCCGATTGCGTGAGCGCATTGGTAATCGTGGTTGGGAACTGACCGTGATAGGTCACTGTCGCATCGTACTGCGTTGTGGTTGGTCGCTGTGTAGGTGTACAAGTCGTGCCGTTAGTCCAAATACAGCCCGTTACGGTTGCGCCTGTCTTGTTGCCGTAGGCATCATAGGTATAGTCTGTCTCAAGGTTCAATGACGGATCGGACGACGTTTCGGGCTCCACGATCTCGCTCGTCAGCAAACCTGATGCGGGGTCATACGCATACTTTGTCTGCCGCGTTAGATCGGAGGAACCGACAATGCTCTCGACGTTTGCCGTTACGAGCCGCCCAAGGAACCAATTGTTATCGTTGTTGTTGTTGGGGTCATCGTTATAGGTGTTAGTGGTAATTTGGGTCGAGGTATCTGAACCGAGCGCCGTAGCCACTGTTACTTGCGTCACGTCGCCATAACACGGATTGCTGCCGCTCGTGTCGCAATCATACGCATAAGTAGTCGTAACTGTCGGCAGCGCATACGCAAGATGCGTGGAAAAGTCTTCATCGCTGCCTGAGACAACGCTTTGCTGAATAGCTGCGAAATAATAAGTATAATTTCCTAGGTCAGTGCTGGCCGAAAATACCTTTTCGTCGAAAGTGTTCGTCGTCGAATTGAGGGTTACGCCATCTGCTGATTCTTTTATTTGTGAAGATATGAGTCCGGTGAAGGGGAAATCGGTCCTATATTGCGTTGTCTGCACGACGCCAGTCTGCAGATCGGTCACGGACATCTGGGAAAAACCGAGAAAACCGCGTCCATGAAGATCCGTCTTGGCTCCGGAATAGGCATAGGTGGAGCTATAACAATTGGTCATCGTGGTTGGAGGGGCGCAAATACCAAGACCGTTGCTGGAATCGACGCGCGAGACGACGTAGAGCGGTCCATCCATGTCTTCGGTTGGGTAAGCCGACGCGGGCGAGGCCTTCGAGTAAAATGTTCCGTTCTTGTTGAGGCGGTCATAGGTAACCGTCGTCGTGACGCCAAGCCCATTGGTAACGCTCGTCATCAACTCCGGCGTATACTTAAATAGTATTTCTTCGTTATCGCTACCCTGATCCGTCTGGAGCCACAAGTCCGCGGCTCCATCATTATTCCAATCCGCTACGGTGGCGACAACCGTGTTGTCGCTTTGATTGATGCCTGTTGAAATTTGGATGGGATTCGTAAAACCGGTGCCTGTCGAAAGGTAAATATATGTGTTCGCACTATTCCCATCTGTTTGTACTAGCGCAATGTCGGCTTTTCCGTCACCGTTAAAGTCCCCCACATAAGGCGTATAGTTTCTCCAGGTGACGTTGGGCCCAGCAAATGGTGTCGATATAAATACTTTGCCATTTGCCGGATACCCCGTGGACAAATAGAGAGACGAGGCGCCGCCGCTCTTGGGATAAATCAGAATATCAGTCTTTCCGTCACCATTGAAGTCGCCCACGAGAATCCCATCGCTTGATCCCACATAGTTCGAAACAGTAACATCTGGCCCATTGAGCGAGCTGCTGCAGGAGAAAAAGACTTCACTACCGCTATCGCTCCCTTGGTTTAAAATATCGGTGCAGCCGTCGCCATCGAAATCACCGGCATAAAAAAGATTCCCCGAATATAAATCTTTAGATGCAAACGATGCTGTGAACGTTCCATCACCATTGCTCAAAAACTCTTCGCTAAAGCCAGAACCATCGCCGATATCCTTTTCGAATAAATCGGCGAGCCCGTCACCGTTGAAATCGCCCGTAAAGGTTGGATAATGGAAATTGTTATTGGAAGAATTACCGAGCTGATTTAATTGACCTAGTTTGTTGTTCGTTAGGACATAGTAGATTTCAAGCTCCCGGTCCTCGACAATAGCGTCGGCATATCCGTCGCCGTTGGCGTCAAAAAAGCCGGCGTTCCATCCCCAATAAATATCAGCAGGTCCGTTGCAATTATACGAGTTAGGTTCGGTATAGGTCGCCAGCATGTTCGAGGTGCTGAAGGCGCCGGAGAGCGAGCCAGAATAGATCGATCCGGTGCTCGGGCATTGCGAATGCGGATCGAACAGCACGACAGCATCGGTAAGACCATCGGCATTAAAATCGGCTGACCCAATCGACGGAAGATCGCTATCGCCTTCCGCGCCCAGCGTGTTTGTTGTCGTCGAATAAGTGAGCGTGTCGCGAGAGCCTTGCCAGCCGAATGTCGTCGATTTGAGGCAGTTGGTAAGCGCTGTGCTATCGCATTGCTTAATGGAATTGAGCTCGTCATGCGAGGCTGCGGAACTAGCTGGAGTATAATCAAGATGATAATCGGATACTACCGTCGTACCGGAGTAGGTAACGACATCTCTCAACAATTCTGTGGTTTGGGTAAAAAAACCGTCCTGGTAATTCGGCACCACATCGGTACGCTGGGAGTAGCTGAATTTCACAGAATTATAGGCCGCAAGACCTGCCCCATCGTTGGCCGTATAGTCGATTTCGATCGGATAAGCTTCGCCGCTAGCGGTACGGTCATTATCCGTGCATGCGGTACCGTTATAATTGCAGTTGTAAGTCACGGTGAGATAGTTGCCTTTGGTATCTGCAATTTCGTGTACGCTCCAGGCGCGCGTCACCGTTCCGTTCGGCGCAGAAACATGGACCTGAGAATCCGGCGTATTGCCCAGCTGCATAATTTGACCGGCTTTCGTGTGCACCTCGAACCACGAGCCGGAGAGATGGTAACTGATGCGGCTAAATCCCTCGATTTCCGTACGGAATTCAACTGTGGTTTGAGTGACGCTAATTGGAATTAGTCGTTGCCCATCCATGCAGTATCCGTCATAGCCGAGGGTATAGGTAACTCGGCGGCGCGTATTTGGACCATCTTGAGCGATCGTTCGCGGACAAGGCGTGATCGTCGTGAGTCCGCCCAGGCTCCATCCGAGACCCAGAGTGCCGTCGCCAGCTTGGCTGGAATAGTTCAACGATAAGGACGGTGCCATGCCAGCCGTTCCCGGGGGCACGACGATCGGCACGGAATAAGTGAACGCCCCTGTAGCGCTGACATTGGATTGTCCAGGCGTGATCATGGCGGGCGGACCGTCCGCCGCTTGAGCCACTCCCACGGCTGCGATCAAACAAAGAACTGCGATACTTGCAGCTATCGCCGCAATATATCCACTTAGGAATTTCGACACGCGAAACTTTAAAATCGTGACCTGGGCTTTGGCCACCTTGCACATCAAATTAAATGTTAAATATCCCATACTATCGGCCCCCAACATGGCGTGATTACGCGGCACACCGGTTTGCGTTTTTAGGTTGAACCGAGGCGAAAGATTTCCGCAAACAAAATATTCAAGACATCCAGCAGGAAACTTTTCTTGCGATTATTGTCCGGAGAATCGCGATGATTAAAAAGTTGTAAGATTTCTTTGGCCGCATGAACTTCACGTTGCAAGCGGTGGATTGGATTTGAAAAAACTCCAGTACATTTAGCTGCACTTATGTTGCGGCCACAGTCAAATTCTATTGCTAACTGCATAAAGAATTCGATCGAAAACCGGCAATCTTCGAGTTCCTGCCTTCAAGATATCCACAAGAAAGTGCTTCAGCTATCGCCGGATTTTTGTTGAGTCGAGTAATGACCAATATGCCGACCGCAGCAGGCATGCTTCTATGCTTGTGTCCTGGGGCTATGGTATGTCGGTTCAAATCGTCAAGCAGTTCGATAACGTGCGTAAATCCTCGCAGCACAGTTCTGCCTTTGGCGAATACTTGCTCACGACAGGCAAGCTCCAGGATTCGGCGCTGGAGCGCGCCGAGCGGCTTTCGGACGAGAGTGGCGACAGATTTGAAGCCGTTATCACGCGATTGGGTCTTGTATCCGAACACGACCTCGCGGAATCGCTTGCAGGCTTTCTCAAACTGCCGACAGCCACGGCGCAGGACTATCCCGATGCGCCTGTCCTCGAAGAACGGCTTAGCCGCAAATATCTGAAGACGGCGCAGATCATCCCGCTTGGAGAGCGCGCGGATGGCCTTGCGATTGCAATGCTCAATCCGCTCGATACGGCGGCGCTCGACGGTGTTCGGTTTGCGATCGGCAAGCCAATCTTTCCCCACGTCGCTTATCCGGCCGATTTCGAGGCGGCGTTCGAGCGCCTCTATGGCGAAGGCAAGAACTCCCTGCATCAATTATCGGCGCAGGCGCCGGATCGCGAAGACATCGTCAGCGACGATATCGACCGCCTTAAGGACATCGCGAGCGAAGCGCCCGTCATCCGCCTCGTCAATCTGTTGATCTCGCGGGCGGTAGAGTCGCGCGCGTCGGACATCCATATCGAGCCGATGGAAAGCGAACTGCGCGTGCGCTATCGCATCGATGGCGTGCTGCAGCTCGCGGAATCGCCGCCACAGCGGCTCGGTTCAGCCGTGATCTCTCGCATCAAGATCATGGCCAAGCTCAACATCGCCGAACGACGCCTGGCGCAGGACGGACGCATCCGGCTTGCGGTGCGCGGCAAGGACATCGATTTCCGTGTTTCGACGACACCGACAATCCATGGCGAGAGCGTCGTGCTGCGCATTCTGGATCGCAGCCAATTGCAGCTCGACTTCTCGGTGTTGGGGCTCGATGAAGATTTGACGGCACGGTTTCGCCAAACCTTGGCCCAGCCGCACGGCATCGTGCTTGTGACGGGGCCGACAGGAAGCGGCAAGACGACGACGCTCTATACCGCGCTCCTTGAACTCAACACGATCGAAAAGAAAATCCTCACGATCGAAGATCCGGTTGAATACCAGCTTCCGGGTATCAATCAGGTGCAGGTCAAGCCGCAGATCGGGCTCAGCTTCGCGAACGCGCTGCGCTCTTTCCTGCGGCAGGACCCCGATATCATGATGATCGGCGAAATCCGCGATCTCGAAACCGCGCAGATCGCGGTGCAGGCGGCGCTTACGGGCCATCTCATTCTTTCGACATTGCATACGAATGACGCGGCAAGCGCGATCACGCGGCTGCTCGACATGGGCGTCGAGGATTACCTCCTCACCTCCACGCTTAATGGTGCCGCCGCGCAGCGCCTCGTGCGCACGCTGTGCATGCATTGCCGCGAACCTTATGCGGCGTTGCCGGAACTGCTTAGCCGGTTTCAATTTGATGCCACCAATAAATCGATCACACTTTATCGCGCCAAGGGCTGCGAGCGTTGTAGCCATACGGGATATTTTGGTCGGAGTTCGATCATCGAAGTCCTGCAAATGTCCGATGCGATCCGGCAGGCAATCCTGAACCATAAGGATGCCGATCAAATCCGCAAATTGGCCATCGATGAAGGCATGCAGCCCATGCACATCCATGGGCTCAAGAAAGCGCTCAACGGCACGACGACGCTCGAAGAAATCCTTCGGGTGACGCGAGCGGTGTGATGGCGAATTTCCGGTACAAGGCGATGACGGGATCGGGCGCGATGATCAGCGGCGTCCTCGAAGCGCCATCGCACGCCTTCGTCATTCAACATCTACGCGCGCAAGGTCACTATCCGGTTTCGGCCTCGGAAGGTAGAACGGACGATCTCCTCACTCTCGCCAAGAAAGCACTTCCGTTTACCGGCAAACCCTCGCTGCGCTCCTTGAGCCTCGTCACACGCGAACTTGCGAGCCTGCTTCAGGCAGGTCTCGAACTCGACCGTGCGCTCGGCATCCTCATTGGCCTTGAGGATATCGGTGCGTTGCGGGAATCCTTCCTCGCGATCCGCGCGCGCGTGCGCGACGGCGCAAGCCTTGCCGATGCCTTATCCGCGGACAGCAATTTCCCGCGCTTCTATGTCAGCATGGTGCGGGCAGGCGAGCTCGGGGGCTCGCTCGAGCATACACTCGCAAAGCTTGCCGATTATATCGCTCGTTCCGTCGCCATCCGCGAAGCAGTCGCATCCGCCCTCGTTTATCCGATCATTCTGCTGATGACTGCAGGCGTGTCGATCATCATCATTCTGATGTTCGTCCTGCCGGAATTCGAGCCGCTGTTTGCAGATGCAGGCAAGGCGTTGCCGCTATCGACGCGCATCATCATGGGCGCTGGCGCGTTCCTGCGCGGTTATTGGTGGCTACTGGCGGCGATGACTGCCGGTTTTGCCTTGTGGTGTCACACGGTTTTAAAGGATCCGAAGAAAAAACTTCGTCTGGACGCGTTCCTTCTGCGCTTGCCGATTTTCGGATCGCTTTTGACCGCGATCGAGACCGAGCGTTTGAGCCGTACGCTCGGCACGCTTGTCGCCAATGGTGTGCCGCTGCCTGCGGCGCTCGCCATCGCCAAAGATACGCTGCGCAATTCCGTGATGGTTGATGCTGTGAGCACAACAGCCTCAAGCCTGCGCGAAGGCGAAGGGCTTGCAGCACGTCTTGCTCAAACGAAGGTATTTTCGCCCGTCATACTCGATCTCATCCGTGTCGGCGAAGAGACGGGCAAGCTTGACGAGATGCTGCTCAGGCAAGCCGATCTCGACGAACAGCGCATCCGTCATATGGTTGATCGTCTCATCGCGCTGCTTGTGCCTGTGCTCACGCTGTTCCTCGGTGTTGTCGTGGCGGGCCTTATCGCGTCGATGATGACGGCCATCCTCAGCGTCAACGATCTGGCCCTGCAATGAGACGAATGATGCATAGCGGCCCCTGCGAGCTCGATGACGGCTATACGCTCATGGAGCTTCTTGTTGTGCTTGCGATCCTTGGTCTGCTTGCGGCCATCGCAACACCGATGGTGCTGCGTTATCTCGACCAGGCGAAACTAAGCACAGCCAAAACGGAGATCAGCAATCTCGCGGGCGGTCTCGATCTCTTCAAATTCGATGTCGGGCGTTATCCGACGACGCAGGAAGGTCTTGATGCGCTCGTCGCGGCTCCGTCCAGCACGGACAATTGGAACGGTCCTTATATCAAGAAAACAGCCGGAATCATCGACCCGTGGCGGCACAAATACAATTATCGCGCGCCGGGCGAACACGGCGATTACGACATTTTCAGCTATGGCCCAAGCGGCATTGCAAGTGGAGGCAAACCTGCGATCGCCAATTGGTAAGCTCAAAATCCATTCGCGATGTCAGGCGCGGCGCGAGAACGCCGATGACGGCTTCACGCTTATCGAAGTGCTTGTCGCGCTCGCCATATTGGGCGTTTCGCTCGCGACCTTGCTTGGCGTCTTTTCGCAGAGCCTCGAATACACAAGCCGCACGCGCATCGAGACCGAAGCGCGCACGCTCGCCCAATCGCTGCTCGCAGAAACAGGCGACAGCGCGCAATTGCAAATCGGCGAGACTTCCGGCTCAACATCCTCCGGCCTCTTCTGGCGCGTCCTTGTGCGGCCTTATGATCGCGAGCCGCAAAACAGCTGGCCCGTCGAAGCCGTTACGGTGATTGCACTCGTCGCGTGGACGGAGAGCGGCCGGCAGAAAACGCTTGCGCTCGACACGCTGCGTCTCATGCCGAAAGCGCCCGCGTCGTGAGAATCTTAATCCACAACCCACAAACGGACGCAGGCTTCACGCTGCTCGAACTTCTTGTGGCGATGACGCTTCTGGGATTCCTGACCGCCCTCATGTTCGATGGTCTCAGGTTCGGACGGCGTGCGTGGGAAACAACCGAAAACGCGGCCCAGCTTTCGAACACGATCCGCACATTTCAATATACGCTGCGGGACGAATTATCCCGCGCCTATCCATTGCTTCAGGCCGTTGACGCGACGCACGCGAATATCGCATTCGAGGGCGCAGCCGATCACGTTTCTTTCTTTGCACCGGATGTTGAAGGCGTTCCGTCCGGCGAAATGGCGCGCGTCACGATCGAAGCCGACAAGACTGCTGTGGGAAGCATAGTTAAAATCTCTTCTGCTCCGGAACTCGCGGTTTCAGACGACGTTCGCACGCGTTCACTCGAACTGCCCGGCATCACGTCGCTCGCGTTCGCCTATTACGGCAAAGATAAGCCCAATGATGCGCCGACCTGGCGCAACGATTGGGACAGCCACACAGAGCTGCCGGAACTGATCCGCGTGAGCGCGCATTCGCCGCATGATGATGCGGTTTGGCCCGATCTCGTCATACGTCCGCACATCGCGGTCGATGAAGGCTGCACTTACGACGCGCTCACCAAATTCTGTCAGGGACGCTGATGCTGCTTCAACCGATAGAAACCGGAGATGTTCGTAGCCTTAGCGTCGGATTCCGGCGTGCGCTACGTGAAGCAATCCAACTGATCCCGCAGGACTGGCGCGATCTCTTTCATCAGCCGCAGGCTTATTACCGCCTTGAATTCGTCGGATCGGATATCGTCGCCTTCCGTGTCGTTCATGGCCGCGCGACAGAGATCGGACGCGCGACGCGGCCTGGCGATGAAAACGCGCCAACCTCACATCGCATGCTTCGGGAACTTCTCGGTGAAGACCGGGTTGTCGCAATTGGCCTCTCCCAAAGCGAATGCCTCATCCGAACGCTCGAAATGCCTAAAGCGTCGCAGCGGAACCTGCGGGCTGCGCTGTCATACGAACTCGAACGCATCAGCCCGATAGAACTCGATCGCATCTATTTCGATTTCTTCGTGGTGGGAAGCGATTCCACAACGAAAAAGGTGAGTCTCAAACTGCGCATCATCAAGCGCGACATTGTCGATGACGCTATAGAATATTGCCGCGCCGAAGGACTCACTGTGGGTGCAATCGGATTTACCGGCGAGCGCCGCGAAGCCGGCCCGCGTTCGTTTCCGGTAGATCGCCTGGCGATGCTCCGTCTTTTCTGGCGGCGCTGGAATGTTCCGCTGCTTGCGACCTTTGCGTTCGTCCTCGGCTTGGCGAGTCTCGCCGCCGCCTATGAACGAGGCGTCGCCGCCGAAAACCTCATCGAGGACCGGCTCGAACAGGAGCGCGTAAGCGCTCTGTCGGTCGCGCATCTTCACGCGGAAATTTCGCAGGTAAAGAAGCAAGCGGAATTCTTAGGCCATGAACGCGCGGCATCGCTGTTCGTCGAAACGCTCGCTGACCTCACGCGCATCCTGCCGGACGATACGTGGCTCAGCGAAATCGAGATGAACGCCGCAAAAGTCCGCATTCAGGGCAATTCCAAAGCCGCATCCAATCTCATCGCTATCATCGATCGTTCGGGGCGCTTTGCAAATGCGCAGTTCGAGGCTCCCGTCATGCGCGGCCAAGGCGATGCGAGCGACCGCTTCGACCTATCCTTCGATGTCAGAGGGACCGCGCCATGAACCTCGCGCGCGAAATGACTCTGTCACCGCGACTTGTGCTGTCAGGCATCGCCTTGGCCGCATTTCTCGCGCTGGCGGCAATCGCAGTCGGCGTGCTGGCGTTGTTCGGCACACAACGAACGCAGATCAATCAATCGCTATGGGAACTCGCGCGGCTCCACGCCGAAGTGGCCGAGCGTCCGGCTCTGCAAGCGCTCCTTGACGATCTAAAGCGGAAGACCGCCTCCCTACCGGGACTTTATATCGCTACCAATGATGCACTTGCCGGTGCACAAATGGAATCCGATGTCAAAGCTATCGTCAGCGGCAATAGTGGAGAAGTGCATAGCGCCCAAATCCTGCCGCCCGCGCGGAAAGACGGCTTCGACATAATTTCCGTGCAATACGATGTGAGCGTGCCGCAATCGCATCTGCGTCATCTGCTTTATGCAATCGAGACACACACGCCCTACCTTCTGATCAGCGAGGCCGATATTTCCGCGTCTCCTGATGCGCAGCCGCAAAATCACGATCAACCAATCGAACTTCGCCTTACGCTACATGCCTATCGTGGGAGCGCCGCGAAATGAAACTCGCTCTGACCCCGGCTCCACTGTCGCTTGCAACCTTGTGCGGAGGATTCGCGCTCATTCTCGCTTACGAACTCGCAATGCCGCCCCAAGCTTATCGCCTTCCAGACGTGCCGGTGCGCAAACCCGCTTCGATTGTTCTTCTGCAGCCGAGCTTTGCGGCGCAGCCCATCGAGACATTTTCGAGCATCGACGAGCGGCCCTTGTTCAGTGCAACACGCAAACCTGCCGCGAGCCCGGAACAGAATCCCGCTCAGGCTGGTCCGCCGCCCGCGCCGAATGCCTCTCTCGTAGGTGTCATCATGGATGGCAAGACGCAATTGGCCATGATGCGTTCCCCCGATTCCGCGTTCGCTCTGAGCTATGCCGTCGGCAGCTCAATCGGCGGCTGGCAAATCTCGGAAATCGATTCCGACAAAGTGAAGCTCATCTCGGGCGCGTTCACGCATGAGATCGACCTCAACGCGAACCGCGCGCCACCGCAAACTCAGGGACCATCCTCTTCGACTGGTTCACAGCCTCCGCTTCCCCAGCCCCTCAACACATTTTCTCCGGTCTCCTCGGCACCATGAACATCTCAAAACACAACGCTTCCCGCGTCGCCGTCACAGCCGCTTCGTTGTGTGCGCTCCTACTTTCGTCTTGCGCGCAAAACGGCATGTCAACATCCGGTACGACGGCAATGAAACCACTTTCGGTTCCACAAACCGCACAGCCTGCAGAGTCCACGGCAAACCAACCACCGGCGCCCGCCGTTGACCAGCAATCGCAATTATTCCCCGGCTCTGGTGTCATGGTGTCCGGAGACCGTCGCGTATCAGAGTCATCTGCCAACGAACACGGCGACATCACGCTTAATTTCATCAACGCAGACATCCGCGATGTCGCCAAGGCGATCCTCGGCGACTATCTCAAGCTTAACTACGAGATTGCAGCGAATGTGCAAGGCGCGGTTACGATCCAGACAAGCCGACCACTCACACGCGCGCAGGTCATGCCGGTTCTCGAACAGGTGCTGCGCCTCAACAATCTCGCGCTCACGAATACTGACGGGGTCTACAAGGTTGTTGCGCTCGCCGAAGCACGCCATCAAAGTGGGGCCATCGAGATGGCAAGGTCCAAAGCCGCCCTCGGCTACGGCATCGAGGTCGTGCCGGTCCATTACATCAGTGCCGCCGAGATGGAGAAACTGCTCGATCCGCTCGCACCTTCGCAAGGCATCATCCATGTCGATGCCTCACGCAACGTCCTCATCATCGAAGGCACCGAGGAAGAGCGCCAGACGCTGCTTGACGATATCGCCTTGTTCGATGCCGATTGGCTTTCGGGCATGTCGTTCGCGCTGTTCACGCCGAGTTACATGGATGCGGAGGAGCTTGCGAAAGAACTCGATCAGGTCGTTGGCGGATTGGACTCGCCGGTATCCGGCGTTGTGCGGCTCATTCCGATTGATCGCCTCAACACGGTCCTCGCCGTCTCGCCGCAGGCGCGTTATCTGAACGAACTCAAATCCTGGGTCGAACGTCTCGACCGTCCCGGCGAAGGCAGCGACAAGAAAATCTATGTCTATCATGTGCAGAATGGACGCGCGTCCGATGTTGCTGCAACATTGGGCAAGGTTCTGTTCGGCAATGGCGGGTCGGCGCAGACGCCATCGCATCAGGGCGAGAGTCCCGCTTTTCAATCGTCAACCGCGTTCGGCAGCAGCAATACGGCACTGCCTTCACTAGGGTCATCCTCGGGCACATCGTCACCGGTATCCAACACACCGCCCCCGCCACTCACCACTGGTTCCGCGAGCGCCGACAGCGGCTCCAAGAACGGCATCGCGGGGTTCGAATCCGTCAGCATCACATCGGACGAAGTCAACAATGCGCTCGTGATCGCCTGCTCACCCAAACAATACACATCGATCATCGCAGCGCTCGACCAGCTCGACAAAGCACCCGTGCAAGTATTCCTCGAAGCGGCTATTGCTGAAGTGACGCTCACCAACAACATGCAATATGGGCTGCAATATTTTTATCAGCCGAGCGGCAATCATGAATTCGTCTTGAGCAATACCGCAAGCTCGGCCATCGGCGCGGCTTTCCCCGGTTTTGCTTATTTCTTCACGAATGGCACAAACATCCAGGTGGTCCTCAACGCGCTTGCGACCGAAACGCATGTGGAAGTCGTGTCGTCACCGAAGGTGCTCGTGCTCAACAATCAGACCGCCACATTGCAGGTGGGCGATCAGGTTCCAATCGCGACGGAACAGGCCACCAGCGTGTTGACACCGGACGCGCCCGTCGTGAACTCGATTCAATACCAGCCGACCGGCGTCATCCTTCAGGTCACGCCGCGCGTCAATCGCGGCGGCATCGTCATGATGGATGTCTCGCAGGAAGTGAGCGACGTCAGTTCGACAACGACATCCGCGCTCAATTCGCCGACGATCTCGCAACGCAAGATCGCAAGTTCCGTCGCGGTTCAGGACGGAGAAACGATCGCGCTCGGCGGCCTCATCCTGAGCAATATCAACAAATCGAAGAACGGCATCCCGTTCCTG
>Ga0210396_10003863_pt1 | contig 14821 bp, 12 predicted proteins | sample IncBWH17OmetaG_FD_155466 | JGI IMG/M metagenome (GOLD analysis project Ga0210396, IMG submission 155466) | Forest soil microbial communities from Barre Woods Harvard Forest LTER site, Petersham, Massachusetts, United States - Inc-BW-H-17-O ... | reverse complement strand
CGCCGCCAGCGGCGCGTGCGCGAACCACTCGACCTGCGAGCGCCATTGCCGTCCGATGATCAGGATCGCAAACTCGTTGAGTTTGGTCGGCACCGAGGTTTCCCAGCGCAGGTAATGAAACAGGTCGAACAGCCGCTGACCCAGTACCGGGCTGCGCATGATCGGATTATAGGGTCCGCCGAGGCCGACGCTCGAGACCTTCATCACCTGCTCGCCGAGCGGCTTTTGCGCGTCGCTGAGCTGGTCCATGGTGAGTTGCGGAAAACGCGGTTCCTTGCTGGTCGCGGCCTGCGGGAACATGGTGGCGGCGAGCCAGCCGCCGGCCGCGGCGACCATCAATGATGACATCCAGATGGCAGATTTCATGAATTCCTCCGAGCGTTTCTTGGTAACGCGCGGATGCTAGTCCAGCCGGGTTTTCCGCGCCAGCGGCATCACAGATCAGATCGCGCCGATATCGGTGAGGCACTGCTGCGTCAACTTCATGCGATCGGCGACGTGGCGCGGCTCGCGCACATCGAGATTGAGCGCGAACACGGTATTCGCGCTGCCCTTCTCGGCCCAGCCCACCATCCAGCCCAGCGATGGTTGGCCGATCTCGGCCCCCAACAAGCCCGACTTGGCGCGGATGATGGAATCGCCTGACGTGGTGACGGGGAGAATATCGCGGACCAGTTCCTGGCTGCGCTTCGAGACCGGCAAGGTGCCGCGCCGCAGCCGGTCGACGAAATCGACCTGCTGGACCGGATCGATGCGCAGATTGCCGGTCAGCCAGAACTGGTCGATGCCGCCGCCGATATCGCGGTTGCCGTATTCAAACAGGTCGAGATATTTCTGCATCCGCTCCGCGCCGATGCGCCGGGCGACCTCCTGATAGACCGGCACCGCCGACGCGGCGATGGCCGAGCGCAAAGTGTGATCGCGATTCCAGGCTTCGATGCTTCGGGTGACGCCATCCCATTTGAAGACATCCTTGTCGGGATCGCCGACGACACCGGTTTCGAGCGCGATCACCGAATTCGGAATCTTGAAGGTCGAGGCCGGCAACTTCGCCTCGCCCGAGCGGTCCTTGTCGCTGGCAATGACCAGATAATCGTCGATCTTGTAGCCGACGAAAGTGCCGACCGTTCCCGCGTCGGCGAAATGTTTGGACAGATCCTCGCGGATCTCGCTGCGCTGGTACACGACATGGGCAAAGGCCCGCGACGGCACCAGGCTCGCGCCTGCGAGAGCACTGAGCACATGGCGACGATTGATCATCATGACAACGTCCGATGCTGAGAAAGGCCGCCACGATGCGGATGGTATCATGGTGAAATGATGACTCCGCAATTCGAATTTTTTAATCCGGTAAAAGCCAATCATGCATTTGTGGCCTCATGGTTCGAGACGCCGCTTCGCGGCTCCTCACCATGAGGGATTAACTTCACATCCAGCCTGATGACCTCATCATGAGGAGCCGCGAAAGCGGCGTCTCGAAGGATGAAGTAGCCCATAGCGATCGCCTGATTAGCGAATCCGCCCGGACAATCGCAGCACGAAAATCAGCACTTCCGCCACCGCCTTGTAGAGCTCAGCCGGAATCTCATCGCCGAGCTCGACGTTGGAGAGCGCGCCGGCCAGCACTTCGTTCTCTTCGATCGGGATGTCATGGGCCTTGGCGACCTCGATGATCTTCGCGCCGATGCTGCCCTTGCCCTTGGCAATAACCCGCGGCGCGCCGGTTCGGTCGTAATGCAGCGCGACCGCGAGTTGGCTCCTGCTGTCGGCGCTCATAGCGCGCGGTCCAGAAAGTGCCCCGCGGGCGCCGAGGCCGATTGCACCGGCGCGCCGTCACGGACCACGATATCGCCCGGCTTCAACTCGGCACGGCTCAAGGCCTGGCTGAGCTGCGACACGCCGGCGCGCAATTGCGCGGCGGTCGCGGGCCGCTCCGCCCACATTCGCACGGAAGTCCGCTCTCCGCTCAGCGAAACCAGCGCGTGAACCGGTCCGGCAGGTTCGACGTCGAGCGAGAACCGCGCCCGCCACACCGGCTTGGCGGCACCGGCTTCGCGACCGCCGCCGTCACGCGAGATATCGAATTGCGCCATCGCGGTGCCCTGCGGCGTCGCGAACGGGATTTCGAAATTCCACCGTGGCGTGATGGGGTCGATCCGCCCCGTGGCCGTATCGGTTTGGCCCGGTAGCGACGCCACCTGCAACAGCGTCTGCCGCGCGATCGCGCCGTCGGTATCGGCGAGCAAATGCTGCAGGGCCGTTTCAACCGATGAGTTTGACACCAGAGTCGCGGGCAGCACCGGCTGCGCCGCCGGCAACGCGCCGTTGATCGGTGGCGGCGGCAGGTTGGTGTGCGCGAATTCAGCATCATCGACCGCCAGGGTACGTGCTCCCGTTACTACCGGGAGCAGCGCGAGCACCTCGCTGTTGTCGAACGCAAATCTGGACAGATTTCCCGCCGCCAGCGGACCGGCCTGCACGGCTTCCTGCAGCAGATTGAGGGCCGCACCGCTGGCGGCCGCGCGCGCCGCGGCGTCCGCCGGCGTCGCCGCGGGTGGGATGATCTGGTTGGTCGCGCCGAGGTCGATCATTTCCTGTGCGGCCGTCGACGCCGCCGCTTGCGACGAAGTCGCGGGCGCGGTGATTTCGGACGCGAGCAGCGGCGCGAGTTCAGGCGATGCGGTCATCGGCGTTTCCGGCCCGGCAATAATCGTGAGAGGTTGGGACGATACTTGAACCGATGGCTGGGCGCCCTGCTCGATCACGACGGCTCCCGGCGTCGTTCCCGGCTGCGCCGTCTCTGCCGCTATTGGCGTGGTGCTCACCTGCGTTGGCGTCGTGCCTTGCGAAGCCGCCGCTGATGTCGCGCCTTGCGGCACGGTTGCGGTCGCAGCAGGCGCGCTCTGTGTCGCCGGCGTACCTTGTGTCGCCGGGGCGCTAGCGAGCGAAGTCGTCAGCACCTGGCGCAGCACAATCAGGGCCGCCTTGAGATCCGGCACGGCGGCGGCTGACGACACAGATCCCGATGCCAGCGATGCTTCCAGAAACAGTCCGGAGGTTTGAAACGCCTGCTTGATGTCGCTGCCGGTCAGACCTTGATTGAGGCTGGTCTGCTGCGCCAGCACCTGCGCCACCGCCTGCTGGACCTGCGGCGGCAGGCCGCTCAGCCCGGCGGCGACACCGAGATTGGCGAATAAAGTCGCCAGAGAAGTCTGCTGGGTCGCGGCGGTCTGGGCCGCGGCAGAAACCGCCGACATCTCCAGCGCGGTGAGCGGGTTGGCCACAATGGTTGCAGGGGTCGCCGGGGCCGTGACACCGGTCGCGGCTCCGGGCGCCAGGGTCACGGTATCGCCTGCTAGGCCCTGGTTTGCAGCGGCGCCGCCCTGCTGGCTGACCACCGCGAGCCCGATACCGTCCTGGGTCTGTGAAACCTGGAGCTGTAGGGTCTGGCCGGCTTTTAGCGGCACCTGAGAGAGGACATCGAGCGATTGGCCGGCAATCGAGATTTTCACCTGGTCGTTGCCGAGGATTTGCAGCACCGTGGCGCTGATCACGCTACCCGGCTGCAAGACAATATGCGCCGTCACGCCCTGCGCGGCGACCTGCGGAATGCTCGGCGTAATCACGATCGGCATGGTTTGCTTCACCGGGTCAGGCCCGGCTGGAAGCTATCCTTGTGTCGTAAACCCGTCGTTAACCGGCAGAGCGCGATCAGCAAAAGTGGAAACCGGTTTGTGCGTCCGATCGCACTCTAAACCTTAATGGCGCATGATCTTATCGCCAAACCGGCGGATCATGCGCTGGGCTTCAGAGCTTTCAGAATGCCCGCGGCAGCCTTGAAGTCGACCAGGCGTGCCGCGCGCCGCGCCGCGACCTCCTCATCGACGCCCCATTTCTCGATGTTCCAGTCTTCATCGACATGGGCGGCGGCCCAGACCTGGCCATGATCAAGCACGCCATGCAGCAGCGCCAGCGCGAGCAGCGCCGAGCCGGTCAGCGTCGTGATCACATGCAGCGCCGCGATCGACCAGGGGTCGGATGGCAGCGCCGCCCGCGCCGCGGATATTGCAGAGTCCGGCTGGCGGACGTGCACGATTCCCTCGGCCAGAATGAAATGGGCGCCCAGCGCATCCGCGGCCCAAAACAGCACGGGATCCCAATGCGCGGCCTCGCGCGCCACCAGCGCCTCGGGATGACCGGCGCGGTAAAATAACAGGTCGGACCCCAGATATTTCGCGACGTCCCCGGTGACGTCTTCGACCCGGTCGAGCACGGCGTCGATCACACTGTTGGCGAAGCGGGTGAACGGCATCGTCAGGGGATCGATGAACTCCGCCTGCGCTTGCCATTCTCCTGACATGGCGTCGGCGATTTCGCGGCTGGGCGCCGCCAGCGTGCGTCCGGACGGCGTGCGGACCGGCTTGTCGTCGAGGGTGATGGCAAATCCGTCGGCCGCTTCCACGACATCAACCTTGGCATAAAACCGCTTGCGGTGCGGCGCGCGCGTCGTGCGCCGTACCGCTTCCTCCGGATCGAGCGGAGAATGGCCGGACACTTCTTCGAATAATTCACGCATCTAGGTTTTCGGCTTTCATTTCGGCTTGCATGCGTCAGTGATATCTGTGCGCAGGGTACGATAAGGATGGATGCAAATAAAGCGAGCCGGCGAAGGTCTTTGCAGTGAAACGCCCTTCTGCTTGCCGGCATCGGTCCTGAGCCCGCATGATCCGCTGCGGAGGTTTCTGGCGCAGCACAGAACTAAACAGAGCCTTCCTATCGATTGGCGCAGGAGCGCGAATATTCCTCGCGGTCACTCGGGCCAAGTCCGGATGCGGCAGCCTCGTCGAGGCACGTCGTGATCCGGTCGCTGAACGACGTACTCGGCGCCGGCGCATAGTTCCCGATCGGCGGCGCATCCATTTGCGGTATCGCCGGCGCCTCGATTTTGGGTGATGGCAGCGGTGCCGGCAGCGGCGGATTGAACTTCGATCCGCCGGGCGGAATGAGTTGCGCAAAGGCAGGTTCGGCGACAACGGGCGCGGCGAGAACCGCGCAGACCAGAAGGATTGATAGCCGTTTCATGGAAGATATTTCGTGATCGCCCCCCGGCGACCGCAAGTAAGCTGTAATTCACTTATTTTTCAGTGGCGTTCTCGATTTCTTCAGTGGCGTTGCCGATCGGATCGAACCGGTCGGCCTCAAGGCCCAGCAGGCAGCAGCCGTTCACGGTTTCTGATAGATGATCTGGCCCGCTCGAATGGTGTAGGCGATCCTGGCGAGGTTACGAACGTCGGCGACGGGGTCGCCGTCAAGAATCGCCAAATCGGCATCAAACCCATTTTCAACCTTGCCCTTCTTCGCAGCTTTGAAATATAGCGCCGGATTCGTCGTTAGCGAAGCGAGCACTTGTCGTTCCGAAAGCGCCCGGTGCATGAGTTCGTATTCGAGCGTCGTGTCATAGAGCTTGGTGAAGCCGACGTCGGTCCCAAAAAGCACCACGCCACCATTGTCCGAAAACGCCTTGAGCTGGTTGACGCCGGACTCCACCATCCGGGCCGTCACGTTGGGGTCGAGGACAACGGTCGTGTAAAGCGACAGTGTCGGAATCAATGCGGTCCCGTGCAATTTAAATTGGGCGAGTTGCTCAGCCGTGGTCGGTGGTCCCGGAGTGGTGTGAGCGAGAACATCGACTTCGGCCGCAATCACCGTGTCCACACCGGTCCTGTTTTGCGGATGGGCGAATACCGGCTTGCCCTGGGCATGGGCCACTTCAACCGCCGCCCTGGCGATGGCCGGGTCCATATTCACCACGGGCTTGTCGCCCATATACGCGCCGGTGAACAGTTTTATTCCGTCCAGGCCGATTTGCAAATAGCCGCGCGCCATCTGCGTGGCTTCGTCTGATGTGGCGGCTTCGGGTAGTTGCAGCTCGGCAGGCAGATAAACGGGATGACCGCCTTTGGGGAAGATGCTGCCAGCCAGAAAAATATTGGGGCCTGCGACTTCACCCGCGGCGATACGGCGGCGCAGAGCCAAGGAGTCTTTCGGGTCGGAACCGAGGTCCCACACGGCGGTGAAACCCCACCTGGTCAGCATCTCCCGCATATGTTCTTCCAGCGACGCCACCGGTGCGCTGGCCGCGTTTCTCCATGCCGCCTGCGTGAAATGAACGTGACTGTTCCAGAAGCCGGCAACAACGGTCTTGCCGGTGCAATCAATGACGCGCGCATCCGGGGGAATCTGGACCTCTCCGCGGCTGCCGATCGCGGTGATGGCGCCGCCGGACGTCACGACGACCGCATCGGGGAGCGGAGCCGCGTCAGGCGAAGCGTATACGCTGCCTCCCACGAGGGCGAGTGTCTGCGCGTTTGCGGTAGCGTTGCAGCAGGTAGCCGCGCAGAGCAGGAAAAAGAAGAGCGCGACGCGAAGCCAATTCCCGATCATACGCGGACCCTCCAAATTTGCACGGTGGTCGTCTGGTGCCAGAACAGGCCGGACCTAGCGATACCTCAATAACGCGCGCTCGATTTGATCGTTCTTGCTCCCCCGGACGAACATTGATGGCGGCGCCGGTGAAGCCGCAACACCGGCGTCATTCTTCGGGGGCGTTCTCGATCGGATCGAACCGGTCGGCCTCGAGGCCCAGCAGGTTCCATGATTGCAGCATATGCGGCGGCAGCGGCGCGGTCGCATCGATCACACCGCCGCGGGGATGCGGAATCACGATCCGGCGCGCCAGCAAATGCAGCCGTTTCTGCAGCCCACCCGGGAGTTGCCAGTTTTCCTTGTTGAAATATTTGGGATCCCCGACGATGGCGTGATCGATATGCGCCATGTGCGCACGCAATTGATGGGTCCGCCCGGTGACCGGCTTGAGCGATACCCATGCGAGTTTCTGCGCCGAGGTTTCCACCACGGCATAATAAGTCACGGCGTGGCTCGCGCCCTCGTCGCCGTGAGCGGCAACGCGCATGATGGTATCTTCCTCGTTCTCTTCCTTGGCGAGATAGGTCGAGATGCGGCCCTGCTTCGGCTTCGGCACGCCCGCCACCAGCGCCCAGTAAATCTTGCGCGCGGAGCGATGGCGGAACGACCCGGTCAGCGCGGTCGCCGCGAAACGCGTCTTGGCGACCAGCAGGCAGCCCGCGGTTTCCTTGTCGAGCCGGTGCACCAGCCGGGGCTTCTGGCCTTTCGCGTCGCGCATCACTTCCAGCATTTGATCGACATGCCGCGTGGTGCCGGAACCGCCCTGCACCGCCAGACCCGCAGGCTTGTTCAGCACCATGACGTCGGCATCCTCGTACAGGATCATGTCCTTGAGGGTTTGCAGCGTCTTGGCGGCCGCTTCCGAGAGTTCGCCAACCACTTTGGGCGCATCGAGCTTGAGCGGCGGAATGCGGATGCTTTGCCCTTCTTCGAGGCGATCCTTGCTGTCGGCACGCTTGCCGTTGACGCGCAGTTCGCCTTTACGGACGATGCGCTGGATGTGCGAGAACGACAGGCCGGGAAAACGCGCCTCCAGAAAGCGGTCGACGCGCATGTTGTTCTCATCCGCGGTCACGACCACGGTCTGGACTTTGGTGGGGAGCGGCGGCGGCTCGACAACGATCTTCTCGGGCTCGGGCACGAAAGGCTGTGGCTTGGGGGCACGGGGCGCGGAGGAGGAAAACCGCGCGGGCGGCTTGCCACCGGGACGATGCCCCTGCGGCCGCTCCGTCTGCGAGCCCCGATAGGGACGCGCGCCCTTCGGGCGGTCGCCGGACGGACGTTTCGCCAATGGTCTTCTAACGCGACGGCTCATGGTGGCTGCGGCTCCAGATCAAGCCGTTGCGTAGCGTAAAAGCAGCGAATCGTCACGGTGAAATAGGTACAAATCGGGCATGGGATCGGCCATGCTGGGCCAACCCGTAAAAAAAGGGAGTATCGAGGATGGCGTTATCCAGGCCGGCATTGGCCGTTCTTGCCGCAATCATCGCGTGCGCTGCCTTTGCCGAGGAAAGCCCGATGCCGCCGGAAATCGCCGGTAAACTGCGCGAGCTCGGCCGCGTCATCGACCCGCCGAATACCCGCCTGCTCTACGCTCCGCTGCAGGAAAAGGAGCCGTATCAGGGCGTCAGGATCGAGCGGGACATCAAATACGGCCCGGCGGATCGCAACCTGCTCGATGTCTTCATGCCCGAGACGCCTTCAGCAGGCCGCCCGGTATTGATCTTCGTCCATGGCGGCGCCTTCATCGGCGGCAACAAGCGGATGCCCGGTACGCCGTTCTACGACAACGTCATGCTGTGGGCGGTGAAGAACGGATTTGTCGGGGTCAACATCACCTATCGGCTCGCACCGCAGTTTCCCTGGCCCGCGGGCGCCGAAGACGTAGCTACCGCTGTTCAGTGGGTCTCCGACAAGATCAGTGAACGTGGCGGAGATCCGGCGCACGTCTATCTGATGGGACATTCCGCCGGCGCGATCCATGCAGCAAGCTACGTGTCGCATCCGGAGTTCTACAAGGTCAGGGACGGCGGGCTCAAAGGCGTGATCATGGTTTCCGGCATTTACGACTTGACGGCGACACCGCTCGCCGATCCCGAACGCGCCTATTTCGGCGACGATCCCTCACACTATGCCGGGCAATCATCGCTGCCGGGTTTGCTTCGCACGAACGTTCCGTTGATGGCGGTTACCGCGGAGCTCGACCCGCCCGGTTTCGTGAAGCAATTCGATATCCTGAAGGAGGCCGCCTGCAAGAGACCGAACGGGTGCGCCCGCGCGATCATGCTCCCCCAACACAGTCACATGTCGGAGGTGTATTCGATCAACACTGCCGATGCGCGACTGACGAGCGAAATTCTGGATTTCGTCAAGATAGGGAAATAGCGGTATCCAGGCTACTTCGCGCCACGTTCCCTTCGCAGCTTCGCCCAGTAATCCAGCCGCTTGCGGATTTCGCGCTCAAAACCACGGTCGGGCGGATCGTAGAAGGTCTGGCGTCCCAGCGCTTCCGGGAAATAATCCTGTCCGGAAAAGGCTTCGGGGGTGTCGTGGTCATATTCGTAGCCGCCGCCATAGCCTTCCGACTTCATCAGCTTGGTCGGTGAATTCAGGATATGCTTTGGCGGCAGCAGCGAGCCGCCCTCCTTTGCCGCGCGCATCGCCGCGCCGAACGCCTTGTAGGCCGCGTTCGATTTCGGAGCGGTGGCGAGATAGATCACCGCCTGCGCGATTGCCAACTCCCCCTCGGGATGGCCGAGGAAATCATAGGCGTCCTTGGCGGCGTTGCAGATCACCAGCGCCTGCGGATCGGCCAAGCCAATATCCTCGACCGCCATGCGCACCACGCGCCGCGCCAGAAACAGCGGGTCTTCGCCGGCGTCCATCATGCGGGCGAGATAATACAACGCCGCATCGGGATCGGAGCCGCGCACCGATTTGTGCAGCGCCGAGATCAGGTTGTAATGACCGTCAGCCGACTTGTCGTAGATCGGCGCGCGGCGCTGCAGTATCTCCTGCAATTTGTCGGCATTGAACATTTCGTCTTCGCGCGCGGCGCGCCAGACCTCTTCGGCGAGCGTCAACGCGGCGCGTCCGTCGCCGTCGGCCATCCGCACCAATACGGCGCGCGCCTCGTCGTCGAGCGGCAGCTTCCGGCCCTCGATGCTTTCGGCATGGGCGAACAGTCTTTCGATCGCCGCCGGATCGAGCGAATGAAACACCAGCACGCGCGCCCGCGACAGCAGCGCCGCGTTCAACTCGAACGAGGGATTTTCGGTGGTGGCGCCGACCAGCACCACGGTGCCGTCTTCCATCACAGGCAGAAACGAATCCTGCTGTGCGCGGTTGAAGCGATGCACCTCATCGACGAACAGCAGCGTTCCCTTGCCCATCTCGCGCCGCGCGCGGGCCGCGTCGAATGCCTTCTTCAGATCGGCGACACCGGAAAACACCGCCGAGAGCTGTTCGAAATGCAGTTCGGTGGCGTCCGCCAGCAGCCGCGCCACCGTGGTCTTGCCGGTGCCCGGCGGTCCCCAGAACACCAGCGAACCCAGCGTGCGTGTCGCCAGCATGCGCGTCAGCGCGCCGTCCGGTCCCAGAATGTGATCCTGACCGACGACATCCGACAGCGTGCGCGGACGCAATCTGTCCGGCAGCGGATGCGGCGCATCCCGCTCCATCCCCGCGGCGGCGAACAGGTTGGTACCCTCGCGTGGTTGCTTCGGGCTCATCCGCCCAGCGTGACGTTGATCTGCTGGCCGCCCCGCACCAGGGTGATGCGCCACAGCCGGAGCGCCTCGCGCGTCGCCTTTTCCAGATCGCTGGTCCTGGTGATCTTCTGATTATTGACCGCCAGGATGATGTCGCCCTTCTGGAAGCCGACATTGGCGGCGGTTCCGTCGTCGGCGAGATCAGTCACCACGACACCTTCGGTGTCGGCATCCAGATGCAATTCATCGGCAACGGCCGGCGAGATGTTCGCGACCTTGGCGCCCTGGAACGGCGAGCGCGTCGTCAAGACGATTTCATTGCGGCCGGTGTCGGGCGCGGTCTCCAGCGGGACCGTCAGCTTGATCGCCTTGCCGGCGCGCTGCACGTCGATCTCCGACTTGCCGCCGAGCGGGCGTGTGGCAAAGCGATAATCGAACGCATTGGGATCGTCGACCGCCTGTCCGTCGATCGCGATGATCAGATCGGACAGTTTCAGCCCGGCCCGCGCCGCCGGACTGTTCGGAACGACATTGGCGACCAGTGCGCCGGACGGCAGGCGAAGCCCCAATGTCTCGGCGATCTCCGGCGTCACCGCCTGCAGACGGGCACCCAGCCACGGCCGCCGCAGCGCCTTGCCACCGCTCTTGGCGGAGGCCACGACAACGCGCACCATGTTGGCAGGGATCGCAAAGCCGATGCCCTGCGATCCACCGGAGCGCGAGAAGATCGCGGTATTGATGCCGGCGAGCTTGCCGGTCATGTCGACCAGCGCGCCGCCCGAATTGCCCGGGTTGATCGCCGCATCGGTCTGGATGAAGAACTGGTAGTCGGTGATACCGACCTGCGTGCGCGCCAGCGCCGAGATGATTCCGTGGGTGACGGTCTGTCCGACGCCAAAGGGATTGCCGATCGCCAGCACGACGTCACCCACCAGAAGCTCATCGGAATTGGCAAAATCGAGCGTCGGGAATTTTTCGTGGGTATCCTTCAGCCGCAGCACGGCCAAATCGGTGCGGCTGTCCTTGAGCACGATTTCGGCCTCGAATTCGCGCTTGTCGGATAGCGAAACCTTGAACTGGTCGGCGCCTTCGACGACGTGGTTATTGGTCACGACCAGACCGGACGGATCCACCATCACGCCTGACCCGAGCGAGCGCTGCAGCTGTTCTTGCTGGCCGGGGACGCCGAAGAAACGGCGGAAGATCGGATCGTCGAGCAGCGGATTACGGTCTTGCACCACCTTGGCGGCGTAGACGGTGACCACCGCCGGTTGCACATGCTGTACGATCGGCGCGTAGGAGAGCCTGAGTTCCGCTGCCGAGGCCGGTACGCGACGGTCCTGAGATGCCGCCGGGGCCGTCGCAGCCCAAAGGACGAGCAATGCCGTGAAAATGCGAACAACGATCATGTAGGGATTCCCGAGGATGGATGCGGCAAATATAGGCCCCCGGGCGCGCGAATAGAAGTGATCGGAAGCTCCGGAAAACGGCCGGCTGTATGGCCGATTCGGGCCGGTTTTCGCCGCGAACGATGGGTCTTCGCCCCCATCTTGCAATCCGGCCGATGAACCTGCACCTAGTTGAAGGCCCGGCGGTGGCCGCCGGCAACAAGGAGAGCGCCCATGAAGGCCGTCGGGTATACCAAATCGCTTCCGATCGATGCGAAAGATGCGCTGATCGATTTCGAGACCGCAAAGCCGCAACCGGCCGGTCGCGACATCCGGGTTGCCGTCAAGGCGATTTCAGCCAACCCGGTCGATTACAAGGTCCGCAACCGGGCCGCTCCGCCCGAAGGCGAGACCAAGATTCTCGGTTACGACGCCGCCGGAGTAGTCGATGCCCTCGGTCCCGATGTGACGCTCTTCAAGGCCGGCGACGAGGTCTATTACGCCGGCTCGATCCAGCGGCAGGGCACCAACTCGGAATTTCATCTGGTGGACGAACGCATCGTCGGCCGCAAGCCGAAGACGCTTTCGTTCGCGCAAGCGGCCGCCCTTCCCCTCACCTCGATCACCGCCTGGGAATTGCTGTTCGACCGCCTCGGCGCGGTGCCGGGCAAGAGCGTCGATCCGCGCACGCTTGTGATCGTCGGCGGCGCCGGCGGCGTCGGCTCGATCCTGATCCAGCTCGCCCGGCGCCTCACCGGCCTGACGGTGGTGGCGACGGCATCCCGGCCGGAATCGCAGAAATGGTGCCTCGATCTCGGCGCCCATGCCGTGATCGATCACGCCAAGCCGATGAAAGAGCAGATCGAGAAGCTGAAACTGCCGCCGGTGGCGCTGATCGCAAGCCTGACCAACACCGGCGACCATTACAAGGCGCTGGCCGAGATCATCGCACCGCAGGGAAAATACGGATTGATCGACGATCCCGCGGAATTCAACGTCAGCGTTTTCAAGGGCAAGTCGGTTTCGGTCCACTGGGAGTCGATGTTTACCCGCAGCTCGTTCCAGACACCTGACATGATCGGCCAGCACGCCCTGCTCAACGATGTCGCCGACCTCATCGACAAGGGCGTGTTGCGCACCACGCTCGACCAGACCTTCGGCACCATCAACGCCGCCAACCTCAAGCGCGCCCACGCGCTCTTGGAATCCGGCAAATCGCGCGGCAAGATCGTGCTGGAGGGATGGTGAGCGTCTGACCGATCAGGCAATGGTCTGGACGATGCCGCCCTCGGCGCGGAGCGCCGCGCCATTGGTTGCCGAGGATTCCTTTGAGGCGACGTAGACCACGATGTTGGCGATCTCCTCGACCGTTGCAAAGCGCTGCAGCAGCGAAGTCGGACGAAACTGCTTGACGAACTGCGATGCCGCCTCCTCCACCGACTGGCCGTTTTGCCGGGCGAGATCCTTCACAAAGGCTTCGACGCCCTCCGACATCGTCGGCCCCGGCAGTACCGAATTGACGGTCACCGCGCTGCCACGGGTCATTTCCGCCAGGCCGCGCGCAACCGCGAGTTGCGCGGTTTTGGTCATGCCGTAATGGATCATTTCCTTTGGAATGTTCAGCGCGGATTCCGAAGAGATAAAGACGATGCGGCCCCAGTTGCGCTTGAGCATGCCCGGTAAATAAGCGCGCGACAGCCGCACGCCCGACATCACATTGACCTCGAAGAACCTGCTCCAGTCGTCATCGGGAATATCAAGGAAATCCTTGGGCTCGAAGATTCCGGCATTGTTTATCAGGATGTCCACGTCCGGCAACGCCGCGGCCAAGTTCTGGCAGCCAGCGGCCGTCGAGACGTCGGCGGTGACGCCACGAACCTTCGCGCCGGGCGTAGCCTTGCCGATCGCGGCAAGCGCCGCGTCGACCTTGGCCTGTGTCCTGCCGTTGATCACCACGTCAGCGCCCGCGCCGGCGAGGCCTTTCGCGATGGCGTGGCCGATGCCTGAGGTCGACCCCGTCACCAGCGCTGTCTTGCCCGAAAGATCGATTCTCATGAGACATCTCCATGGTTGATGCCCAAGGATATCGGGTGTGTCGTGCACGACTGCAATCGTCGATGGCAGATTCCGGCGATGGATTATCCGTGATGGATCACGGATGCCCAATAAAAAAGCGGCACCTTCGGGCGCCGCTTTGAAATGAGATCCGGATTTGAAGGACTGAGCCTTACGCCGCTTCCGCGGCCTTTTCCTGCTGCGGGCCGGAATCGAGGCCCTTGGCAGCGACGTCGCGGTCGACGAATTCGATCACCGCCATCGGCGCGTTGTCGCCGTAGCGGAAGCCGGCCTTGATGATCCGGGTGTAGCCGCCCTGCCGGTCCTTGTAGCGGGTGGCGAGAACATCGAACAATTTCTTGGTCTGGTCGAGATCGCGCAGCTCGGAGATTGCCTGCCGGCGCATCGCCAGACCGCCCTTCTTGCCGAGCGTGACCAGCTTCTCCACAATCGGGCGAAGTTCCTTGGCCTTCGGCAGCGTGGTGACGATCTGCTCGTGCTTGATCAGCGACGCGCACATATTGGCAAACATCGCGCGCCGATGTTCGGCGGTGCGGTTGAGCTTCCGATGAACCTTGCCGTGACGCATGTTATATTCCTCTATACTTCTTCTGTCGCGACGGCTCGTCGGACACGTTGCTCAGGTGGGCCGCCTGCGTTCGCCCTGTCATTCCGGACGCCGCGAAGCGGCGATCCGGAATCTCGAGATTCTCAGGTGCGCAATTGCGCACCGCAGTTCGCGCTCTCGCGCGCCCCGGAATGACGAAAACTCAGTAATGATCCTCGAAGCGCTTGGCCAGCTCGTCGATATTCTCGGGCGGCCAGCCCGGCACTTCCATGCCGAGATGCAGCCCCATCTGGGCCAGCACTTCCTTGATCTCGTTCAGCGACTTGCGGCCGAAGTTCGGGGTGCGGAGCATTTCCGCTTCCGACTTCTGCACGAGGTCGCCGATGTAAACGATGTTGTCGTTCTTCAGGCAGTTGGCCGAACGCACCGACAATTCGAGCTCGTCGACCTTCTTGAGGAAGGCAGGGTTGAAGGCGAGATCGGGGATGATCTCCTGCGCGACTTCCTTGCGCGGCTCTTCGAAGTTGACGAACACGTTGAGCTGATCCTGCAGGATGCGCGCGGCATAGGCCACCGCGTCATCCGGGCTGATCGCGCCATTGGTCTCGATGGTC
>Ga0210396_10003862_pt1 | contig 14823 bp, 12 predicted proteins | sample IncBWH17OmetaG_FD_155466 | JGI IMG/M metagenome (GOLD analysis project Ga0210396, IMG submission 155466) | Forest soil microbial communities from Barre Woods Harvard Forest LTER site, Petersham, Massachusetts, United States - Inc-BW-H-17-O ... | reverse complement strand
CACTGTGTACTCGAAGCGGGCCTGCGCCCCGATGTGGCCGGCTATGGCGCGCCCGGAGGACACTCCGATGCCGAACTCCGCCGAACCGATCACCGGGAGCAGCTCGTCGTGCAGCTCGCGGGCCGCGGCCAGTGCGCCACCGGACGCGTCCGGGTGCTCGATCGGTGCGCCGAAGATCGCCAGCGCGGCATCACCCTGGAACTTGTTGACGAAACCGCCGTGCCGGCCGACGGTGTCGACCACCACCCGGAAGAACTCGTTGAGCAGCAGCACCACCTCGGCGGGCGGTCGCGTCGCCGCCAGCTCCGTCGAGCCGACCAGATCGACGAACAGCACCGCGACGTCCCGCTCCTGGCCGCCCAGTTCGGCGCCGCGCTCTAGCGCACGCCGGGCTACGTCCTCGCCCACGTAGCGGCCGAACAGGTCGCGCAGCCGCTGCCGCTCGGACAGGTCGCGGACCATGTCGTTGAAGCCGGCCTGCAGCAGGCCCAGCTCGCTGGCGTCGTAGATCTGCATGTGAGCGTTGTAGTTACCGCGCTGTACCTCGCCGAGCGCCCAGCGCAGCTGACGCAGCGGATCGGCGATCGACATGGCCACCAGCAGCGTGCTGGCCAGCCCGAGGCCCAACGCCAGCAATGCCAGCAGCAGGATCGGGTTCAACAGCTTCTCCGGCGGCCCGTGAAGGTATTCCGCCTTGTCCGCCACCACGGTCAGCACGATCGCCAGCAGCGGCACCCCGGTGGACAGCGCCCAGGCCAGCATCTGGCGTCCGATGACACCTGACGCCCGGATGTTCTCCGGCAGGCCACCACGCAGGGCGGCGACGGCCACTGGCCGCAGCACCCGCTCGGACTGTAGATAGCCGATGATGGCGGTGGCGGCGGCGCCCAGGGCTGTCGCGACGGCCACCACCGGAGCGGCATGCTTGGCCACCGGCCAGCTGGCAATGATGAAGATCACGCCGCCGATGCACCAGGACGCCAAGTTGATCAGCGTGCGGTAGAACGGCGTCCGCAGCGCGCGGCTACGCGCCAGCGCGGTGGCGGCGGGGTCGGTGTCGGCGAGCAGACCGTCGCGGCGCTGCCACCGGAACACCGGCACCAGCAGCCGCACGCTGATCGAAAATCCAACGAGGAACAGGAAGACGACCGACCCGGCGAAAATCACCAGATTGGGTGTCGGCAGATCCTGCAGCTCGATGCGGTCTTCCGGTGGCAGCCCGTAGCGCAGGAAGCCCAGCACGAGCAGTGCGCCGATGATGTCGGCCTGCAGCTGGCTGAGCGAGAACACCGGCCACGGTGTGCGCACCAGCCACTGGACGAATCCGCTGATTCGCCCAGGGAGTGCTCCTGCCGTGCCCACCAACCCACCGTATCGGTCGGCGGGGACGAAAAAGTAGCCAAAACGTTCCGTGTACAGCGACTTGTGTTGCGGAGTCGTCACCGGTCAGCAGTACTGTTGCCGGTGATGTCGCGGGTATTCGCACGGCTGGTTGGCCAGGAGTCGGTCGAAGCCGACCTGGTGGCCGCCGCCGAGGCGGCTCGCGGTGATTCGACTCACACCGCCGCGATGACGCATGCCTGGCTGATCACCGGCCCACCCGGCTCGGGGCGCTCGGTCGCGGCGCTGTGCTTCGCCGCCGCCTTGCAGTGCACATCCCCCGGCGTGCCCGGCTGCGGAGAATGCCGGGCCTGTACGACGACGATGGCAGGCACGCACGCCGACGTCCGCCGGGTCATCCCGGAGGGGCTGTCCATCGGTGTCGGCGAGATGCGGGCGATCGTCCAGATCGCGTCCCGCCGGCCGAGTACGGGGCGCTGGCAGATCGTGCTGATCGAGGACGCGGACCGGCTGACCGAAGGCGCGGCGAACGCCCTGCTGAAAGTTGTCGAGGAGCCGCCGCGATCCACGGTGTTTCTGCTGTGCGCGCCGTCGGTGGATCCCGAGGACATCGCGCTCACGCTGCGGTCTCGCTGCCGGCATGTCGCGCTGGTGACTCCCTCACCCGAGGCCATCGCCCAGGTGTTGATCGACGGGGACGATCTCACGGCCGAAACCGCGAACTGGGCGGCGTCGGTCAGCGGCGGCCATGTGGGCCGGGCGCGGCGGCTGGCCACCGATCCGGAGGCTCGCGAGCGGCGGCTGCAGGCGTTAGGGCTGGCCCGCGACGCGGCCACCCGATCGAAGGCCTACGCGGCCGCCGAGGCGCTGGTGGCCGCCGCCGAGGCCGAAGCCGCGGTGCTGACCGCCGGGCGCGACGAGGCCGAAACCGAGGAGTTGCGCACCGCGCTGGGCGCGGGCGGCACCGGCAAAGGCACTGCCGGCGCCTTGCGCGGCGCCACCGGCGCGATCAAAGACCTTGAGCGACGGCAGAAGTCGCGGCAGACCCGGGCGTCGCGCGATGCCCTGGACCGTGCGCTGATCGACCTGGCGACCTACTTCCGGGACGCACTGCTGGTTTCCGCCGACGCGACAGCGGTGCGGCGCAACCATCCCGACATGGCAGAGCCCATCGCGGCGATGGCCGCGCATGTTCCGCCCGAGCGGTTGCTCCGCTGCATCGAGGCCGTGCTGGAGTGCCGCGAAGCGCTGGCGGTCAACGTCAAACCCAAGTTCGCCGTCGACGCCATGGTGGCTACGGTCGGCCAGGCGCTGCGCGACTGACGTTTTAATTGCCCGCCTCCTTCCTCATCGCGCTGCGCGTCCCCCTCGCCGCTGCGCGGCTGGGGGTACCCCCACTGCATCGGCACCGGGCGAGCTTGGGTGCACAACCTGCCCTGCCGTAGACTCGTCCCGCCCGTCAGGGCACGCCACCTTAGCTCAGTCGGTAGAGCGGCTCACTCGTAATGAGCAGGTCAGGAGTTCGATTCTCCTAGGTGGCTCGATCGCGGCAGCGCATAGCCCACCGGCCCCGCTGCGACGCAGATCGCAAGCGCGGCCGTGTCAGCTCGCACCGTGATGGCATTGCCCGCCCCGGGCAGGCGGACGTAGACACGGTTCAGCCCTGGATGCACCGGAACCTTTGTTCGCGGCCCCTCGGACAGCGACAGCGTCATGGAGCCATCGCTGTTGGCCAGGTAGTTGATCTCGGCCGTCCAATCCGTCGGCAGCAGTGGGCCGTTCAGACCGAGGCGCACCGGGCGGTCCGGCTGCACGAAGTAGCCGCACTGCGGCACCGGCCCCGGCAGGATGGCGCGGACCCAGGTGACTTGCGCGTCGGCCAGTCGGCCCGAGCTGTCGAGTAGCCGCAATTGCGTTGTCGCCGAAGCGAATTCCGGACGGTCGCTCAGCAGCGCGAAGATGTGACTGGCCAGATTCTCCGGCCAGGCCACCCGACCCAACACCAGCGGATCGACCTCCTGATCCAGCAGCGGCGCACTCGAGGCCGTATGCGCTGCGGCCAAACCGCGACGCGCATTCTGCAGATAAGGCTGAGCGGGGTTGTCCCGCCATGAGGTCAGAAACGTCGCCGTCGAATAGCCGCTACTCGCCACGAACGCCGCCGCCACGGTGGTCGTCACCACCACGCGGCCCGCCGACGCGTCCAGCCAGTGCGACGACGGGCGGTTCGGCGCGCAGAACCCGACCGCGGCCAATAGCGCCAGCACCACGACGAGATCGGGGAAATAGCGCAACGTTTGGGCCAGTTCCAGCGCGGTGAACCGCGACGAGCGCATCAGGTAGATCGGCACTTGGCAGGCGACGACATAGCCGGCCGCGGTCAGCCACACCGGCACGATGCGTTGTTTGCGGACCAGCGAGACGCCCAGCGCCGCGGCGAGCACCAGCCAGCCCAGCACTCTGGCCGCCAGTGGCGGGATAGCCCACGGCGAGGCCGGCGCCCAGCGGGCCCAGGCCCACGGCCCCCCGACCAGACCGGGAACGATCCCGTGGGTGATCGAGCGCTGCAGCAGATCCCACGTCATTGTCAGATCCGAACTCCACCGCTGCTGGTTGACCACGACGACGTAGACCACGATCCAGACGGCGGTCAGCGCCAGCGACGCCGTCCACAATCGAGCCCCGGCCCGCCACACTCTCGCAAGCGCCGCGCGATCACCCTGCGCGTGGCACAGCAGCACGGCGATGGCGAACGCGACGAAGGGAATCACCGCGGCCTTCTCGAAGAACAACAGCCCACCGAGGTAGACCAGCACGCCGCTCACCGCGTAGCGCTGGTCGCGGGTCCGGACCAGCATGATCGCATCGGCGCACACCCAGGCAAGCGCGGCCAGCATCGGCAGCGAGTTCAGCGCCGCCGCCCACCACGCGAACCCCGGAACACCCAGCGGCGTGAAAAGCGCAAAGGTCAACGGGACAAGCAGCACCGGCCGCCAGCCCAGGATCACGTGCAGCGCCCGCAACAGCGCCAGCGAGGCCAGCAGTTGCAGCACCACCAGGCTGATGGCCGGCCCGGCCCAATTCAGCGGGGCCAGCCGGGTGATCGCGCCCGCGACCAGGAAGGCGGCCGGCATCACGTGGCCATCGTGGTCGTCGAACAGGTACGACGGCGACAGCAGCCCGTGCGTGCCGGCCCGGCCGATCAGGATCAGGTCATCCCAGTAGAAGTAGCCCCGAAACGCCAGCACCGCGCGAATCACGAGCTGTACCAGGATCAGAGCGGCGGCGGCTACCGCTACCTTCGGTACCCCGGCAGCCCGTCGGTATGGTGGGCCGGTGCGCGCACTGGTCACCGGGGCAGCCGGGTTCATCGGGTCGACGCTAGTCGACCGATTGCTGAGCGACGGGCACAGCGTCGCAGGGCTGGATAACTTCGCGTCCGGGCGGGCCACCAACATCGAGCACTTGGTCGACGTCGGCGAGTTCGTCTTCGTCGAGGCCGACATCATCTCGGCCGATCTGCAGGCCATCCTCGACGAGCATCGCCCGGAGGTGGTTTTCCACCTCGCCGCGCAGATCGACGTGCGGCACTCGGTGACCGACCCGCAATTCGACGCGTCGGTCAATGTGATCGGCACCGTGCGGCTCGCGGACGCGGCCCGGAACGCCGGGGTGCGCAAGGTCGTGAACACCTCGTCGGGCGGATCGATCTACGGCACCCCGCCGTCGTATCCGACCAGTGAGGACGTTCCCACCGACCCGGCGTCACCGTATGCGGCGGGCAAGGTCGCGGGGGAGATCTATCTGAACACGTTCCGCCATCTGTACGGCCTGGAGTGCTCGCACATCGCGCCGGCCAATGTCTACGGCCCGCGACAGGACCCGCATGGTGAGGCCGGGGTGGTGGCGATCTTCGCCCAGGCGCTGCTGTCCGGTAGGCCCACCAAGGTGTTCGGCGACGGCTCGCACACCCGCGACTACGTGTTCGTCGACGACGTGGTGGACGCGTTCATCAAGGCGTCCGGTCCAGCCGGCGGCGGGCAGCGGTTCAACGTCGGTACCGGTGTGGAGACCTCGGACCGGCAACTGCATTCAGCGGTGGCCGCAGCCGTCGGTGGGCCCGACGATCCGGAATTTCGCCCACCCCGGCTGGGCGATCTGAAACGGTCCTGCCTCGACATCGGCTTGGCTGAGCGGGTTTTAGGCTGGCGGCCACAGGTGGCGCTCGACGAGGGAGTGCGCCGCACCGTCGAGTACTTCCGCCACACCCACGCCGAGTAGCGAACGCCTTCCGGCCCGGCGGGTATCAATCAGCCGGAGTCAATCCCTTGTCCAATGCAACGCCCAGCGGTCAGCATCTGGCCAGGCATTGGCGGTGAGGAGATTGCAGTGACCGCGAGCGATCACACAGACGAAGCCAGTCGAGGTGCGCCGATTTGGCGCGAACGCCTGGCGCGGATAGGCGTTGATTGGTGGGCGACGATAGTGGCCGGCGTCCTGGTGCTGTTGGCTGTTGCCGGGCTGCTGCCCAGAATTCCGTGGTGACGCGATGAGCGCGGTAGTCGTTGATCAGACCGAGCCTGCCGAAGAGGCCAGTTTCACCAGCCGCAATTTCGTCGATTATGTGCCCGGCGTCCTCTTATTGATCGCAGTCGGGTTACTCGCCAAATATGCCCAGATTGGGTGGAAATCCCTCGCCCACCATGAACATTGGACAGTTCCCGACATCGAGTACGTGCTGTGGGCGATCGTGATCGGCCTTCTTGTCACCAACACCATCGGCCTGCATCGCATCTTCCGCGCCGGCGTCCAAACCTACGAATTCTGGTTGAAGATCGGGATTGTCGCGCTCGGCGTGCGTTTCGTCCTCGGCGATGTCGTCAAGCTGGGCGGCATCTCGCTGGTGCAGATCGTGGTTGACATGACCGTCGCCGGCGCAATCATTCTCGGCGCCGCCCACCTGTTCGGGTTGTCGGGCAAGCTTGGCTCGCTGCTTGCCATCGGAACTTCCATCTGCGGCGTCTCGGCCATCGTGGCCGCCAAAGGGGCTATCCGGGCGCGCAATTCCGACGTCGGCTATGCGATCGCGGCGATTTTGGCACTGGGGGCCGTCGCACTGTTCACACTGCCGCTACTCGGACACGGGATTGGGCTCAGCGACCACGAATTCGGCTTGTGGGCGGGTCTGGCGGTGGACAACACCGCCGAGACCACCGCGACGGGATACCTGTATTCCGAACAGGCGGGAAAGGTCGCGGTGCTGGTGAAGTCCACCCGCAACGCTCTGATCGGTTTCGTGGTACTGGGTTTCGCGCTTTTCTGGGCGTCGCGCGGTCAGGCAGATCAGATCGCACCGGGCCTGCGGGCAAGGGCCGGATTCATTTGGGACAAGTTCCCCAAGTTCGTCTTGGGTTTTCTGGCGGTGTCCGCGATCGCGACGGCCGGCTGGCTGAGCAAGGGTCAAAGCACCAACATCGCCAACGTATCTAAGTGGGCATTCTTGCTGACCTTCGCCGGCGTGGGACTCAACACCAACATTCGGGAACTGGTTCGCACCGGATCGCGGCCCCTGGTGGTGGCGATCATCGGATTGGTTGTCGTTGCGGCTGTTTCGCTTGGATTGGTGTTGTTCACTTCCCGCTCGTTGCACTGGGGTGTCGGAGCGGGCTGATCATTCCGGCGCTTGCGCGCCCTCGATCGCGACGGCACGGGCCAGTCGCGCGTAACGCAGCTCTAAGTCTTTGAACCGCAAATAGGTGCTCAACGTGGTGAAGCTGAACGCGATGATCAGCGCGTAGAGCATCAGGTCGGTGCCGCGGTCCACGCCGAGCCAGTGCGCCACCACGGTGGTGTCGTTCGGCCGCAGCACGGCGTACACACCGCCGAGCACGAAGACCAGATAGCCGACTTTGACCCACGCCTTCGACTGGGCGTTGCGACGAGACCACAGCAGATAAACCAGCAACGCGACGATCGAGGTGATCAGCAGACCCTGAATCCAGTTCAACGCGACATCCTTCCTCGCAGGAATCCGTCGAAAATGATGTTGACGCCGTTGAGCAGCGGCTGGCCCTTGGATTGGGAGTATTCGGTGTAGAGCACCTCGACGGGCTCTTCGGCAACGCGCCAACGGTTTTCGGCGATCAGCATAATGAACTCGGTCGCGTGGCTCATCCCGTTCATGGTGATGTCCAGCCCGTCGGCGACGGTCTTGTTGAACACCCGCAGGCCGTTGTTGGTGTCTGTCAGTCCCAGCTTGCGACCGCGCGGGCTCAGTCGCGTGGCAGTCTGCAACACAACACGTTTCAACAGCGGAGGCCTGCTGACACCCTGGCCGAAGCGCGTTCCGATGACGACGTCGACGTCGCCGGCGCCAAGCCGGTCGATCATCGTGACGAGGTCCTTGACGCGGTGCTGACCATCGGCGTCGAAGGTGGCGAAAACCTGTGCGCCGGGCTGACGGCGGGCATACTCGACGCCGGTCTGGATGGCCGCACCCTGGCCCAGATTCACCGGGTGGCGCACCAGATGTGCCCCGGCCCGCAGCGCGACCTCGCCGGTGTCGTCGCCGCTGCCGTCGTCCACGCACACGACGTTGCTGAAAACCGAGCGCAGATCGGCGATGACCTCGCCGATCATGCCGGCTTCGTTAAAAGCCGGCACGACGATCCAGACGTTGCGCGTTTCGCTGAGCATTTCAAGCCCACAAGCTACACGCCTGTTAGCCCGACGCGGCTGATCAGCCGCCCGCACGCGACAGCGCGGCGAGATGCACGGCGATACCGACCAGCGGACCGCACAGCAACGCGACGACAGTGCGGGTCTCCAGCGGCAGCGGCAACAACAGCAACAGCGCCGACGCCACCGTCGCCCCGACCCAGCCCAGCGCGTAGGTGCGATGCATCGCGGCCGCCACCGTGGCCGCGCCGGTCAGGGTCAGCATGGCGATCGCCACCGCAGCGGCCGTCAACCAGGCCAGCAGCGCGCCGGCAGCGTGGTAGTCGGGCCCGAAGCCGACCCGCAGCAGCCAGGGACCGACCAGGCCCGCGGCCAGCACACCGAGCGCACCGATCCCGCCGACCAGCGCCGCCGGTGCGATCAGCGCGCGCAGCCGCTCGGTGCGCTCGTCGACGAAGTGCGCGATCAGATTGCCCTGCATCGCGGTCAGCGGCACCAGCAGCGGCGCGCGGGTCAGCGTGACCGCCAGGATGACCACCCCGCCTTCGGCGCCGAGCTGGTTAGAGGTCGCCTTCAGCAGCACCGGGAAACCCATCACCAGAATCGCGCTGGCACCGGCCGCGGTGATCGAGTGGGCAGCTCCGCGCAGGAAGGTCGCGGTGCCGCCCGGGGTCAGCAGCCGGGCCGCGGACCGGGTCGTCGGCGACGCCACGATCATGATCAGCCAGGCCACCGCGCCCGCGACGGTGGCCCATAAGAACCCGACCAGGCCCCAGCCGATGACGAAGGTGGCCACCGCGACCGCGACCCGGATGACGGCGTCGGTAACCATCAGCGCCCCGTATTGAGTCCAATGGTTGGTCCCGGCGAGCATGCCCAACAACGTGGCGTGCACGCAGAACCCGGCCAGCCCGACGCTGAGCAAGCCCACCGAAAGCCAGTGAGCTTCGGCGAACACCCGACCGCTCCACAGCGGTGAGCTCCCAGCGATCGCCAGGGCCGCGCCGATCCCGACCATCCCGGCGATACGCAGTGGATGGGTGCGCCGGCCCGGCAAGACTTCCGCATAGCCCGCGGTGCGCACTTCCCGCGTGGTCTCCTGCAGCAGGCCGTTCGCGGCCCCGGTGACCAGGCCGAACGCTCCCCAGAAGACGGCGAAGATGGAAAAACCGGCCGGCGCCAGATCGCGGGCTGCCAGGTAGACCACCGCGTAGCCGCACAGGGCGGTCAGCACGGTCGCGGTACCAACCCGGGCCATGCTGGCGCGGGCGATCGGGCCGGCGGAGGCTCCGATGATGGGGGTGCCGCCCACTTCGGTCACGGTTCGAAAATACTCACAGGCATTACCGCGCTCAGCAAGCTGTGACGACCGCGACCTGACAGACTGAGCGCAGAGGGGAGTATTCCTCCGCCGCGGTGTCGTCATCACGTCACCCACAGCCGGGCGACCGGGGCCGCGGGCCTTTGCGACTCTGGTCGCGATGGTGGAAGAGACCTCTGGCGTTTACGCGACCGGAGGCCTCTGTTGTTGGTGTCCCCGCTCGAATGGGTCGTCACGCTGGGCGCGACGATCGCGGTGCTGTTGTTCGACGTCGCGGCGACGGCGCGCCGGTCCGGCGAGCCGACGATGCGCAATTGCGCGATCGCGTTGTCGGCCTATGTCGGCCTCGCGGTGTGCTTCGGAATCTGGACGGGGTACTTCCACGGTCAGCAGTTCGCGCTGCAGTTCTTCGCGGGATGGCTCACCGAGTACAGCCTGTCGATCGACAACTTGTTCGTCTTCGTCATCATCATGACGAGCTTCAACGTGCCCAAGGTCTATCAGCGCCAAGCATTGTTCGTCGGCATTGTGATCGCGCTGATTTTTCGCGGCATCTTCATCGCGCTCGGCGCCGCGGCCATCCAGCGGTTCTCGTGGGTCTTCTACCTTTTCGGTGCGTTTCTGGTTTACACCGCGATCAGACTGGCGCGCGGCGCCGGGCACGACGCCAACGTGGAGAATGCGGCCGTCCGGTTTGCCCGCCGCCACTTGAATGCCACCGACAGCTGGCACGGGCTCCGGCTCTATGTCAAAGAGGGGTCGGGGTGGTCGATGACCCCGATGCTTCTGGTCATCCTCGCGCTCGGCGTCGCCGACGTGATCTTCGCGCTGGATTCCATCCCCGCGATTTTCGGAATCACCCGTGAGGCCTATTTGGTGTTGGCCGCCAACGTATTCGCGTTGATGGGACTGCGGCAGCTGTACTTCTTGCTCGCAAATCTGTTGCAGCGGCTGGTTTATCTGTCCAAAGGCCTTGGCGTCGTCTTGTCGTTCATCGGGATCAAGCTGATCCTGGAGGCCTTACGGGAAAACAATCTGCCGTTCATCAACGGCGGCAAACCCGTCGACGTCCCTGAGGTCCCGACCTTGCTTACGCTTGCGGTCATCGTGGTGACCCTCGCCATCACCGTGGCCGCCAGCCTCTATTCCACCCGGGCCGGCAACAACGATTAGGCCTCGATCGCGGCGGCGATGCGTCGCTCGATGCTGGCCCGTGCCGGGGCCGGCAACACGATCAGCCCGTCGAGCTCCCTGCTTGCCCGCGTATAGGCGTTCTGGCGTTCCTGCGGGGAAGCGGCCTCGTCCTCGGCAAGCTGCAGCAGGTGCCGGGCTCGCGCCAGCCGTTGTTGATCGTCCTCGGAGAAGTCGCTGCGGCGCCGGCGAATCGCGTCGGCCTCAGCGATTTCAAACGCGCCGACGTAGTCGTGCACGGCGTCGCGGTATTCCAGTTGCGCGGTCCGATCGCTGAGCAGGTCCTCGGGCCGGTCCGGGCGCAGCAGTTCGGCCTGCCGCTTCGCATTGTGGAATGCGACGGTCAGCGGATTGCGCAGGTCGGTCATCAACGGGAAGTCGAGCAGTTTAGCGATGTCGACCTCGTAGTCCAGCCAGCGCGCGTCGGTCCGATCATGCATGGCGAGGAGCTTGGCGATCTCGCGCCGGTAGCCGTCGTCGTTGTTGCGCTTCCGGCCGGATGCCTCCGCGGCCGCGATCTTGGCCTGCTGCTTCAGCCGGTACCGTTCGAGCCGTCGATCGGCCCGGCGTTCGTTGGCGGCGGCGACCGCGCGAACAGTCCCGCCGATCGCACCACCCAGCGGGAACACCAGCCACCAGAAATTCGCGGCGAAATGAAACAGCGGGCCCATCTTTTCAGGATGCCACTTGCGGCGCTACCGGCTCGACCCCAAAGCTCGGTAGATCAGCGTCGCGAATTTCGCTGTGCGCGAAGATCAGTGCCCGGTGGTCTTGAACCGGTCTCTGGACCGCTCCACCTCTTCTTCGGCCTCTTTGCGGCCCACCCAGTCGGCGGCTTCCACGTACTTGCCCGGCTCGAGCGCCTTGTACTGCGAGAAGAAGTGCTTGATCTGGTCCAGCTCGTACTCCGGGACGTCGCCGATGTCCTGGATGTGGTCCCAACGATGGTCCTTGGCCGGAACACACAGCACCTTGTCGTCGCCGCCGGCTTCGTCGGTCATCCTGAACATTGCGACTGGCCGCGCCTTCACGACGACACCGGGGAACACTGACAGGGGAAGCAGAACCAGGGCGTCCAGCGGGTCGCCGTCCTCGCCCAGGGTGTCGTCGATGAAGCCGTACTCCGTCGGATAGCCCATCGACGTGTACAGATAGCGGTCCAGGAAAATCCGGCCCGTCTCGTGGTCGACCTCGTATTTGTTTCGTGAACCTTTGGGGATCTCGATGATGACGTCGAATTGCACCGTCTCGGCTCCTTCGGCTGGGGTGATCGCTGCGCGTCAACACTAGTCCAGGGATTTGGCGGGTAACGCGGCTCCCAGAGCATGTGGGTCGGCAGGGCTTTGGGCACAATAGGCGCAAAGGAGTCAGGAGAGCCATGCGTCCCACTCAGTGGCGGCCGTCTACGCACCTCATGGTGGGAGCCGGCGTGCTGGTGATCGTCGCCGCGGTCGTGGCGGCAGCTGCGTTGTTCACCGCCAGCGGTCGCAGCGCAAACGGTCCCCAGGTCCCACCCCCGCCGCCCGCTGTCACCGCCAAGCCGAGCATCGTCCCGGTGGCCGCCACCACGCCGGTGCCGACCCAGTCTGGGCTGGCCGCCGCGCTGGCGACGGTGGTGGCCGACCCCAACCTGGGCAAGCTGGGCGCCCGGGTCACCGACGCGCTGACCGGCGAAGAACTCTGGCAGCAGCAAGACGACACGCTGATGCAGCCGGCGTCGACCAACAAAACGCTCACGTCCGCCGCCGCGCTGTTGGCGCTGGACCGCGAGGCCCGGGTCACCACTCGTGTGGTCGCCGCCGACCAGCCGGGGGCCTCAGGAGTCATTGTGCTGGTCGGCGGCGGCGACCCGACGCTTTCCGCGGCCCCGCCCGGGCAGGACACCTGGTATCGCGGCGCGGCGCGCATCAGCGATCTCGCCGATCAGGTCCGTCGCAGCGGAGTGACGCCGACGGCGGTGCAAGTGGACACCTCGCTGTTCAGCGGTCCGACCTTCGCGCCCGGTTGGGATCCCGCCGACATCGAGGGCGGCGATATCGCACCGATCGAATCGGTCATGCTCGACGCCGGACGTATCCAGCCGGCGACCGACCAGTCGCGCCGGTCGGTGACCCCGGCCCTGGACGCCGGGCACGCGCTGGCGACCGCGCTCGGCGTCGATCCGCGACAGGTGACCATCGCCGCCCATCCCGGACCGTCGGGTGCGCGGCAGCTCGCCGCGGTCCGCTCCGCGCCGCTGATCGAGCGGCTGAACGAGATGATGAGCGTCTCCGACAACGTGATGGCCGAATGCATCGCCCGTGAGGTGGCGGCTGCGATGCAACGGCCGCTGAGCTTCGCCGGCGCCGTCGACGCGGTGACCAACCGATTGAGCACCGCGCATATCGACACCAGCGGCGCGACATTGCAGGACTCCAGCGGGCTCTCCGTCGACGACCGGCTCAGCGCAAAGACCCTCGACGCCGTGGTGCAGGGCGCAGCCGGACCCGACGAGCCCAAACTCCGGCCACTGCTGGACCTATTGCCGATCGCGGGTGGCAGCGGCACGCTGTCCGATCGTTTCCTCGACGCCACCTTCCACGCCGCCGGGCCCGCCGGGTGGTTACGGGCCAAAACCGGCTCGCTGACGGCCATTAACGCGTTAGCTGGAGTGGTGACCGATCGCAGTGGACGGGTGCTGACCTTCGCGCTGATCTCCAATGACGCCGGCATGAGCGGCCGCACGGCGATCGACGCGGTCGCCACCAGCCTATGGTCGTGTGGATGCACAGCGTGACGGCGTCGACGGACTTGACCGTCGGGCGGACGGTCGACTGGGGATTCGCGGCGACGGTCGGCCAACGGCTGGCCCGTCCCGGCCCGCCGTCCACCGACTACACCCGCCGCCAGGTCGTCGACAACCTGGCTAGCGCCGCGAAAGCTGCTGAGCCACCGGTGCGCGACGTCACCGGTCTGCAGACCGACGGCGTCGTTCCCGAGGCCCGGATCGTCGACCGGTCGGGATGGATCCGGGCGGCCGCCGAGTCGATGCGGGCGATGACCGGCGGAACGGACAAGCCGCGAGGCGTCATCTCCGGACGGGTCACCGGCGCGCAGACCGGTGCCTTGCTGGCGTTCGTCTCGTCGGGGATCCTCGGCCAGTACGACCCATTCAACGACGGCGGTACCTTGCTGCTGGTATATCCGAATGTCATTGCGGTAGAACGGCAATTGCGGGTGGAGCCGTCCGATTTCCGATTGTGGGTGTGCCTGCACGAGGTCACCCACCGCGTGCAGTTCACCGCCAATCCGTGGCTGTCCGGCTACATGTCACAGGCGCTGGGTGTGTTGACTCAGGAGAGCGGCGAGGACGTCGCGCGGGTGATGGGCAGGTTGGCCGACTTCGCCCGCAGCCGCGGCGACTCGTCGTCCGACGACCCCCATTCGCAGGGCATCCTCGGCTTGCTGCGCGCCGTGCAGTCCGAACCTCAGCGCGAAGCCCTGGATCAGATGCTGGTGCTGGGCACCTTGTTGGAAGGCCACGCCGATCACGTGATGGATGCCGTTGGGCCCGTTGTGGTTCCGTCCGTGACGGCCATCCGGTCCCGCTTCGACGAGCGTCGTCACCGTAAGCAGCCGCCGCTGCAACGGCTGCTGCGCGCGCTACTGGGCATCGACGCCAAACTGAGCCAGTACACCCGGGGCAAGGCGTTCGTCGACCACGTGGTGAACCGGGTCGGGATGGAACGGTTCAACACCATCTGGACCGGTCCGGACACCCTGCCCCGGCCGATTGAGATCGAATTCCCGCAACGATGGATCGACCGGGTGCTGTAGCCGAGCTCCGCGCGACTGTAGCGGCGTTCGCCAAGGAATACCTCGCCACCGCCGATCACTGGTGTGTGGCGCTCTCCGGGGGTCCGGACTCGTTGGCCCTCACCGGCGTCGCCGCCGCCCTGCTGCCGACCACCGCGCTGATCGTGGACCACGGTTTGCAAGCCGGCTCGGCAGCGATCGCGTCGGCCGCGCAGCGTCAAGCCGAGGAGCTGGGATGCGTTGACGCGCAAGTGCTTTGCGTGCAGGTCGGCGCAGACGGCGGCCCGGAGGGCGCCGCGCGGATTGCGCGCTACCGCGCGTTGCAGACCGCTCGTCGCGATCGCCCGGTGTTGCTGGCCCACACTCTCGACGATCAGGCCGAGACCGTGCTGCTCGGGCTGGGACGCGGTTCGGGCGCCCGGTCGATCGCCGGGATGCGTCCCTACGACCCGCCCTGGTGTCGGCCGCTGCTGGGTGTGCGGCGCAGCGTGACGCAC
>Ga0210396_10003860_pt1 | contig 14825 bp, 10 predicted proteins | sample IncBWH17OmetaG_FD_155466 | JGI IMG/M metagenome (GOLD analysis project Ga0210396, IMG submission 155466) | Forest soil microbial communities from Barre Woods Harvard Forest LTER site, Petersham, Massachusetts, United States - Inc-BW-H-17-O ... | reverse complement strand
ATTCGTCGGGTTCGTCGAACCGATTCCGGGGCCCTTTTGCAACTTGCTCGTGATGCGGCTGCCGCCGTTGTTGGCGTTCTTGGTGGTGCCGTTCGCTTGGACGGCGCTGGCCGTCAGGCTCACGCTGACAATCGTGGCGAAAACCGTGGTGGAGTTGAGGATGCGGCTCATGGCTTTATTCTTTCGTGGCTTGGAGTTGCGTTGGTGTTTGTGTTTGCGTTGTTCGACCCTTCTCTCAGCGAGGACCCCGCGGATTTGTTACAGCGGGAAATCTCCCGAGGGCCAAACGCGTCGCCGAGGCGCGGCCCGCGCGAGCGCAACTCTTGAAGCTGCCAGATCATGGGATGCGGCCGAACAATGGAAGCCGTGCGCCCGAATTGGTACCCTCAGCGATCGAATGAGCCCGGTGCCGGAAGATTGTCGTTCCGGCGGGGCTCACTTTGCGGACGGTTGCCTACTTTGAGGTGCTGCATGAAAGTCGCGCGGTTTCTGGCGGCGGCAAGCGGTCTGGTGCTCTCGTTGCCGGCAGTGCAGGCGGCCGATTGGCCGCAATGGCGCGGCCCGGAACGCAACGGCATTTCGCAGGAGAAAGGCTTGCTGTCCGAATGGCCCAAAGAGGGACCGCGGCTCAACTGGCAGGTGAAAGATCTGGGCGACGGCTACTCGACTCCGTCGATCGTCGGCGACCACATCTACCTGATCGCCAACAAGGGGATTCAAGACGAAAATGCCCTCGCGCTGAGCGCGAATGACGGCCGCGTGATCTGGACGCAGCGGCTGGGCAAAGTCGGCCCCAACACGAAACAAATGCCCTACCCCGGCGCCCGCTCCACGCCGACTGCCGACGGTGACCGGCTCTATGCCCTGGGATCCGATGGTGACCTGGTTTGCCTCGATGCAAAGACCGGCCAGATCCACTGGCAGAAGAGTCTCCGCAAAGACTTTGGCGGCGCGCCCGGCATGTGGGCCTACTCCGAGTCTCCGCTGATCGACGGCGACGTGCTCGTCTGCACTCCCGGCGGCAAGACGGCCACGATCGTGGCGCTCGACAAGACTTCGGGAAAGACGATCTGGAAGTCGCCGTTGCCGGAGGCCGATCAGGCGGCCTACGCGTCGGTCATCGTGGTCACGGTCGGGGGCATCAAGCAGTACGTGCAGTTCCTGCAGAAGGGACTGGCCGGAGTCGACGCGTCGACCGGCAAATTGCTGTGGCGCTACGACAAGACCGCCAAGAGCCTGGCCAACATCCCGACCGCGGTCGCTTATCAGAACTACATCTATAGCGCCTCCGGCCGCGGTGGCTGCGGCGTCGTCGAGCTCAAGGCCAAGGACCACGAGATCGAAGCCGAGCCGGTCTACTTCAACATGAAACTTCCCAATGCCATCGGCGGCTCGGTCGAAGTCGGCGGCTTTCTGTACGGAACGTCCGCGGGCGGCCTGCAGTGCGTGGACTTCATCACGGGCACGCAGAAATGGCAAAACCACGGGATCGGCGTTGGCTCGATCTGCTACGCCGACGGCCGGCTCTACTTGCACGGCGAAGACAAGGGAGACGTCGCGCTCGTCGAATGCTCGTCGGACGGTTACCACGAGAAGGGACGCTTCTCACCGCCGAACCCGCCGGAGAAGCGCAAGGGGAAGGCCTGGGCTTATCCCTCGATCGCCAACGGCACGCTCTACATCTACGACTTCGGCACGCTCTGGTCCTACAACGTGAAGAATAGCGCGGCCGCGGTCGAGACACGGGTGCTGCGCTAAGCGAGCTCCAAACTGCGCGGTCGCGCAGTGAGCGCTCACGTGCAGCGTGTCGAATTGAAGCACCGGCCGGCTCACACCGGCGGCTCGCCTGCTTGATCCCTGTCATCTTTTGCGCGGTCGATAAAAGCGATGGCCCGAGTAACGCGGATCCTCCTCCCCAAACTGCTGCTGCTCGCGGCGTTCACGTCGACCGTCCGCGCGGACGATGCCGCCGACCTGGTCTCCAAGGGCATGCAGAAGTTCCGCGACAATGACGTCGCGGGGGCGCTAACCGACTTCGATCGCGCGGCAAAGGTCGACCCGCAGTCGGCGCCGCAGCTTTGGCAGCGGGGCATTGCCGACTATTACGCGGGCAAATTCCGCGACGGTCGTAAGCAGTTCGAGCTGCACCAGACGGTCAACCCGCACGACGTCGAGAACGCGGCCTGGCATTTTCTCTGCGTGGCACGCTCCGACGGCCTGGCGGCGGCCAAGAAATCGCTGCTGAAGATCGACACGACCCGCGATACCCGGCCGCCCATGGCCGAGATTTACGAGCTGTATGCGGGCCGCGGTTCGCCCGAAGCCGTGCTCCGCGCCGCCGCGCAGGCCGCCACGCCGCAAGCCTCGATGTACTCGAACCTCTACTTGGGCCTGTACTACGAGGCGGCCGGCGACGCGGATCGGGCGCGGACCTGCCTCCGCAAGGCGGCCGCCGCCGACACTTCCGACAACTTCATGCAGGACGTGGCGAAGGTTCATCTGCGCCAGCGTCATTGGGACCGTTGATGCCCGCCGCGCCGCATCGCGCGCCACGAGCGGGGGTCGAATTCCCACCTTACCGCTGGTAAAGTCTCAGCAGCGAAGCGATGCGCCACTCGACTCTGGAGGAGAGCGCGAACTCGCCATGAGCCGATCGTTCTTTCTGGTTCGCTGGGGCTTGCTGCTGGTGCTGGCGGCGACGGCTGTCGGACTCCGCGCGCAGCCGCCGCGAGCGGACGCGCTCGGTCCTCTCCGCGCCCAGCTGCAAGTCGAGCTGCAATTCGTGCGGAAAATCTGTGCCCCGTCGCAGCCGCAGATGCAGGCGATCACGAAAGATCTGGAGAAATGCCTCGCGGACGCCGCGAAGAGGACGGGGCCGTCTTCGTGCGACTTGCTTCCGCCGGCACTGGCCGACAGCGTGGCGAATCATTTGTCGAAATCAGACGCCGCCCGCTATCGCGCCGAGGTGCTCAAACGCGATGCGCAGGAGCGCGAGGCCTGCGTCTACACCTTCGTCGCACTGGTCGATCCGGACTTGGGCTTATCCGACCACCAGCGGAAGGCGCTGGTGGCCGCGCTGCTCCCCGTGTGGAAGCCCGTCTGGTCCCAGATGATCGAAATGGACGTTCGCTGGGCAACCCGCCGCGTGCCGCCGATTCCCGACGACTTTATCCTGCCGCTCTTGGATGCTGACCAGGCCCAGGCGTGGAAACGATTGCCCAAGAACCTCGAGATTCATCAGGTGTTCGACGCCCAACGGATCGGCGCGATCGGCACGCCTAATCCGCTACCCGACGACGAATAGGAACGACATGCTCTGGTCGATCGGACGATTCGGTTTGCGGGCTGCCGCGGCGGCGATCTTGGGGTTCTCCCTCGCCGGCGCAGCCCCTCCGCCCGCGGACGACGATTTGGTGGACGAGGCAGTGAAGAAGACCGGAGAAGAAGAACGCGTCTTCAATCCGAATGGCAATAATGGCATTGTCGACATCGCCGCCAGCATCGATCAGGCGGTGTTTGGAACTCAGGGGGCCCAGAACCATTCTCCGCAAGAGCGGCTGGAGCTGCGGCTGCAAAAGAGAGTCGACCTCCTGGCGCGCGACGCCGCACTTTCGGAGGATCAAAAGCAGAAGCTGCTGTTCGCCGGAAAAGGGGACATCGGGCGCTTCGTCGAGCGAGTCGAACATTTCAAAACTCGCCGTCAAACCGCCAAGGCCGACGTCAACCGCTTCGATTGGGATCAGCTCTTCAAAGAGACTCAACCCTTGGTCGCCTCGCGGATCAGCCTCTTCGCCAACGAGTCGCTGTTCGCCAAGACGCTGGCAAAAGTGCTGTCGGCCGAACAGCAGGCCCGCTATGAGAAAATCGAGCGCGAGCGTGCCGAGTTTCAGCACCGCACCGGCGTGCAGCTGACCGTTTTGCGGATGTCGACCGCCCTCGGGCTGAGCGGTGATCAGCGGCAACGATTGGAGCAACTCTTGCTCACAGAGACGCGCCCGGGCCGCGGTGCCAATCGAATTTATCCAACGACCAGTTTCAATATCGTTTATGTCCAAATGGCTCACCTGCCCGCCGAGCGGCTGAGACCGCTGTTCGAGCCTTGGCAGTGGCGGGCCCTCAAACGCAGACTCGAAAACGCTGTGCGGTTTGAGGAGGGCCTGGTGCGCAACGGAGTCGTACTCGACGGCGGAAAAGGCCCGCAGTTCGGCCGGCGTGGCCAAAAACAAGAGCCCGCCTCCGGTCTCGGAGCGGCCACCAAGTAGCCGTTCGGCCGCGCTCGGCGACTCACCGCGGCGTCTGGCTTCTCTCGTTCTGCACGGCTTGGTAAAACCGCCGGTATGTCCGGCGAGGTTTTTTTACCGCGACCACCCGTGATTCGCCGCGAGGATGGAACCGTTGACGTTTGAGGCAAGCTCCCGGTGAATGAGACGCCGGCTGAACCGTTCCCCGGGCCGTTGACCGAGCTGCCCCTGCAGCGGGTCGACGTTTGGATCGTTTCGCTGGGCGAGACGGGGCAGTCGCCCGACCCGGCCGATTGGCTCTCGGCCGATGAGCGTGCCCGGGCCGCGCGATTTACTTTCGAGCGCGATCGGCGGCGATACAGTCTGGGTCGCGGCGCATTGCGGGGCATCCTCGCCACGTATTTGCGCTGCGACCGGGACGAGATCGTGTTTGCCTACGGTGAAACGGGCAAGCCTCGCTTGGCCGGAGCCGACGCGGCGTCCGGTTTGCAATTCAATGCCTCCGGGTCGGCCGACATGGCCGTGTGCGCGGTGACTTATGGCCGCCGCGTCGGCATCGACATCGAACAGATGCGCGTCGACTGCGATCCGGATCTCGTGCAATACGCGCTGACCGACGGCGAGCGTGCCGAGTTCCGCCGCATTCCGCTCGACCAGCAGGCGACGACCTTTTATCGCGTGTGGACCCGCAAAGAAGCCTTTCTCAAGGCGACCGGCTGCGGACTGTCGCGGCCGCTGACCTCGTTCGCGGTCAGCGTTGCGCCCGACAAACCCCCGCGCCTTGTGCACGACGAGTGGGCCAGTGAGTCGCGAACCGACGAACGGACTCCCCGCTCCAGCAACAGCGAGCGTGTGACCTGGTCGACTTATGACGAGCAGGGGACGTGGTCGTTTGCCGACTTCGATCCCGCAGCCGGCCTCGTGGGGACGCTCGTCCACTCGGGCGAACCGCGGCCTGTGCGGACGCTCGACTGGCACGGCTGAGCGGCACACACGGCGCCGCACGCGTCAGCTCGACTTCTTCGCCTTCTTGGTCGCGGCGGCTTTCGGCTTGGCGCTCGCTTTTGCCGGCTTGACCGGCACGCGGGGCAGATCCCACAGCATCCGCGAGACGAGGGCGGTCCAGCCGGTCTGGTGACTGGCGCCGCAGCCGCGGCCGTTGTCGCCGTGGAAATACTCGTAGAAGAGGACGTGCTCGCGCCAGTGCGGATCGTCGAATTGCCGCATCGAGCCGTTGCACGGACGCCGTCCCTTCGAGTCGGCCAGGAAGATCTGGGCGACGCGGGCCTCGATCTCGCGGGCGCACTCCTTCAGCGTCAGTTTTTGCCCGGAGCCGACCGGGCACTCCACTTTGAAGTCGTCGCCGTAGAAGTGGTGATAGCGCTCGAGCGCCTCGACCAGCAAAAAGTTGATCGGCATCCAGATCGGGCCGCGCCAGTTGGAGTTGCCGCCGAAGATGCCGGTCGTCGATTCGCCCGGCTCATAGTCGACGCGGTAGTCCTGCCCGTCCGACCGGAACACGAACGGGTGGTCCTTGTGAATCCGCGAGACCGAGCGGATTCCGTAGTCCGAAAGAAATTCTTTCTCGTCGAGCGCGTAGTGCAGCACGCGCTCCAGCCGTTCCTTCGAGGGAATGGCCAAGAGTCGCCGGCCGCGCGGCGTCGTGTCGTCGGCCTGTCCGTCGCGTGCCTGTCCGTCTCCGCCCTTTCCGTCTGCGGGCTGCCCATCTCCAGCCGGCGGGTCACTGTCGGACTCGCAGTAGGAGATGTAAGCGGCCAGATCCTTTCGATGGTCGAGGAACCACTGCATCCGCTTCTTGAAGCCGGGCAAGTGGTCGATCTGGTCGTCGTCGAGCACCTCGACCGCAAACAGCGGGATCAGCCCGACGATCGAGCGAATCTTGAGCCGCGTGCTTTGGCCCTGCACGTGCAGCTGGTCGTAATAAAAGCCATCCTCTTCGTCCCACAGGCCGGAGCCGCCCAGCGAATTCATCGCATCGACGATGGCGACGAAGTGCTCGAAGAACTTGGAGGCGATGTCTTCGTACTCGGGGCTCTCGGCCGCCAGCTCCAGCGCCATCGCCAGCATGGTCGAGCAATAAAAGGCCATCCAAGCGGTGCCGTCGGCCTGCTCGAGAACCCCGCCACCGGGCAGCGGCTTCGAGCGGTCGAAGACCCCGATGTTGTCGAGGCCGAGGAAGCCGCCGGAGAAGAGATTGTTGCCCTCAATATCCTTGCGATTCACCCACCAGGTGAAATTGATCAACAGCTTCTGGAACGTGCGGGCCAGAAACATGCGGTCGCGCTGGCCGCGCGGCGCCGTCATTTTGTAAACACGCCAGCAGGCCCACGCGTGCACGGGCGGATTGACGTCCGAGAAGGCGAACTCGTACGCCGGGATCTGCCCGTTGGGATGCATGTACCATTCGCGCAAGAACAAGATCAGCTGGCTCTTGGCGTACTCGGGATCGATCCGAGCAAGCGGCAGCATGTGGAACGACAGGTCCCACGCCGCGTACCACGGATACTCCCACTTGTCGGGCATCGAGATCACGTCGCGGTTGAACAGGTGCTGCCAATCGACGTTGCGGGTGTGCTGATGGCCCGGGGGCGGCGGGGGCTGGTCGGGATCGCCCTGCAGCCAGTCCTTCACCGAGTAGAAATAAAACTGCTTGCTCCACAACAGGCCGGCGGACGATTGCCGCGAAATGCTGCGGGCCTGCGGCGTCAGGTCTTTTGACAGGAGCGCGTCGTAAAACTCGTCGGTGTCGGCGATCCGCTGGGCGAAGACGCGATCGAACTCGGCCCCGAACGGCGCGGCCGGCGCCTGGTCGGCGGCGTAGAGTCGCATCCGCACCGTGATTTCCTGGCCGGCCAGAATGTTGAGCCGATAGTAAGGGGCCGCCTTCGTGCCGGCGGTCCGCGCGTTGATCGCCTCTTTGTTGCCGGCGATCACGAAGTCGTTGAAGCCATCCTTGAACCGGAGCGTGGGATCCTCGGGGAACTTAAAGACCCGCACGAAGTTCGTCTCGTTCTCCGTGAACAGGAACTCGGGCTTCGTCCCGTCGGTGGCCGCGTCGGCGAAAAACCGAAAGCTGCCCAACGTCGCGTGCGTGGTCTTGAGGCCGCCGTCGGCGTCGAGATCGATGTGCGGCTTGAGCTCGCAGCCCTCGTGTCCGCAGCCCCACGACCACGAGTTGCGAAACCAAAGCGTCGGCAGCAAATGCAGCTCGGCCGCGTCGGGCCCGCGGTTGGCCGCCGTAATGCGGATTAAAATATCGTCGGTGTTGGCCTTGGCGTACTCGACCTGCACGTCGAAGTAGCGGCCCTCGTCGAAGACGTTGGTGTCGGTGATCTCGAACTCGGGATCGCTCCGCGAGCGGCGGCGGTTCTCCGCGACGAGCAAATCGTAGGGGTACTCGGCCTGCGGATATTTGTAGAGCGCCTTCAGGTACGAGTGCGTGGGGGACGAATCGAGATAGAAATAAATCTCTTTGACGTCCTCGGCGTGGTTCCCCTCGTTGCCGTTGAGCCCGAACAGCCGCTCCTTGAGGATCGGATCCTTGCCGTTCCACATCGCGAGGGCAAAGCACAGCCGGCACTCGCGATCGCAGATGCCCAACAGGCCGTCTTCGCCCCAGCGATAGGCGCGGCTGCGGGCGTGATCGTGCGGGAAATAATCCCAGCACTCGCCGGTGGCCGAGTAATCCTCGCGGACCGTCCCCCATTGCCGCTCGGAAAGATACGGACCCCACCGCTGCCAGTTGGCCTTGCGGCTCTGCGACTCTTGCAAGCGCTGCTCTTCAGCCGTCATGCCGACCAGTATAGGGCGGGGAGGGCCCGATTAGCAGCACTAATGACGAGGCACGGAGGCCGAAGCATCGGACCTCCCGGAGATGGTGTGCCTGCGGCCGTAAGACGGCACTATCCCCAACGACAATCGCCCAAGGTGTCAGAATGACTCTGACCAAAGCGTTTCGGAGACAACCAAGATCGAGCGGGGGGACCGACTCGACTGGCTTTCGAGCGAAGCCAAACGGCAGGAAATTAATCGGTGGAAATGAGCCAAATTCGCCGCAAGATCCTGCTAAGTTATTCATGGCTTGCCCAGCAGTTCGCGCCAATGGTCGTCGATTGTTTTTGCCGGTTGCACTGTATTGGGCTGTTCGAGAATTGGTTGAATTGCCAGCAAAACGTCTTCGACGTCCATGCCGTCTGCGATGCTGCGGCCCCGATACCAAAAAAAGTCCTTGTCTGACGAACGCGACAATGTTGCCAGAAGCAAGTCTTCGTTGTGGGGCCGATTCATCCAGACGGATTGGCTGCCAAACTGCATTGGCTTACTAAAGCCCGGTCCATCGTATGCTTTGCTGTAAAGCAGTATTGTCCCATCGTGCGTGAACGTATACCCACCGACCTTGTTCGGGAAATACTTCAAAGTCCGACCGGTCGCCTTGATGGTGATTTCTCTGCGTGCCGCAGAGATGCTTACGAATTTGGACAGATCTGGCGATGGTAGTCCCGGACCCTCAGGCGCGTCAGGCAATACTCGTCTCGTCTTCACTTCAGCGTCAGGTTTTTCCCTCAAAACGAGTGCGAAACGGTCTTCAATGCCGTTGCCCAACACCCACCACTCGCCGAGGACTGCTTTGTAGAGCGCGAAAACGTCAAGGGAAACTATTTCTTTTGGCGTCACCTTGATTGCGGGCGTGTCCTTTTTCGGCGCCATTTTGTTCGTGGCGTTCGGGCACACATACAAAATCTGCGTCGTCCAATCCGTCCCCGTCTCCGGCTTGCTGTACGCAATGCGCCGTCCATCTCGCACGAAGTCGTATCCGCCGGCCTTGTTCGCTTGATACGTGATTTCCAATTGCGTTTGCGTCTTCGCCTTGCTCCGCTTCTGCTGGTTGGTTGCGCCGGTGTCGAACCCGCCTAACTGCGCATACGCGAGCGAAGCTAACTGAGGGACGATGACCATTGCGAACAGCGCAGATTTCATTGCGTTCCAGTCTTCCGTCTTCATTGCGGCTCCTCGCAGCTTGTTGCCGTGCGCTGGGTTCCGGTTTTAAGCTGCCGGCTGCCGCCAGCAACTTCCCACAATAAGAGCGGTCGAGAAAGACGGAAGCAAGGTAAACCGCTCGCGTCGGACGGATCATGACCAAGCGGCCAGCAGTTCCAGCAGCTCGGCCAACGGTAGCCCCACCACGTTGCTGTGGCTGCCTTCGACTTTCGAGATGAAGACGCTGCCTGCACCTTGGAGGGCGTAGCCGCCGGCTTTCCCGCACGGTTCGCCGGTGGCGAGGTACCAGTCGAGCCAGCGGTCGACGTCGGCGACGAAGGTGACTCGCGACGTGACGACGCGGGAGGCACGCTTGCCGCTGGCGACGTGTTCGAGAATGAGCGCCGTCGCGACGAGATGCGTCTTGCCGGCGAAGTCTTCGCGGAACCAGCGGCGGACGGTGTCCTGCCACGAGTCGTCGGCTGGCGGTTGGCCCAGCACGTGCAAATCGCGGTCGCGCTCGACGATGACGACCGTGTCGGCGGCGATGACGATCGGCGCTGTTGCTTCACCGTCCGCCCCCTCACCCCCAGCCCCTCTCCCGCGAGGGGAGAGGGGGGAAGGAGCACCGCGCACCTGGGCCGCCACGTCGTCGCATTTCGTCGCGGCGATCTCGAGCAAGCGGGCCTCGATCGACGGCCAGTCGTGCAGGCCGGCGAAGCCCGCCTCGGCGGTCGATGTCGGCGGCACGACTTCGATCAAATCGGCAGGATGAACTTGTCGCAGCAGCTCCAGCCGACGCGGCGAGCGCGAGCCGAGCACCAGGCGATAATCAGAGCGGTTCACTTCTCCGCCGCAGCCGTCATCGCCCGTTCGCTGGCCGTCCAATCCTGCAGCGCCCGCACGCGGGGAATCGGGTCTTTGACGTGGGCTTCGAGCGCTTTGACGACAGCCAGGCAGCCGGGAATCGTGGTCACGCACGGGACGCCATACTGGACGGCTGCCGAGCGGATGCGGCCTTCGTCGGTGCGGGCCCCTTTGCCGCTCGGCGTGTTGAAGATGAACTGGATCTCGCCGTTGGCCATCTTGTCGAGCAGGTTGGGGCGGCCTTCCTGCACTTTGCGGACGGTCTCGACTTCGATGCCGGCGTCGGCCAGCACACGGGCCGTTCCCTGCGTGCAGACCAGCTTGAAGCCGAGCAATTTCAAACGGCGGGCCGGCTCGATCATCAGCTGCTTGCGGTCGCGGGTCATGCTGATGAACACGGTGCCTTCGGTCGGCAGCGAAATGCCCGCCGCGATCTGGCTCTTGGCGAACGCGCGGGCGAACTTCTCGTCAATGCCCATCACCTCGCCGGTCGAGCGCATCTCCGGCCCCAGAATGATGTCGACGCCGGAGAACCGCGAGAACGGGAACACGCTTTCTTTGACCGATGTGTGCTTGGGCCAGATCTCGTCGCTGATGCCCTGCTCGGCCAGGGACACGCCCGCCATGATCTTGGCGGCGATTTTCGCCAGCGGCCGGCCCGTCGCCTTGGAGACGAACGGGGACGTGCGGCTCGCGCGGGGGTTCACCTCGAGCACGTAGACCGTGTGGTGTCCGTCGACGAACTTCACCGCGAACTGAATGTTCATCAGGCCACGAACTTGCAGCTCGCGGGCCAAGGCGTAGGTTGCCTGTTTGATCTCGTCGATCACCGGCTGCGTGAGCGAGTAGGGAGGCAGCGAGCAGGCCGAGTCGCCCGAGTGCACGCCGGCCTCTTCGATGTGTTCCATCACGCCGCCGATGATCGTCCGCTGCCCGTCGGAGATCGCGTCGACGTCGACCTCGATTGCGTCCTGCAGGAATTTGTCGATGAGCACGGGACGATCGGGCGAGGCATCAACCGCCTCGTCCATGTAACGCATGAGCGACGTCTCGTCGTCGCAGATTTCCATCGCCCGGCCGCCGAGCACGTAGCTAGGACGCACGAGCACGGGGTAGCCGATCCGCTCCGCCACGTTGCGAGCACTCTCGACGTTGGTGGCGGTGCCGTTGGGCGGCTGCCGCAGGCGAATTTTGTGCAGCATCGCCTGGAAGCGTTCGCGATCCTCGGCCACGTCGATCATGTCGGGGCTGGTGCCGATGATTTTGACGCCGGCCGCTTCCAGGCCGCGGGCCAGGTTGAGCGGCGTTTGCCCACCGAACTGCACGATCACCCCGTCGGGCTGCATGCGGTCGCAGATGTTGAGCACGTCCTCGGTCGTGAGCGGCTCGAAGAACAAGTAGTCGGACGTGTCGTAGTCGGTCGAAACCGTCTCGGGGTTCGAGTTGACCATGATGCTCTCGATCCCCAGCTCCTGCAGGGCGAACGAGGCGTGGCAGCAGCAATAGTCGAACTCGATGCCCTGGCCGATGCGGTTCGGGCCGCCCCCCAGAATCATGATGCGTTTTCGGCCGGCCGGGTTGCCGGGCGTTTCGTCTTCGTCTTCATACGTCGAATAGTAGTAGGGGGTGTAAGCGGCGAACTCGGCCGCGCACGTGTCGACCTGCTTGAAGGTGGCCACGATGCCGAACCGTTTGCGGGCCGCGCGGACGTCGGTCTCCGACGAGTTCCACCACCCGGCCAACTGGCGGTCGGAGTATCCGTTCCGCTTGGCCTTGCGGATCAACTCGGCCGACGCGTCTTCGAGCCGATGCACGGCGCGAAGCTCCTCCTCGATCACCACCAGGTCGCGAATGCTTCGCAGGAACCAGGGATCGATCTCGGTGAGCTGGTGAATTTCTTCGAGTTTAAGGCCCGCCTTGATCGCGTAGCGGATGAAGAAGATCCGCTCTTCGTTGGGTACGGCCAGCTTGCGGCGGATTTCGGCATCGTCGGGCTGCTTGGGAGTGCCCCAGCGATCCTTCTTGCCGCCCCCCAGGCCGAAGTGGCCGATCTCCAGACCGCGGAGCGCTTTCTGCAGTGACTCTTTAAAGGTGCGGCCGATGGCCATCGTTTCGCCCACCGACTTCATCTGCACGGTGAGCGTCGGGTCGGCGTCGACGAATTTCTCAAACGTCCAGCGGGGAATCTTCGTCACGACGTAATCGATCGTCGGCTCGAAACAGGCGAGCGTCTCGCGGGTGATGTCGTTTTGAATCTCGTCGAGCCGATAGCCGACGGCCAGCTTGGCCGCGATCTTGGCGATGGGAAAGCCGGTCGCCTTCGAGGCCAATGCGCTCGAGCGGCTGACGCGGGGATTCATTTCGATGATCACCATCCGGCCGGTCTGCGGATGGATGGCGAACTGCACGTTCGAGCCGCCTGTCTCGACGCCGATCTCGCGGATGCAGGCGATGGTGGCATCGCGCATCCGCTGGTATTCCTTGTCCGTGAGCGTCTGCGCCGGGGCGACGGTGATCGAATCGCCCGTGTGCACGCCCATCGGATCGAAGTTCTCGATCGAGCAGATGATGACGACGTTGTCGGCCACGTCGCGCATCACCTCCATTTCGTACTCTTTCCAGCCGATGATCGATTCCTCGAGCAGCACCTCGTGCACGGGAGACATCATCAGCCCGTGCCGCACCTTGTCCTCGAATTCCTCGCGGTTGTAGGCGATGCCGCCGCCCGTGCCGCCCAGGGTGAAGCTGGCGCGGATGATCATCGGCAGGCCGATCTCGCGGATCGCGTCGCGGGCCTCGGCGAGGGTGTGGACGATGCGGCTCTTGGGGACGTCGAGCCCGATCGACAGCATGGCCTTTTTGAACGACTCGCGCTGTTCGGCTTTGGCGATGACCTCTTCCTTCGCCCCGATCAGCTCGACGCCCAGCTGCTGCAGCACGCCGCGCGAGGCCAGATCCATCGCCACGTTGAGACCGGTCTGCCCGCCGAGCGTCGGCAACAGGGCGTCGGGCCGCTCGACCTCGATGATTTTCTGCACGTATTGCCAGGTGATCGGCTCGACGTACGTGCGGTCGGCCATTTCCGGGTCGGTCATGATGGTGGCGGGGTTCGAGTTGACCAGCACCACCTGGTAACCGTCGTCCCGCAGCGCCTTGCACGCCTGGGTGCCGGAATAATCGAACTCGCAGGCCTGACCGATGACGATCGGCCCGGATCCGATGATCAGAATCTTGTGGATGTCGTCGCGACGTGGCACGGCGGCTAATTCCTCGCTTTTCGGTGCGCGCGCAATGCGCGCAGGGCTTCCTTTCAGTCTAACCGTATCAGGTGTCCGGCGTTTATCAACTTAACTCGCCGCCGACCGGGCCCCAGAGACGAACGCGGCCGCGAAAGTCAAGCGACAGTTGAGGTTCCGTTGTTGGGGAGCCAGGTCGCAAAGGACCGCCGGTACCCGTGGGCGAATGACGAAGCACGAATGACGAAGGAATGACCGAATGAACTAAGCACGAAATGGAACGCTTGGTGTTCTCCAAGAAGGGCGATCACCCAGGGATCGAATTCGTAATCCAGTGAAGCGACAGACGCCGTTAGAATGACGGCATGAGCGAATCCGCAGCGGCATGGGTAATTCTGACGAGCAGATATGGAGGGGACACACGCCAGCCATCGGAGGGCGATCTGGCCCAAGCAATTGATGAGCTTCTCAATGAGAACATCGCAGGAACGACCGAAGCCGCCTATGCCGAGCACCCGAATGCTTGGTTGAGATATGGCTTTAGTGAAGGGCCGGTGCTTTTGCTCGAGGCGAATCGAAAACGCACGGTCACATTCTCAAAATTCTCCGACCAAGATGCCCCCGACGCGCTGACCGCGTACACCGTGCGGAACATGGAGAGAGACGCGATGCTTTCGTTGTGGAAGCGCCTTGCCAAAGGCGAAATCGAGAAGATTGTCGCCGACTACCCCGCTTGTGGCTGGTGAACTCCCGTGCCAACTGCCAAAAACCGTGATTCAAACGCCCCACTTCCGGAACGCTTCATTCGGGTTTCGAGCTTCGTGCTTCTTTCGTCATTCGTGCTTCGTCATTCGAGCTTTACGCTCCGCTGGCTGGGCCGAGGCGGGCGATTTGCTGCCAGACGTCGCCGGAGAAGAGATCGATGGGCCGGGCCAGGCCGGCTTCGACCATTTCGGCTCCGCTGACGAAGCGGCCGGGCCGCGTCCATTGGGTCAGCGTTTCGAGGGGGCAGTCGAACATCTTGGCCAGCAGCTGGTCCAGCTCCGCCTCCAGCTGTTTGAAATGACGGGCCCATTCCGACGCCTCTTCCAGCCGTACGTTTTCTTCGCTCTGCCAGCGGATGGGATGAAAGAGCAGCGTCGATTGCATGGTGACGAACCGCCGGGCGCAGGCGGCAAACGGCATCAGCGCGGCCGACGAACATTCTCCGGCCACGACGGCATCCGCCTGCAACCCGCGGAGGCGGATCAGGCTCGCCAGTGCCAGGCCGACGTACGCGCTGCCGCCGCACGAGTCGAAATAGATCGTTCCCCGGCTCTTGCGGGGCACTTCCAGCAGCCGGGCGACCAGGTCCGATTGCTTGTCGGTGAGATCGCCATGAATCGCCAATTCCCAATCGCGCTGGGAGTGGTCCGAGCGCGGCCGGGGCACACACTCGGCCGGCGGATAGGCTTTCAGGCGACGCTCGCTCATCGGTTGGTCC
>Ga0210396_10003859_pt1 | contig 14829 bp, 16 predicted proteins | sample IncBWH17OmetaG_FD_155466 | JGI IMG/M metagenome (GOLD analysis project Ga0210396, IMG submission 155466) | Forest soil microbial communities from Barre Woods Harvard Forest LTER site, Petersham, Massachusetts, United States - Inc-BW-H-17-O ... | reverse complement strand
CGTTTTGCCCAGGCGCACGCTCAGAACCCGTCGTCCAGGCAGCACTTCCCGCAATCCGCGCGCTACGGTTTCGACTTCAGGCAGTTCCGGCATTCGAGGCCTCACAACAAAGGTAGCACAATCGAGCAATGCTCTCGCGCCGAGGATATGTTCGTCCAGTCAAGCAAACGGAATATGTTAAACTCCCGCGGCTTCCGCAAAGACAGAAAGGGAGGAAGACAAAATGCGCAAATTGTTGCTCGTGGTGTGCTTGCTGCTGGCCGTTCCCGCGTGGGCGCAAACGATCGTTATTCGCGCCGGGAACCTGATTGACCCCGCGACTGGCGCGGTTGCAAAAAATCAGATCATCCTCGTGAAGGACAAGAAAATCGTGGAAGTTGGCGCGAATCTAGCAATTCCCAAGGACAGCGCCGTCATTGATCTGTCGAATGAATGGGTGATGCCAGGGGTCATGGACGCGCACACGCACGTCACGCAGAGCGTGAAATATTTTCGGGAGCTCGATCATAACTATCTTATCGAAGCCACGGGCCAGCGCGCCCTGCGCGGGCTGTACGAGTCTCAGATCCTGCTCAATGCGGGGATCACCACGGTACGCGACGTCGGCAACGACGCAAATTTCGCGGCCGTAGATCTGCGCAAGGCGATTGACGCGGGATGGTTCGTCGGCCCGACGGTGCAAACCGCGGGCAAAATCATCGCGCCCTTTGGAGGTCAAAGCCGCGGAATTCCGCAGGAGATTGGGCCGTTCTGGCGATTTGAATATTACGATGCGGATAATCCGGAAGAAATCCGCAAAGCCGTCCGCGAAAATATTTTTTACGGCGCCGATCTGATCAAGCTGGTCGCCGACAACAGCGATTACCATTATTCCCTGGAAGAAATCCGCGCGGCCGTGGACGAAGCGCACCATGCCGCACGTCCCGTGGCCGTGCACGTGCTAGGCGGAGAGGCGGCGGATAATGTAATCGCAGGAGGCGTGGATTCCATCGAGCATGGATTCTTTCTAAGCGACGAGCAGTTGCGGCGGATGAAAGAAAAGGGAATCTTTCTTTCCAGCACGGACTTCCCGGCCGTCCATTTTGCTGCCGGCGAATTCGCGAACGCTGAAAAGATCGGCGCGGCAATTATAGACCGGCTGCAGCGCGCTTATAAAGTCGGCGTGAAGCTCGCCTTCTCCACGGACATCGTTACCGACTACAAAGACGAAAACCGCGCGCAAATGACCTGGGATTATCTGGCCGTGTGGCGCGCGGCGGGCGTTCCTAACGCGGAAATTCTGAAGAGCATGACCACCAACGACGCCGAGCTGCTGCGAATTCAAAAGGAACGCGGTGCAATCGCCGCGGGCCTCTACGCGGATATCATCGCCATGCCGTCCAGTCCACTCGACGACATCGAGTCGCTACGAAAGGTTGATTTCGTGATGAAGAACGGCGCGGTGGTGCGAAAGCCGCGCTGATCATTTCGACGGGAGGATTGCGAAGACGCGCACCGGCCCGCCGGAGCCCCCTTCGAGTTTGATGGGCGCGGAAATCAGGAAGGCGCCGACTTCGGGCAATTGGTCCAGGCTCGCGAGGTTTTCCAGTTGGTACAGCCCGGCGGGCAGCGTCACGCGGTGTACTTCAAAATCCTTCGACGGGCCGAAGTCAATGCTGAGCGTGTCAATTCCCAAGCCCACGGCGCCGCGCTCGATAAGAAGCCTGGCGGCTTCGACTGAAAATCCTGGAAAGTGCATCACCCCGGCGGCGTCCATGTTGCGGTAGCGCGCCTGGTCCGGCCAGCGTGAAGACCAGCCGGTGCGCAGCAGCACCACCGCACCCGCGGGAATCCGCCCGTGCACCGCTTCCCATTTTTCCAAGCGCATCACGCGCAGACGATAATCCGGATCTTTGGCGACCTCTTCGCGGACATCAATCACGACGGCGGGCGCGAAGAGATGCTCCACCGGAATTTGATCCAGGAACTCCTTCCCCGGAGGAAAATGTGCGGGCGCATCCATGTGCGTGCCGTAGTGTTCCAGCATCCAGAAGCTGCGCGCGAAGTAGCCATCCTTCTCCGGTGTGGCGACCACCTTGGCTTCAAACGTGCGATCGTCTCCAGGCCACGCGGGCAGCTTGCCGTTGATTGCGTAGGCCATGTCCACTACGCGCGTGCTGCCGTCCGAGACTCCGCGCAACCAAGCTTGCGGCGAAACTGTTTTCTTGCTTTGCGGAGCCGAGGGCGAGGCGGCGCGCAAGCGCACGAAGCCACATACAAAAAAAACGCAGGCCAGCGCTGCGCTCGAAAAAATGACGACGGACCGTTTGTACATTAGAAGAGCCTCCTGCAAAGAATGCGGTCGTGGCGACGCATTGTATTTCGAACTTAACATCGTGATTTCTGAGGCCGATCTATCGAGCGCAGCGGCAGACTCAGGGTAATGGGATGCCAGGGGAAGCAACGATGCCCGCCATGCGCAGAATTTCGGAATATTCTTCGTCGGTGAGCGGGCAGACGGTGAGGCGCGTGTTCTTGAGGAACTTGATCTTGCGCAGCAGTTTGTTTTCGCGCAACTCGGCAAGCGTCACCTGCCGTGGCAGGCGCTCGATGGCCCGCAGGTCCATCACCATTTTCTTGGGATCGTTCTCGTGCGGATCCGGATACGGGTCGCGGCTCACTTCCGCCAGGGCATAGAGCGCGTGCTCGGGCTTGCCGTGGTACGCCAGCGCACGGTCGCCCTTGTGAATTTGCTTAAGCTGACGAATCGCGTCGGGACGATGCCCGGCGTGCCGCCACATTTCCTTGCCTTTCACGAAAAGGGTGTCCCAGTGGTAGACGCGCGGGTCTACCGCCAGCAGCCAGCGCCTTGCTTTGTGGGGAGGTTGCGTCATCCGTCAAAAAGTGTCGGGCGAACTATACACGGAAGACGGAAAAAATGGCGAACTTTGTAATAGGAATTTTGGAGGTGATGCCAGCGCGGGTAAATCGTGGCACTGCACAAGTGTGAAACTGGCGCTAAGTGTCTTGTTAACCTAGGTCTACGTAGATATCATCGCCCCGGATCTCAACCGCGTAGCACTGCACGCCCACGGTAGGATTGGTGGTCAGCTTGCCGGTCGTCACGTCGTATTTCCAACCGTGCCACGGACATACGACGACCTGGCCCTCCAGTTCACCTTCGCCGAGAGGGCCACCCCGGTGCAAGCATACGTTATTGATTGCAAAGAGTTTACCTTCAACGTTGGCTAGCGCAATGTTCTTGCCGTCTATGTCAAACTCGCGGATCGTTCCGGGTGGTATTTCATCCTTCTTCGCTGTGCGCAGAAAGGGCATCGCGTGATCCTCTCCAAACTTGGCTGGTGCGGGCGAGTTTCTGAGCCCCTAGGCGCCTAGCCAGCGATCGTTCCTGATATCCTAACGGGGTGCGGGAGACTGGGCGACCATTACGCCCTGTTTGAAGTCTTGCACCATCTCGGGTTTCAAGCGCACAGCCGTCGGGCGCTTCGCCAGTGACATCTGGTCGATCTTGTCCTGCAATTTCAGCAGCGCGTAGAAAAGCCCTTCCGGCCGCGGCGGGCAGCCAATCACGTACACATCCACCGGCACGATGCGGTCCACGCCCTGCAGCACGGAATACACATTAAAGGGGCCACCGACGCTGGAGCAGGCGCCCATCGAGATGCACCACTTCGGGTCCGGCATCTGGTCCCACACGCGCTTCAGCACCGGAGACATTTTCAGCGTTACCGTGCCGGCGACGATCATCAGGTCTGCCTGGCGCGGCGAAGGACGAAACACTTCGGCGCCGAATCGCGCGATATCGAAGCGCGAAGTGGTGGAAGCGATCATTTCGATGGCGCAACAGGCGAGTCCGAAGGTCAGCGGCCAGATCGCGCTTTTGCGCGCCCAATTAAAAACGTAATCAACGGTGGAAAGGACGTAACTGCGTTCGAAGCGGTTGTCGAGAACCCCCATCACGTCTCCCGGACCCCACAAACTCGGCGAGTATAGCGATGGGCGTCGCGCGAGTCAAACGAGTGTTGGGATAGGGGATAGGAGAGGGCGAAACTGCCGCTTTTCATCACGTTTCGTGTTGAAAGATACTTTCATGGATATAACTTCTCGATTGATCAGAACGGTCCCGGACGTGTCGGTCTCAGGAAGAATCCGGGTGTCCTAGCGGCGTGGACGAAGTTCATAGCCAGTATTATCCAGACTGGTGCGCTCTTCGCCGTGTTCCGAATGATGGGAAAGAAGATAGTTTGAACTTTTCTGAGACGTTCGTGTATGCATCGCAGAGGTTGCGGGACTTCTAGTAAGTATTCTAAACTCCATGTGTGACTCTCTCGCATGGTTGGCACACGCGGTCGGGATCAACCGACAGGCTGGCTTGCCATACGGCTGCGAGGCGATTGTCTCGTATGAGCGGCTTGGGCCGAAAGGTACCGCCGCTGAGGGTTAAACTGTTCCGGACGGGTTGGGTGCACCTACAGGCCCCCCAGCAATCATGCCCCGTTCGCTTCTTGAAAAACTTCGCTCGAAACCAACGCTAGCCAAGGCTTGGCGAGTGATTCTCGCCAACGCGCGCTCGTCGCAATCGGCGGATACGCGGCGCGAAATCGAAGAATTTGCACTAAACTCGGACGCCCATCTGGACCGCATCCAGCGCCAACTAAATCTGGGAAAGTTTAGATTTCTTCCCGCCCAAGGTGTCGCTATTCCAAAACGCGACAAGGGGTCAGTACGTCCGATTGTTGTCGCTCCAATCGACTCTCGTATCGTACAGCGCACCATTACTCGTTCTGCAACGACAAACAGGTCTTCTCCAATCTAGACACGGAGATCGACAAGTTGCTGGGAGAGTATTTCGCAAAATATTCGACTGCCAGAAAGACATCGAATTCTAAGGCTTCCCGGCGCATGTTGGGAGTTCCCTTGCTCAACGATTTAGCTTCGGCTCCCTTCAATTGGCCGAAGGTACCGGAACCCTAAAGCTTTCGTCCCAGTCGAGTGAGTTGCGGGCTATTAGAGGAACCTCGTTGGATCAGTAATTCGCGAAGTGTTGCCCGTTGCGGAAAATTCAACATTTTCTGAAACCTTCGCAATTCCGGCTAGCTTTATCCAATGTCGGGGGTGCGGAACCCGAGTGCCTCGTTTTATTGCCGTTGCGTACGGTTCGGAAATTCGAGTAGTCGCGCAGAGACAAAACGAGGTTCGCGGACTGCTTAGACGGATAAAGCTGTCCGATCTTTTCACACGATCCATGTGGAAGCGCTTCCCGTACTTTGTCCGCGTGATTCCCAATCGCGATGCGCTGCCCTCACGGAGCTGCTACAGCAGTGAAAGTAGAGATTGGCAGGTCGCACTTAATTATCTGTCGGCAAACAACTCCTCAAGACCTACGGGGAAGTTATAGAAGAATATGAGTACCACCCCGAGTCAAAATGTGCCGACAGTGACGGGCATCCTTGCCAAAAGGAAACGCGCGGTCTCCTGCAACGAAGGCGCATAACGATTGACGAAATCAAATTCATCGGAAAAGAATCAAACAGCCTCGAAGAAGTAGAAGCAGGATTGATTCACGACGAACGAAGCGTTTACACCCAGTATGTTGACCCTAAACGCGATGCGTGGGCGACAAAAACTCTTCCGGCGATCAAAAGTACCAAGCCGTCGATACTTATCGACGCCTGCCGAGGATTTTTGTCGAGTCGAGCCCTTCGCGACATTCGCCTCAGGGATCATCCAAAAGCGGCCAATGAGGGTCACCTGAAAACCGGCCAACGACAAAACCCGGGACATTGACACTGGCGAGAGGGCCTATAGCCTCCGTCAGCATGAGCAATGTCTTGAGCGAAGAAAAGAAACAACAAGTCATCGCACTGGGGAAGCTCGGATGGCCGTTGCGGCGCATCGAGCAAGCCACTGGTGTCCGTCGTGAAACAGCAGGCGCTTACCTGAAGGCAGCCGGGATCGCGGTGCGACCGCCGGGTGGCTGGGGACGGCGAGCGCCGGCAAAACCGGCCAACGAGGTGACCCCCGACTCTGCAGTCGAAAGTCTTATCCTGGGTAGGTTGGCCAACTCAAAACCGGCCAATGAGGTGACCCCCGACTTTGGCCAGCAGATTCGGCCTCTGGTTGGCAATCAGGACCGGGCTGTCAGTACCTGCGAACCGTATCACGAACTCATCGAGCAGGGGCTTGATCGTGGCCGCAACGCCAAGGCCATCTGGCAGGACCTGGTTTCCGATCACGGTTTTCCCAGCAGCTACCAGGCGGTGAAGCGCTTCGTCCGCAAGCTGCGGGGATCGAAACTGCCCGAAGCAGTGGGGATCATCCTCACCGCCGCAGGAGAAGAGGCCCAGGTCGATTACGGATCGGGTCCGATGGTTCGGGACGCGCAGAGCGGCAAATACCGACGGACACGACTGTTCGTGTTGACGCTGGGCTATAGCCGCAAATCCGTTCGTCTGCTGGTCTGGCGTTCGAGTTCCCGCATCTGGGCCGAGCTGCATGAGCAAGCCTTTCGTCGTCTGGGTGGAAGTCCTCGCATCGTGGTTCTGGACAACCTCCGCGAGGGCGTCGTCGTTGCGGACCTCTACGATCCCACGCTCAATCCACTGTTTCGGGATGTGCTTGCGCACTACGGTGTAGTGGCGATGCCTTGCCGGATCCAAGATCCCGATCGCAAAGGGAAAGTGGAATCCGGTGTCGGACACGCACAGAAAACACCGCTCAAAGGACTCCGCTTCGAGAGCTTGGAAGAAGCGCAGGGGTATCTGGATCGCTGGGAACAGCGTTGGGCAGATACGCGGATTCATGGCACGACGAAACGGCAGGTCGCAGTTATGTTCGCCGAGGAAAAACCATCCTTGCTTCCTCTGCCGCTGGAACCCTTCCGCTACTACCAGTATGGAGAACGCGTCGTTCATCTGGACGGCTGTGTCGAAGTGGAAGCGGCTTATTACGGATTACCGCCCGGGTGGATCGGGCGACTCGTCAAAGTGCAATGGGATGCGCTGCATGTGCGCATCCTGCATCCCGGTACGAAGCAACTTCTCCGCGAGCATATCCGCCAGAAACGCGGCTGGTATCGCATCCAAGCCGAGGACTACCCCAAGAAAATGCCGTGGAGCACCGCCCAGCTGTTGCGGCGAGCGGACCGTGCTGGAACGCAGATCGGCGTGCTCTGCAAATCCCTCTTTCACCGGCAAGGAGAGCCGGGCATCCGCCGCATCCTGGGCGTCCTCTCCTTGGCCAAGAAATACGGCACGGCGGCGGTGGAAGATGCCTGCGCCGCCGCCCTGGAGATCGGTGTGCCGGAATATCGCTTCGTGCGCCGTTATCTGGAACGCCGCCCACAGCTGACTCTACGCCAAGTCGATCCCCTAATCCGTGAGCTCACCGAATATCGCGACTTCATCAACCTCAAAACAAGGGAGCAAACAGAATGAATCTGATCGAACTCAACCGTGCGTTACGACAGCTGCGGCTCGGGGGAGTCGCTGCCGTGCTCGAAACGCGTCTCCATCAGGCCCAGACGGAACCGATGGCGCCCATCGACTTCCTCTCCTGCCTGGTAGCAGACGAACTCACTCGTCGCAGCGAGCGGCTCCTGGAACGACGAAGAAAACAAGCACAGTTTCGTGACGCGCAGAAAACGCTCGACAACTTCGACTTCCACTTCAATGCCAAGATGAATCGAAGCCTGGTCTTCGATCTCGCTACAGCAGCCTTCATCGCGCGTCACGAAGATGCTCTGTTTCTAGGTCCACCTGGTACGGGCAAGAGTCATCTCGCCCAAGCCATCGGACACGCGGTCATTGGGCAGGGCTACCAGGTGATCTACCGCGAAACCCACACCCTGCTAGAGGAAATCGCCGAAGCTTTCGTCGATGGAACTCGCAAGGAGCACATGGAACTGCTGGCGAGCGTGCCGCTGCTCATTATCGATGACTTGGGTATGCGCAAGTTAGCACCCACAGCGGCAGAAGAACTGCTGGAGATCGTGATGCGTCGGCATGAACGAGCCAGCACTCTGCTGACCTCCAACCGTCCTGTGGAGGACTGGGGCAAACTACTCGGCGACAGCGCCGCCGTCACCGCCATGCTCGACCGCTTGCTCCACCACGGTCACATCCTGAAATGCGGCCCACGAAGCTGGCGCACAAAAACGGGCTTGCCTGAGCAGGAGAAAAAGGGATAAAAGAATCAAGTTCCGGGCCGCACCGTTGGCCGGTTTTGACCCGTCCCCCATTGGCCCCTTTTGAAGTGACCCCCGAGGCTTCACTGCGTGCTTAAATTGGCCGCCCACTGTTAGCCCCCGATAGTCATCTTCTCTTCTGTATAAAATTTTACTTCGCTGGAAAGACCAAGCTCCTTGTCAAACGTGGCCTCGCCGTTCAATTCCAGAGACAACAGATGAAGTTCCGTTTGATAGCTCTCCAAAGTCGCGTTCACATTAGCGATTTTGGATTCCACCTTCGCCATTGCGCCCAAATCGCCCATCCATTTCTGCTTGGCACGCACCGCTTCAACCTTCGCCCGCTCCAGTTTGGCATCGGCTGTCTTGAACTCTGCTGTGCTTACCCAGGGCGACTTGGACATCGCCGACCGTTCGTGAAAGAGTTGTTCCGCTGCCGTCTGCGTTCTGATTTTGGCCGATTCGCTCTGATTGCAATAGCCTCTCGCTTCTGCCAGTTCCCGTTGAAGTTCCGGAAGTGCATCAATTAACTTTCTGCCTGCCACGCGAATTGATTCCCATCTTGTCGAAATGGCGATGTATCGCGCCTCTTCAATTTCTGAGATAAATTTATCAATAGCTGTCAGCTGCGGGATTACTTTCGCCTTCATTTGTGTGACGAGCGCTTCGTGTTCCTTGCTAAGTGGCGTCAAACTTTCCAGCCGCTTCATCACGATTGAAAACAATGATTCCTTTGGTTCAGGTTTCTTGGCGCGGGTGTCAATGAGAGAGATTTCAGAAGTGTTGGCAACACGTCGTGCAGGTGGCGGATTGTCAGGAACCGGAGTTGCTGGCTGACTGACTGCACCAAATCCGAAACTAGCGGCAACTGTGGACGGGTCCAGTTCCCCTGTTTGCATTCCTGTACGGGACAGACGTTCGATTAATGGTCGCTGAATCACGATAGCCTCCTGAATTTGTTACCGAAATTAAGCCGCCATTTCTAGCTCATGAAGCAATTTGCGAAGAGTTGGCTGGTCCAAATCCCGCACTCTGGCGTCCTTGGGGTATTTAGAAATCCAGGACATCATCGCGCCAAACCACGGAGCTTTCGCTGGTTTGTTAATGTCGAACCGAACGGGCAATTTCTGAATCGCGTCCATAGCATTGTCGCCAGGTTCGCCTAGGCGCTATCGCAACACGTATCTCCGCAACAACACTAAATGTCCCGAGGGCTTGCTCAAGATTTGGATGGGCCATGCTTCAAAGGACGAGTCGGACCGCTACGACAAAGTCGAAGAAGACGAACCCGTTCGACGTACGTGGGCGCGCAGCTGTGGCTTCGGATTTCGGCTGCCTGCAACGCAGAGTTTGGGCGTTATCGGGCGTCGAGAGCAATCACTGGAACCGCAGTTAACCGCAGCGTAGCAAAGGGGATACAAGCAATTTGGGTACCCTGAAAAAAAAGCTGCGGCAGTTTCGGGTTTAGTGCAGGTGCACTCCGGCCGAGGACGAACTCCCGGATAGTCGGCTACCGGACCAGTTGTAACGAAGGTTCGCTGACAAGGTGCGCCGGTCGTCCTGTACGCGCTGCGTTTAACCTAACGTTCACGGAAAACTCTTGGCTTCCAGACTCGCGCGAGTGTTGCGCCGAGCCTTTTAACCCGGACGCGTAATCGATAACGGACCCAGTGCATTAACGGAGGCCGCGACTATATTTGCTGACGCGATCCGCAAAATAATTCACCGCCTGCGCAAATTTGCGCTTGACAACCCATAACCGTATGGTTATGATTCCCGACATGCAAGCCCAAGTCGCACAAGCCGCAACTAATCACGTTTTCGCAGCACTGGCGGACCCCACCCGTCGCGCGATCTTTGAGCACCTGGCCCGCGACGGCGAACAGAACGTGCGCGCCCTGACGGCTCGCGCCGGCGTATCACAGCCGGCAGTGTCGAAGCACTTGGGAATCCTAAAGCATGCCAGGCTGGTACGCGATCGCCGCGCCGGACGCGAGACCCACTACAGCGCCCAACCGCAAGCCTTAAAGCCCATGCTCGACTGGATGGGCATGTACACCGCCTTCTGGCACGACCGCTTCGATCGCCTCGAATCTCTTCTGAAAAGGATGGACCAATGACCGAACCCGCAGCCTCACGCTCTCTCGTAATCGAGCGCGAAATGCCGCATCCCCCTGAAAAAATCTGGCGCGCGCTGACGCAAGGCGCGTTGATTGAAGAGTGGCTGATGAAGAATGATTTTGAGCCCGTCGTCGGCCACCAGTTTAGTTTCCGTTCGACGCCTGTACCGGGCTGGGACGGAGTCATCAATAGTGAGGTCCTGATGATAGAACCGAATACATGCCTCTCTTATAGCTGGGGCACTATGGGGACGATGAGCGTTGTCACCTGGACGTTGACGCCGACCAAGGCCGGCACGCATCTCCGCATGGAGCAAACCGGTTTCCGCTCGGAACACGACGCCGCCTACAAGGGCGCGACCTACGGCTGGACGAAGTTCATCGGCAACATGGAGCGCGTGGTTGAGGGGCTCGACTGACCATGAAAGCGAAAAACGTAGCTTATTGGACGACTACCGTGCTCCTAGCGTTCTTTATGAGCGGGGGTATTGTCCAGATAGCACAATTTAAGGGCAACCCCCATGGCACGGTGCCCCAGCTTGGCTATCCGATGTACTTCTTTGCCGTCATCGGGTTTTGGAAAGTGCTTGGGGCCATTGCCATACTCGTGCCGCGTTTTCCGCGGCTCAAGGAATGGGCGTATGCCGGCATCTTCTTCGATTTGACGGGCGCAGCCGTATCCTGTGCTGCAGTCGGCGGCTACGGAGCTTACGCCTTTCACGTCGTCGCCCCGCTCTTGATCGCTGGTCTTGCCGTGGCATCGTGGGCGTTGCGACCACAAAGTCGCACGATCGGCGTCCTCTTTCCCGCGGCAAACGCCAATTAAGGATAAAAACATGAAAAAATCGGGCGCGAGCCAAGGCCAGCCGGCGTCGGAGCTCATCTCGGACAGAATCGCCGAGCTCGGCGATTGGCGCGGAAAAACTCTCGGCAGGATGCGCAAGCTCATCAAGGCGGCAGATCCGGACGCAATCGAGGAGTGGAAGTGGATGGGAACTCCGGTATGGTCGCACGACGGCATCATTTGCACTGGCGAGACCTACAAAAAGGTCGTGAAGCTTACATTCGCCAAGGGTGCGTTTCTGAAGGATCCGGCGCGTCTTTTCAACTCGAGCCTCGACGGAAACGTACGCCGCGCGATTGACATCCACGAAGGAGAAGAAGTTGACGAGTCTGCGTTCCAGGCGCTCGTTCGCGAAGCGGTTGCCCTCAACAGTTCTTTCAAGCCGCAACGTTCGAAGAAAGTGAAGTCCGAAGCGATTCCCGTACCGGTCGTCCGGTCGCGTTGAGAAGCGGCGCCCTCCTGCGCACTGAGCAACAAGTAACCAGCCGTCACCGCCTCCTATACAAAATCGCGCATGGAACTACCCGCTGCACGCATGTATCATGCCGGGCGAGAGATTCAAATGCCGAAGCCTCGCTTGGTCCTCTACATAATCGTTATTGCTGTGCCGTTCACAGGTGCATGGAGTTTCCTTGGCGCAGAGTATCGCGCCACGGACGATGCAGCGGAGCATCCTTCCGACGCCGGGCGGCGAGCTCTTCCCACCGCTTCGAACTAATGCATTTCAACTGCACTGGGGGGATCCGATATGAGTAGGCTCTCCCACCAGCGCACGCGACTTGACTGCACTGCTTCCCGCGCACATAATCCGCCCATCGAGGCGCTTCCATGCCGCGCTGGAATTCTTACCGGGGCGCAAACGCACCCTCTCGATCGTGGCTTCTCGCCGAGCTTCTTCTCTGCTTGAGCTTATTCGGCTGCGGCAATTCGTGTTTTGTTTTTGTCTCTAACCCAGGCGGAACGATTCCGCCCACTACTGTTCCTAGTTGTCAGCTCGGCACCGCAACCGGTACAGTGACCTTGCACGTATCTGCAATCGCGACGCCGCCTGCGGGAGAATCGCCGGCTGCCATTCAGCATATTTTCGTCACGCTTCGTGGCGTTGAAGCTACGGCGAGCGCCGTCCCTGACGACGCTTCAGCTGACTGGCACGAATTGGCGCCGAATCTGGCGACGCGGCCTGTGCAACTCGACCTGGTCGCGCGCACCGCCGACTCGACTGAACGGAGCGGCTTTAAGGACGCCATCGTTCCCGCCGACGCGTACCGGCAAATTCGACTGCGCCTTTCGCCCAATCAGCCGGAGGAGGCCGAATCCACCCCCGAAGAAAACGCCTGTAGGGGTGCGGGATTCAACTGTGTTGTAACCTCCGACGGCGTAATCCGCCCGCTCGTTCTGGACGCGCAGCCGTCGCAGATTCAAATCGGTTCGGACCACATTTCCGGCGGCTTCTTTCGCGTGCTTCCGGAAACGCGCGTCGACTTAAAGCTCGAATTCAACCCGCAGTCCTCCGTAATATTTTCCACGAACGAAGCCGCCCGGCTTGTACCGGTGTTTACGGTCGAACCACAATCCCCCGCTGAATCCGCGGCACAATTAAACGAATAGCGACGAAACAAACCTGAGCCAAAGGTCGGGCGTAGCCTCCTACCGAGGCAGACTTATGCTCTGATGTAGAATATGCAACGCTGAATTGTGAGGTGGATCAAATGCCGTCGGCGTATTTACTGAAAACCGAGCCGTCCGAATATTCTTTCGCTGATTTGCAGCGAGACAAAGTCACAACGTGGGATGGCGTATCGAATCCCGCCGCAGTAAAAAATCTGCGCGAGATGAAGCCGGGTGCGAAGCTGATCATTTACGAAACCGGTGCAGTGACCAGCGCGGTGGGCACGGCGTCTGTCGTATCTGTGGACGCGTCCGACATCAAGAAACCGCAGGTGAAGATTGCAGCGGGAAAAGCACTGGCCAGACCGATTTCACTAGCGGAAATAAAAGCGAACCGCTTGTTCGCCGATTCGCCACTCGTGCGTCAGGGAAGGCTTTCCGTCGTGCCATTGACGACGGAGCAGTATCACGCGCTGGCCGGCAGCTGACGCGGTTCCTTCGCGGCTGTTTTCATAGCGGGCTACTTTAGTGCGCCATCGGTGTGACGGCGACAAACGATGGCGGTCTGAAGACCGCCGCTACAAAGGGCTCGGCGCTGAGGCTGTCCACGTACGTCGCCGCGCATCGTCAGGTGGCTTCTAGTCGCCCAACGCTGCAGCAGACGTTGCGCCGTAAAAGCTGTACCACGGTTTCGCAGCGGTGAGACGCGAGTTCACGTTGTTAATGTTCTTCACGCCTTGATCGCCCAACCAGTCTTCCAGCGCCTTGGGCCCTTGCTTGCCGTAAATCGGGATGCCGTCTTTCCACGTGGCGCGGCCGCAGAGCACGCCGGAAAACTCCACGCCAGATTCGGCGGCCAGATCGAGTGTCTCAGCAAACACATCGTTGTTCACGCCGGCTGAAAGATAAATGAAAGGTTTTTTCGCGGCAGCGGCGGCACGGCGGAAATGTTCCTTGGCCTGATCGCGCGTGTACGCCGAATCACCCTTGCACGACTTCGTGCCGGCCACGAAAGCCATGTTCACCGGTACCTCGACCTTCAGCACGTCCACGCCGTATTGCGGCTTGGAAAATTCCTCCATGCTCTTGCGCACGATTTCGGGCTTCTGCTTCGCATACTCGATTCCCTTCTCGTCGCCGTTCTCCACGTAGCCCACGAATTCCAGAAAAAACGGCACGTCGGACGCCGTACATTCTCCGCCAATGCGCTCCACCCATGCGTGCTTGATGTCGTTCACCTCGGGCGGGTCGAACGGCGTGTAATACAGCAAAATTTTGATGCAATCCGCGCCCGCTCCCACGAGGCGACGCACCGACCAAATGTCGAGAAGGTCCGGCAGGCGCCCCGGACGCGTGTTGTCATAGCCGCTATTTTCGTAAGCGAGCAGCAGCCCGGCATTCTTCGCGCGCGCTCGCGCCGCCGGCAAGCCGTACTCCGGATCGAGCAGAATCGCGCTGGCGTGCGGCGTCAGCACGCGCGTGACAATCGTCTTGAACTCCTCCAGCATCTGCGCGGGCACGTCCTTCTTGTCAATGCCCTTGTCTTTCGCAATCGCGCTCTTCAGCGAGCCGCGCTGGTCCATCGCCGCCGCGGCGATCACGCCGCGCGCATCCGATACCGCTTTCAGCCCCTTCTGTTTGCCAGGCGTAATTTTCATCGGACCCTCCGCAGGGTTCATGATTCAGGAATGCGGCATTTTAGCACGAGAGTTCGCGCCCGCGGTACGGCGGAAGGCACTACGGATGAACGCAGGTGTAATCGCGTTGAAGGGTTTCGTGGCGCCTGCTCCTTTGGTTGCGTGGTACAGGCCCGCCGAAGGCGGGGAGTATTGCCCGCGCTGAATCGGCAATCTTGACGCGACTCGCACCCTGAGTAGAACGGCGCCTTCGTTCGTTCGATTGTCCTACGTATTTACCCCACTAAGAAATCCACCCAGATGCCCGGTGATTGCCAGCAGCGTCACCCCTACAAATTCCAACACCAACCGGTAATTCGAAAAAGTCGTCTTGCCATTGCGGCGCGCGCGGAAATGAATCAGCCACACGATCCAGATCACCGCCGTTGACGCCAA
>Ga0210396_10003857_pt1 | contig 14836 bp, 7 predicted proteins | sample IncBWH17OmetaG_FD_155466 | JGI IMG/M metagenome (GOLD analysis project Ga0210396, IMG submission 155466) | Forest soil microbial communities from Barre Woods Harvard Forest LTER site, Petersham, Massachusetts, United States - Inc-BW-H-17-O ... | reverse complement strand
GATTGCAGGCCCGTAGCTCAGTTGGTTAGAGCGCTACCTTGACACGGTAGAGGTCTGGGGTTCGAGTCCCCACGGGCCTACCATTTATTTCAACAATTTATAGCCCTTTCGTTGATTCGCATTTACACATTCATTGCACAAACGCCAAGCACAGGGGCGGATGAGCAGAATCTTGCCATCTGCGACAATTCCCAATTTTATAAATTTTGGTATACCTTCGGTTTATCTGTCTGGAGTATCGCCGTTCAACGATTAAGGCGAATTGGTTTCGCTCCTACCCGTCTACACGCAACTCCTAGCTCTGAAGCAGCGATCTCTTCCAATGACTACCGACATGGCTGCTTCAATTAACAAGAGATGCCCAGGGCTCGTGTCGCAATCCAGGTTCAAGGGACCGCCGCGGTTAAAATGAAATGTTAAATCAACGAGGGCTCTTTGCACATCGCCGCTCGTCATTAACATTTATTTCTGAACGCGTATCCTGCGCATAAGCCTGAAGCTGCTCTGCAGTGATTCTGTTTAGCGGTATCGCTTCCAAGTCGTCGGTCTGTGTGCCGATGGCTTGCATAACGTCCGCGCGCGGCAATTCCTGCTTGTTCATGGTGTCCTCGGAAAATCTATTTGGTAGCAGGAACGGGGAGGGATAGAGTACGGCCAACGGGGGGCGACAAACCGGTGGGCGCCTCAATCGTGGGCTTTGAGTAACTGGGGGTATCTGCATGAAACATTTTGGCCATTTTTCAGTAGCGCTATTGTCGGCAACCCTGATTTTCTCACCTCTGACTTTCGAGCGGCAAAGCTTGTCTTCTTCCAAACTCTCAACAAACTCTGCGGAAAATAGATCGACATTTGAACCAGCCAACTCCTTAAATGTCGAAAGAGGGAGCCCGCCGAGGATCCCTCTGACACCAACTCCACCAATTCCGAGTGACGTGGTATTGCCCACCGAAGTCGGTACAAACGGGTTCGCCGTGGGGAACACAAGCGGAACTCTGCAGGTGACGGGTGACGGTGATTTAGCCTACGGCTTTTCGCTTTGGGTGCCTTCAGGTCGCAATGGTTTGCAACCAAAGCTCTCGTTGCAATACCACGGACGCGGCTCGAACGGACTGCTCGGTGTCGGATGGACGTTGCAGGGCGTTTCTCAGATTAGTCGATGCAATCAAACACGAGCGCTGAACGGCGACTATCGGGCCATCAATTTTGACTCAGGGGATCGATATTGCCTAGATGGACAGCAATTGGTTGCCGTGAATGGCGGCATTTATGGTGGAGACGGTACCGAATATCGCACCGAACGAGACACGCAGGCAAAGGTTATCTCAAGTTCTGATTGCCAGCCTAGCGACCCCAATTGCATGGGTCCGAAGTCGTTCACTGTGTACTCGAAGAACGGCCACATTCTCACCTACGACATGCCACTAGATGCGATCCGCTTTTCCAAGACCGTTCCAGATCAATCTCAGTCTGGGGCGATCACGAGCACTTCGCAATTAGTGAGATATTTGTGGGCGCTATCACGCGAGCAAGATCGGTATGGCAACGGCATGGCCTATCGCTACAGTCTCGATACGAAGCAAGGGTATGAGCTTCTTTTGGATTCTATCTCGTATACGACCGATTCCTCTGCGGTCAATCGCTGGCCCGCACTTAAGACAGTTCATTTTACCCACGAGATTCGCCCAGACCAGGGTACTGTCTACATCTCTGGAGTGCACCTCAAACAGACGCGTCGTCTCGTCGGCATTAACATCTACGGACCATCTCCTCTGACACCTGAACTAGTGCGCCAATACAAACTCTCGTATCGGAATGACAGCATTACACAGCGCAGCTTGCTCACAAGCATAACTGAATGCGATGGACAAAATGTTTGCAAATACCCACTGACCTTCATATGGGAAAAAGGATCCAATTCGTACTTGGACGTCGACACGGGTTACCACGATGGCTCAAATGCGACTTCGGAGCTGCCCTGGCATTTTGCTAGAGTTGCAGCGGCGGATATCAACGGAGATGGCTTAGATGATCTCCTGTTCAGCAAGGGCGATCAACCGGGCGGCGTGGGCCAGTGGCTTTATCTGCTGAATCAAAGTAGTTACACCGCGCCTCCCTATCGTCACTTCGCGTTGTACTTCACACCATCAATAATTACTCTGCCAGGCGCTGCTTCACAAACGAGTTTCATCGATGTGACGAGGACGGGACGGCCAAGCGCGCTTACTTATGGATTGCTTTCGTATTGCAATCCGAACCAGAGCACGACCACAACGAACAATTCTTGCGCTGATGCGTTTGACCCCAGATTCTGTCAGGGATCGGTCGTTACAGCTACAGCATGCGATTCCGCTCACGTGGGGCTTACGTACCGACTCAGCCTATTTCCCGGCATCAACACGTCAGAGACCCTTCATCAGGATATTCGTTACGGCCTTGTACCACCCTATGGTCCCACGACTCTCAAAGGCTATTACGTGGCGGACCTAAATGGAGACGGATTTCCAGATTTGCTGACTGCACAGGAGGACGCGGGTGGAAACTCAATCTGGACATATTACTTGAATACGGGAACACCCGGTCTTTTCGGTGTGTCACCTGACGGTGTCTTACCTGCGTCACCATCATCACAGAATATTTTCGCAGTGGACATCGATGGACTCGGGACGCCATCACTGCTCGCAAGAAGTTCGCCCACAAGCGCGTCACCGACTGGGCTCGGCTTGTGGTATATCGCCACACGGATATCGGCGTCGAGGTTACCTTTAACACCAAAGAACACAGGACTTCTAGCAGGTGAATCCTTCGTACCAGCTAGGCAAGGACAGGGATGTCCTCCGTCCGTTTCAGATTGCGGTTTCTTTACTGACACGTTCATTGATTTGTGCGGAGACGGGCATCCGGATGCGTTTTCCTACTACAGTCGATACGGAGGGACGTATTGGATCGCAACGAATACCGGAAATGGGTTCACAGATCGCATTGAAACACCTCCTTCCACTCATGCGGTAGGAGATCCGGACAGCACCATTCCGCCTTTGACCCCACAACACGTACCGGGAATTTTAGTCGCTGACTTGAACGGCGACAAAAAACAAGATGTCGTGATAACGAGTGGGTTCGCTGGGAATGTGGGGGTGGCTGCCATGCTTGCCGGCGACGGAAACCTCCAGCGACCTTTTTACCTGCTCGATCAGAACGGCAACGTTATACCTATGCCCGATGACCCTTCTCTCGCGACACTTGCCGATGTCAATGGCGATGGCCTTCCGGACCTTGTCGAGGTTGTGAAGGGCGAGATTCATGTGTATCTGCACCTAGGGAAACAACCGGATGTGATCACGAAGGTGACCGAGGGGATGACGGAGGACCACACAGTCACCTGGACGCCCATATCGGATCCAAGTGTCTACGGTGCACCAGGCGGTTGCTTGTTCCCTGCCGTGTGCTTGAAGGCTGGCCTTTGGGTAGTTTCTGACGTCGCCAGCTTTGATGGTGAGGGCGGAACCAGACACCTAACCTATAACTATCAGAATGCCCGTGCTGACGCCCTCGGCCGAGGATTCCTCGGAGTAGAGCATAGAACTGAGTTTGACTCGGCCACCAATATCCGGTCGGACATCAATTTCGACAATCACACTATGCAGAGCACAGGGCCTAGTCTAACGACGTATTCTTATCCCTACGTCGGGTTACCCGAAACGCAACAAATCATAGCACCTCTCGATGATAACGGTACCCCGGGGAGCTTCAACCAAATAACCGCAGCCTCGTACCAATACGTTCAGTCGACAACAGACCCGACTGTGTATTCCGTCGTGTTATCGCGGACTCAGGAGACTCAGTTCGACTCGAGATACAGCAACTCACAGCCGATCCGGTCCATTGAGACAACCTTTCAGTACGACCAGTTCAATAATCCCACCGTGGCGAGTACGAAGACAGGTGACGGCTACTCCTCTGTGGTCACCACTAAGTATGAGAACCACTCAGACACATGGTTGATCGGACTGCCAACTCTGACGTTCGAGACGCAGACCACATCCTCCGGCGAGACTGCAACCCGCACGATGGCGTTCACAAATGACACGGCCACCGGAGCGCTAGCGGAAGAAACAGTTGAACCTGCGGGTGATTTCACTGTGAAGCTGTCGAGATCTTTTGGGCGGGACAGAACCGGGCTCGTTACCTCCGTCGAAGAGACAACCGCCGCTCAACGACGAATCACGAGAATCGGCTATGACAATCTCGAGAATTCGTGGCCAGAGGCGGTCGCTAACCCTCTCAACCAGTTCAAGCGCTTCCGATACCATCAATCCTTTGGCGCACTCGTCGGACTGCAGGACGAAAACAATAACTACACCCGTTGGCAGTTGGACGGATTTGGCCGCTTACGTACGGAGCGACCACCGGACGGAGCGAACTTAACAATCTCTTACAGCAGCAACAACAGTGTTTTTTCAAATAGTTACTCAATTAAAACCCATCGTTCGGGTGGACAAGAGGTCGAGTCCTACATCAATCGTCTTGGCCTGGAGTGGGTTCACTTTCAACGTGGTTTTGATGGCGTGCAATTATCCACAAACAAGCTCCATGACGGCGCGGGTCGAGTTGTTCAAATTTCAATTCCAAGTGTTGGAGTCCCACCTGGGTTCAGCAAGATCGACTATGACTCTCTGGGCCGGATCAAAAAAACGACTAACCCAGATGGAAGTACAGTCGCGCGAACTTACCTAGGTCTATCTTCAACAATAATTGACGAGAATAATCATCTTAGGACTCTGGTCACAGATCAATTAGGTCGCGTCGTCCAATTAATTGAGTGGCCCGACGGTAACCACTCCATCCAAGTCCGTTTCACCTATGGACCCTTCGGCGTGCTTGATTCTGTTACAGATCCTGTTGGAAACACAACTTCAGCGAAATACGATTTACGAGGAAGACGCGTCTTACTGATTGATCCCGACTCCGGCAGACAATCCACGATGTGGAATGCATTCGGCGAAATTGTCGGCGAAATTAACTCCACTGGCAACCGTTTTAGCTTCGATCGCGATCTGATCGGCCGGATAAGCGAAATAAAATACAAAGAAGGTGTTACGCACGTAATGTGGGATCGTTCGCCGAATGGCGTCGGCAAGATTTCGTCGGCGACGAGCAGCGACGGGATTACAACGTCGTTCGCATACGACTCACTGTCACGGCCTTCGTCGAAAGTCGTACACGCTGACGGGATGGATTTTGCTTTTAAATACACATACGACGCCTCAGGACATCTAGCGACGCTAAGTTATCCCCGTCCACTACCACATCTAGATCCCGAATTTGCTCTGAAGTTTGAGTACACGCCCTTCGGTCATCTGCGCGACATCAGAGTCGCAAATTCGACGGCCAGCGTTCCACCGATTTGGGTCGCCCAGAGTCGAAATGAATACGATCAGGTCACGAGCGAATCGTTTAGAAATGGCCTGAGCACCTCTCGTCAATTCGACCTGCGCGGGCGACTACAAACAATTTTGACAACTGATCGAGGCGCACAACAGATCCAGAATCTGACCTATCAGTATTATGCCAACGGCAACGTACAGTCGCAGACGGATGGCATCTCATCAGTCGTCGAGGCCTACAGCTATGACAATCTGAATCGCCTCATAACGTGGGACGTTAACAAGAATGACAGTCGAGATCTGACTCAGCAGTTTGACTACGACGATACTGGCAACCTGAAAACCCGAAACACTGTTTATGGTACTTCCACCAATCTAAATTACATCTATGGCGGCTTGAATGGTGGACCACATGCAGTTACCAGTATCAACGGGACGGGCTATTCATACGACACAATTGGACGAGAGAACACTGCTCCGCAACGCAAAACTGCGTATTTGTCGTGGGGACTGCCTTCGTCGATAGCTGGCGCAACGACCTCAGTTGGTTTCAAGTACGATTTTGAGAATCAACGGACCCTAAAGGTGAGTTCAGGTGGCGGTCGCACCATTACAGTCGGGGATCTATTCGAGCGTCGATCAATTGCGGGCGGTCCGACAAGGAACATCTATTTTGTACCAGGCGTGGGTCGGATCGTGGCTGCCCATGTCCAGGTAGAGAAAAAGAACGCCTTCGATCTTTACTTACACGACGATCGCTTGGGTTCGGTAGTGAGCGTAACGGACGACGTAGGTCACCTTATCGAGAATCGTGCATACGACCCTTTTGGGTCCAGGCGACAACCTTCGGATCCATCACTTCCAGCTCAGATATCTTCTGCTGACCCTCAACTAGGATTTACTGAACGAGAAACAGATATCGAGGTCGGGTTACTCAACATGCGTGGCAGGCTGTATGACCCGGAAACAGGAAGGTTCACAACACCGGATCCCGATGTGGCCAATCCGCTCGCCAGTCAGAGCTTCAACCGCTATAGCTATGTGATGAATAACCCACTGAGGTGGACTGACCCCACCGGTTTTGACTGTGTCGAGCTCTGCGTCACCATCCAGTCACCGGTGGGAAGTGATCCCTCGGAATGGGCTCCCTTAAGTGCACCCCCTTTGCTAACCGGGACGGATTCTCCACCGACTGCCCCTCCACTGTTGTCCGCGCAAACGTCGGACGACGGCGGTGTTTCCAGCTCCTCGACTGTTCCGCCAGAGACCATTCAAATAGCATCGGAAAACGGATTTGTAGACGTCCCAAGGGTGCCCTACTTAGAAAATATGCGCCTGTCGACCGAAATCGACATTCAATTAAGAGAACTTGGGAACATGATTGACGAAGACTCTGGACCCAGATCGCCCCAGACGCTCACGGCAATGTTCCACGCGGCCAAAGAAGAGCTATGGCGACGACAGGTATGGGAATGGGAAGGGAGAGGGGTCGAGTCCACGGCCGGGCCGGTCGAATGGATACCACTGATCATTAGTGGCGCCGAATTTGCCGGCGCCGGGTTTGAACTATTTACTGCTGAGTCCGCGACCGTCGCGAGGAACCCGAACGTCTACGAAGCACTTTTTGAGGCCGAAGTGACTGGGACAACCAGAGCCGCGCACCGAGCGGCAGCAAACAGGGCCTTGGCCGAGGCGCTCGAGTCTGATTCTCAAATAAGCGAATGGTTTAATGAGGAACTTGAGACCGACGTACTCGAATACATGGAGTCTGGACGAGGTAGATTGCTGAACCCACCGGGGACAGCGTGGCACCACCCGATAGAGAATCCCGCAGTCATGCGACTATTGAGACAATCTGTTCACACAGACCCAAGTATTCAACACCTTTTGCATCCTCTTCCTGGCGGTATGGGTGGCTTTGGATTTTTCTATGGACCTTAAGCAAATTCGCAAGGCATCGATACGAACGGCGCACCAGCTCGGGATCCAAATCATTCCGACTTTGCCGCTGCTGAGCGAATCCTTGGGGCTTCGCTCAGTCCCCGAAATTGCTTCGAGAATCCTGACGCTAAATGTCGTAGTTGCTACTGCATATGGCTTCGACAGAAATAAAGCGATCGAATGGTTGAATCGAGAAGGTCTTGTTGACAACCTCACAGGCGATGAGAGCCCGTTTATCCTTAGAGGTGCTAACACCAACGATGGCCGTTTTAGAGTCGAGGTAGAAGGCCTTTGGACGCTTGCTTGGACGGTCGGTATCGTCGACAAATTTAGCTTTGTAGAACTCTGTGGCGACAGCTTAGTGCGGGTGCTACCTAATCTTTCAGCTAAGGAAACCGGTCAGAGTCTGCGTGACAAAGTAAGACTTCGTCCGCTGGAGCAAATTGTCGCGGCCTGTGATTTGGCTTACTGCTTACACTGGGCAATCCGGCACTCTGAGCTCGTTGGCACAGAGCCTCCAAAAAGAATAGTCCCCTATGTGGTGATAGAACGGCGCCGTGCTTTAGAATGGCTCTTGGGCGACGAGGAATGGGACGAAGTCGCACTCGACACGTGATTTGACCTATTCTGCTCGCCCCAAAACGGGGTTCCACCGGAGCTTCGGAGCTTCAATGGCGTTCAATCGATCTTCAACAATCTGCGGCAAAGCCTCGCAGCTTTCCTTATAAAGAAGGACCAATATACGAGCATGCCTTACGTATGGGCATCTATGAGTAGGAAAGCTAAGAGTGAGACAGGAAGGATGTATAAATTACATCTCTAACGGCGGCGGCCCGCTTAATCATCCAAACATTCTTGCGACCCACAACGTGAGCGAGTATAGCGGCGCGCCATATCTCGTCTCGGAATTATTGGAAGGTAATAGCTTGCGTGTGGAGCTGGAACAGGGACGGCTCGGGGCACGAAAAGCAGTGGAGTACGCGGTACAAATGGCGCAGGGTTGACGGCGGCGGATCTCATGCCGGGCTGGGGTCACAATACATGTCCGGTCGCTCGCGACGACGAGAGTTTTCCCGTCAGGGCTGAAGAAAAGATCTTCGAAGACAGTTCCGAACATAGCTTATTGATTCTGAACATCAGGCCATGAAACGGGAGATTTTGCTAGACCGTTGTTGGAGCGGATTCGACGCTATTTGGTGCGTGTCGTGGGGGCCATGTCTTCCACAACCACAAGATTGAAAAGGCAAACGCCACCAAAGGCACCAGTAAAATGCGCGTTGCGGCAAGACCGTCGCCTTCAGCAATTCTAAAATCGAACGAGGTAGGGTCATCACCTTGACTTATCGTCACAAGTAAAATCATAGGACCCCGCCGCTTTTCAAACCAAGCAATGTAGGTAAATTTCGTCTTCTTAATGGTTGTCCATTTAGAAGACTCGTACTCTAAGGATTCACCATAAAATGCTAAAACCCGAATGGGGTGTTGTAGATGGCCAGCCGCGCCAATGAATGTCTGTAACGATGAATACCCCCCCTCACCGAATTTTCGACCTTCGAGCACTTCGATGATGTGTTGAATGCTTTGGCTCGGGAATAAAAAAGAATATACGAGAGGCGAATAAATCGATAGCACCCAGACCCCGGTGACAACGGCTAACAATCCTGGACCTGCTGTACGGTTTAGTTTGATCAAGACGATATTTCGGCCTTGTGCTTCAATAAATTCATTACGACTAGCACGAGTTTTCGCAGTGCGTAGTTCATTTCCCACTGAGAAGATAAGTCAAGCTCACAAGAATAAAAGCAATTCCAACCAGTCCAAAAATAACCGCTCCGACCCATCTCGGGGCGGGCTGGTCCCCAGAGAACCAACCTTTGCGCCAGAAGAACTTGCGATTGAAGATCGCGATACCTAGCGAGATGATTCCCATAAAGAGTAGGATTACCGCCTCACGAAGAGTCGGCGCATGACTTCCAGACATGATCTATTTGGCTCGATAATCGAAGCGACGTCCTCGCACGATGGAAATCACAAACAAGGTTTGAAATCTACGTTGCCGGTGCAGCCGAGATGATCCTCTACTGCACTTGAAACGCCGGATGTACGATCTCTTTGACCTTATCTGAAGAAGTGACGAACGGAAACTCCTTCACAGTAGTCATTATGTCCTTCACGTCGGAAATAATTCCATCTAGAATTGCGCTGCCGAGATCTCCTATCCCTTCATTGCTATATTCGAAACCAGCGACTACTCCTTCGCTATAGGAAGCTCCCAGCGATGCCTCTTCTTGATTCCCGGAGACCCCACCGTCTACGTGGTTTTGCTCGGCACCAATTACGGGTGTCACACTGAAGCTGGTATTTTTTGCTGGGTTCACCCATTCTCCGTCCTTTACGACAGCTGAGTCGACCTGCGCCTTCAGACCGTAAGGGCCAATTCTCCCAGTCCCTTGGACGCTCACTCCCACTTCGGGGCCCTCCTGCGCAGTCTTGGCATATGCGGTAACTTGTGCGCCACCAGAAGCAGGGGAAAGCTTTTCCGGGACGTTACCACCGGCACCTACGTCGACCCGAGCATGCCCCGAAGTGCCTAGCTTATCGAACGCCTCCCCTACGCGGGGGTGTCTGGCAGCGAATGCAGAAAAAGCATCAATTGCCTTAAGAGCGAGGTCACAGAAAGGCCAGCAATGCCCGTCTAAATCCGTTCTGTTTAAAGGATTATTTCGCACGTAGGCGTAAAGGTTGAGACTTTGTGGATCCCCGAACTCTGCGTAGGGCACGGAAGCTGGTTTGGCGGACCAATCAGCGTTCATAAATCTACCGAGATTAGACGAGTAGTATCGCGCTGCAAAATTGTCTAAACCAGACTCCCCGTCTCGCTCGGTTGACGTGAACTTATGAGTTGTGACACCGGAATCACTGGTCCAGAGTTCGCCGAAAGGCCCGAAGTCCAGGCTTTGGGCGATGGCTTTGTTCGTATCGGTCAGAATACGTGTGGAACCAAGATGATCTTTGTGAACGAAGTAGGTGATGCCCGACTTGTACTCAGCAATCAGAGCGCCCCCCATGTAAATATAGTCAGCTAGCCAAGATTGGTTCTGGTCTTGCTCTACAAGAACATGACCTGTTAGATCGTGAAGATAATGTACAGAAGTCGCTCCAGTGGACTTCGCCACCCGTTGCCCCATAGGATCGTACGAATAACAGGCTGCGGCAGCTGTTCCAGTTTGTGTCAAGCAGTAACCTGACGAGCCGTCCACCTGGATGAGGCGGTTTTCGGCGTCATAGAAGTAGGTGTGAGATGCGTCTTGGATCATGTTCCCAGCAGCGTCGTAGGCGTACTTATGGTTGACTACATCGACCAGCTGATTCTGGGTGTTTGGTACGGCGTGGAAGGTATAGCAGGAGCCAGCTGTTACAGATTGGTCCGTTCGACTGCCCCAAGCGTCGTAGCTTAAAGACAACCCCTTGCACGTCTGCGCCGAAGCAGAATCGGTAAATGTGGAAAGCCGATTAAGTGAGTCGTAGCCATAGCCGCGATTGAAGTTTTGTGTGCCAGTTCCGACCATGGACGCCACATTGCCGTTGTCAGACGTCCCGAGGTTGTAGGCGAAGTTCAGGTCCTGGAGGTTTCCGGTACCAGGTAGCGAATCGGCGCACGTAGCGAGTGTATATGAAGCGACTGAGTTGACGTTGGAGCGACAAATTTTTAAACGTTTGTCGTATGCTGTGTCTTCATAGACTCCGTTACCGAAGGCGATCTTGCGTAGTGCTCCGTTTGGCCAGTACCCAACGGCAGAATCCACAGTAGCCAGGGGCGAAGGATGATAAGCATCTGAAATGGTACTGGTGATCTGGCTAGGCCGCCCGATTGAGTCGAAGGACTGTGAGATAGTGAATCCACCTATGTAATTTGTAGAAGTGACTCCCCCAACGAAGTTATACGTATAGACAACGCTTTTGATGACGCATGATGGTGAAGTGAAGAACAAACAATCCCACTCTTGCGTCGCGCGACCGACTGCGTCATGGGTCCAAACGGACTGATCGGCAGTATTGCACATCGAGGTCCGGTTCGGCTTGGGGTTTAAATCTGTCGGACCCGCCAGAGTACAGCCAGGAAGCGCGACGCCATCGTATACATAGCTTGACTTCGGCGTTGAGCCGTCGGAGAAGGTTTTGGATTCTAGTCGATGGATTTCGTCGTATGCGTAGGTCGCCGTTACGGTAGTCGCTGGATTAGTCTGATTCTGCTTCGGAGTCGTTTTGGTCGCGAGCGTTCCATCGTCATTGTACGTATAAGTCGTCGTGCCTGATTCGGGATTTGCCGCCGAGAGCAACCGCGAAAGCGAATCGTATGTGAAGGTCCGCGTTCTCCACTGCGTCGAGTCGCTAAGTGCCGATCCTTTTTGGTTAACGCTGAGCAGATTGCCAAGTGGGTCGTAGCTATAGTCCGTTTCATAATTAAGATGAGGGGAGGTCCCCGGATCTTCCCAGACAGTTGTAAGCCGGCCAAGACTGTCTGTTTGGGTTGTCCTTAGCCTACCCGCCTCGTCGGTAACCGTGATTTGGTTACCGCTATATATCGTCGATACGGCTGAACCGTCCGTCTGCACAACGCTCTTCGTCCGCCCAACTGTGTCAAGGTGATTGACGGTTTGCAAGCCGTAGTTCGTTCCGGGGGTGTCACAATAGGGTGTCGAGGTCTTCGTTAGAAAGTCATGAGCGGTTGTGTCTTCCGTATGGACGATATCTGTTTTGACAAGTCCCGATCCCACCGTACAGTTGGGATCCACCAGTTGCGTTTGAACCAGTCGTCCAACTCCATCAACACTAGCGGTAGTTATCTGATTCACAGCCGACGTCAATTTGCGAGTTACGGTCACACCGTATGCAGGGGAATCGTGATAAGTGAATGAGAGCTGTCCGCCATCGGGAAAGGAAGTCTGAGTCAGCCGGAACATGGTGTCGTAACTTAGACCCGTTGTCCGACTATTCTCGTCAGTGGCGCTGGTTTTCAAGCCTGTATTGAAATCATAATTTGATGTGGTGATATGCGTAACTGAGCCTGAGACCCCCGGTGTTGCCGTGCTATTCGATTGTGTTTGAGTGGCATAGGCTCCATAAAATGTGGTCGAGTACGAATACGTAATCAGATGACCGAGAGGGTCTACTGACTGGTAAGTTGTGCCGGTATCGTAGCTGTTCACATATGACGTAATAGGACGCCAAGAGGCGCTCGCCTGGCAAGGTGTCGACGTGAGTTGCTGACTAATCGACGAAAGATTCCCTCTCTTGGGGCCGGGCGCTGCCTGGTGCTGCATCGTAATGGTTGTTCCCGTAAGGTAATTAGCGTTGTCATAGTCGTAGTCGGTTTCAGCACACTTGATCCCGCTGCCGTTAAGCGTTTTCGTCGATGAAACCAAATTGAGCAAATTGGCATTAAGATAGTTCGAATCACTTTGCCATTTGTACGACGTCGAGACTTGTTTGATGATTGTTCCCGGCGCGCCTTGACCGTAGTCTGAGAACGTCTTTAGGGTCGGCACTCCGTAGTACGCTGTGTATGTATCAGCTTGATCCAGATTCGGATCATAAATGTAGTACGTAAAGCCCGGATCATACGTAGTCGTAGTCTGCATCGTCTTTCCATTGGGCCACGTGATCGTTTCGCTTGTCGGCAGAACATTGAGGTAAGTCTGCTGATTGGTATACGTGTCGTATGGATTTTCGTATGCCAGGCTGTACTGCGTCGTTACAGTCTTAAGTAATGTGCCGGTGTTATAAGGCCCAGTGTAATACTGCGCTTTACAAACGTACCCCGAAAAACAAGGAGCCAGCACAGTATCGTTGTTTGCTGGATCGGTGACGAGATTCGAAATCGCACCATTTATGGAGAGATCGTATTGATATTTCGTTGTGTGCGTAGAAGTTCCATCGTTCAGCACCCTTTGCGTTATACACCTGCTTTCGGAATTTTGGACAAGGCTGTAGTTAGCCCAACTATACGTAATCGATCCACCGGTCGGGAAAGTTATTGATGTTAGGTCCAGATAGGAATTGTATGTGAACTTCCAAGATGTGAGATTGGGCAAGACGACGGCATTCATCAAGCGAATTGTCCCTGCCGCTTCCAATACCGGCACCAAATTAAAGTTAGTTTGATAGTTGAAATCTGCAAAACAGAACTTATAGGTAGTCGTCAAACCGTTGTATCCCGGCAGATTTAGAGCCAGTGCTGAAGCAGTGCCCGAAGGGCAGTTTGCAGTTGATGACGGCGTGCCCAGATTCAAGATACCTCCATTGAACGAGCCATAAGTCGCATCAGAAGGCGTGGTGCCTGGAATATTTCGGCCCAAGGTATCAGTCCATCCAGTTGTGCTTGTACTCAGGTAGTTTCCGTTGGGATCAAGCCATCCCTTTACTCCATTAGAATCAATCACGCCAAGGATGCCTGTCGTTATGCCATCCCAAATCGCGGTGCCGTCCATTGTTTCCCCGGAACCCTTCATGCCGACGTTTGTGTTATCCGTTATTCCTACTTCGTGCGATGAACCATCAGGACTCTGAACGGAATAGTGTGCTAACAGCACTGTGTTGCCGTAGAGGTCTTTGGTTTTGATAAGAGCGGTTTTAGATGTCATGCCGCTCTGTGCGAGTATCACGTGAACGGTGCCTGTAAGTCCGCCAAACTTCCATTGCTTCGTAGTTCCGGATTGATAGATATACCAACCCTTATTGTTATAACTAACCTCGAAGGGCAAATTCAGTTTGCCCCCGCGCTGCGGAAGCGAGAAAAGAGGTATGTGCAGATTCACATTTCCGTCGGCAAGATTGACGGAGTCGATGTTTCCGTTCTGGAATGCCCCGTAAGGTTTAAGCCCCTGATCGAGATCGGGCGAAGTCTGTCCAAATAGCGGGACGGCCATTACAAGCACGAACAAGACTATTCCGACTGTCCTCACAATGCACCTCCGGTCGCGGCCGCCGGTACATCAAACTCCGCTGCTGGTATCGCAACCCCGATCTGAATGGAGCCAAAGGTCGTGACTGAAGTCTGTTGCCCCTCAAAAAGAGTTACGACCTGAAAAGGCATGAGCACGCCGGAGACGCTCCGCCAGTCAGAGAACAGGTAGGACATTTTGGCAGTATCGATTGCGTTGTGGACCTCAGAAGTGAGGAAGTCAACTCGAACGGGAAGCAAGGTTTTTGGATCAAAATACCAATCTTGTTTGCAAATCACCGCCGACAGCTCATCAGTTGTGTCGGTGGTCGAAATCTTAGTGGCTGCCAGTCCGTTGACTGTGATCTGTTGCGGCGCTGTAACCCGTATTGCAGGGTTCGAGAGTAAGGACGCGAGAGTTCCCGCAACAGTATGGGGAGCCAAATTGTTCATTACGACATGAATGATGTGCCGCTGAACCTTGCCTCCCTCTACTATCCCAGGACTTCCGTGGCCACTCACAAAGCTGATGGTGCCATTTGGCCCAGGTCGGTCATATCTGAACTCC
>Ga0210396_10003854_pt1 | contig 14839 bp, 13 predicted proteins | sample IncBWH17OmetaG_FD_155466 | JGI IMG/M metagenome (GOLD analysis project Ga0210396, IMG submission 155466) | Forest soil microbial communities from Barre Woods Harvard Forest LTER site, Petersham, Massachusetts, United States - Inc-BW-H-17-O ... | reverse complement strand
CGGCCCTTGATAGCGTCGCCTGCCAGACCATGGCACCGTGGCAGGTAATCGTCGTAGCGGACTATAACCCGGCGCTGTGTGATCGCCTGGTGGCCTTGTATCCAGACCACGAGGTGATTCCCAACAGATTCGAGAAGGGCCTGTCCGGTGCCCGCAACACTGGTATCGAGCAGGCAGCAGGCGATGTCGTCGTTTTCCTCGACGATGACGCAAGGGCCCAGCCCCAATGGCTGGAGACCCTGCTGGCCTCTTACGACGACGAGTCGGTTCTTGGCGTGGGCGGAATGGTCCTTGCCGACTGGAGCTCGGCCGGCCGGCCTGCATGGTTCCCGGAGGAGTTTCTCTGGGTTGTCGGCTGCAGCTACCGAGGACAGCCGCAGGTCAAAGCCGAGGTCCGCAACCCCATCGGCGCGAATATGTCATTCCGCCGATCAGCCTTCGATCGGGCCGGGCTTTTCGATTCGTCGGTAGGGCGCACGTCCACGTCGTCTCGGCCACTCGGTTGCGAGGAGACCGAGTTCAGCATCCGCCTATGCAGGATGTCGCCGGGTGCACGGATCATCTATGAGCCGCAGGCAGTGGTTTATCATCATGTAGACCAATCTCGTGCCACATTGCGTTACTTTCTTGGCCGATGCCGCGCGGAGGGATGCTCGAAAGCCCGGGTATCACGGCTATCCGGAGCGTCAGCCGCACTGAGTTCGGAGCGAAGCTACGTTAAGCATGCGATCACTCGGGCGGTACGCCGTGAACTAAGTGGAGTTTTTGGGCCAGGCAGGAAGGATTCGATGAAGCGCCTCGTCGCCGTGTTCCTGGGAACCTTGTCGGCTGCTGCAGGCTATGTCGCAGAAATGGTCCGGCAGCGCGCTGCGAGTTAAAGGGGCGGACGCCGGCGGACGCTGAGTGACTGGCCCACCGAGTGGATTATTTTCCGGAGAACGCCCTTCTCACGACGGCAGCCGCTGGTTTCGGAGTGCCGTTTGCCTGGAACAAGCCGAAACCGTACACAACCGGATCATTTGCTACCCCGCTCTCCGGCGGGATGGCTCCCGGAGAGAAGTCGCTGAGGATCCACGGCGCCGGGTCGGGCAGTCCCAAATCCGCGGTCGCGCTGAAGACGGCCCGGAAGTAGGCAGCCTGGACCTGCTCCTGCGCCGCCTGGTTTCCCCGCGTTTTATCCGTGCTGAGACCGGTCTCTCCAATGAACAACGGGCGGGGAGCCGCAAGCGCCTTAATCCTGCTCAGCACGGAGAGGGCAGCTGCGGGTGGACCGTAGTAGTGGTAGTCCCAGAAGTCCGGTGGCGAATTTTTGAGCTCACGGGTCAGCAAGGCAAACACTTGAGGAGGCACACTCGCGACGGACACAGTCCGCAACGTCCCGGGCAAGACGGTGGACAGGTACGGAAGCATGGCGGTCACCCAGGCCACGACCGCGGGATTCTGCGGGATTTCATTGTGCAGTTCGACAACAGCGATACGCGGATCGTCTCGGTACCGTGGCAGGAGCGAGGAAACCCACTCCTTACTGCCCTGGATATCGCTGAACTGGGACCACCAGTCGAACAGGGTCAAGTGAACCCGCAGCGAGTGTTTCGCGGCCAGCCCGATCACCTCGGACAGGCGATCCGCCATGACCGGACGGACGATCGGGAATCCGAAGACTTGTGGCTGGATGAAGATGCGCACGGTGTTCGCCCCCAGGGCGCGGATCCGTGCGAAATCGTGGTCGATCACCGTCGGGTCGAAGCGGGTCCACATGTACGTATGCCCGTCCGCGACCGGGTAGTAGTTCACTTCCTTGAGGCTCTGAACCAGGCTTTGCTGCGCGGCCGGAGAACGCCGGGCAGCACCATCTGAAGCTGGCCGGGCAGCATCGAAGGCCAGGATCAGCGGAATCACGATACACAGCGCTACCCCTAGCGCAAGCCCGACTTTACGCGCATGCCTCACATTGGGCCCCCCGCCCAAAATACCGAAACGGATCATCCCCCGAAGCAGCCCTACCTAACAGCCGATGTGCGACGTCGCCGCCAGTGCTTCCGCGAACAGGCCGGTCCCGTGGGTGGCCGTAAACCGCCGCCCGTGCAGGCGCCCAGCCTGACCCATCGCCCGGGCCTGATGGCCGCTGGCGAGCAGCTCAGCGAGTCGGTCCGCCAGGGTCCCGGCGTCAGCCGCGGGGACCAGCCAGCCGGTCTGCCCGTCAAGGACCTGCTCGGGTATCCCGCCGACCGCAGATGCGATCACCGGGACGCCGCAGTTCTGCGCTTCGCTTACCGTCATCGGGAGCGAGTCAGGCCCCACCGACGGAACTACCACGCAGGCGGCTCGCACCATGGCCGCGATGACGCTCTGGTGCGCGACGCTGGTCCGCATCGTGACGCCAGCCGGGAGGGACTCAGGATCCGGAGAGCTCGGGTGTGGCGTTCCGAGCATGACCAGCGGCGGGGGGGACGGGAGTCGTCGATATGCATCGATGAGGACGTCGGTGCCCTTGAATGCGGATAGCTGCCCCACATAGAGGAGGTAGCCGTCTTCGGCCGGAAGGAAGTCTGGTCGCTCTGCCTGCCAGCCGCTCTCGTAGAGGCCATCGGGCACGAAGGAATGCAGGGTGTGGACCGGCTTGCCAGCGACCTGGTCGACGATAGGCGACAGCCGGTTCGCCACATAGTCGCTCACCGCGGTGAACGTGGCCACCCTCTTGAGCAGGCGGAGACTGGACAGGGACGCGGCCGCCAGGACGTTGCCCTTGGCCGGACCGTACTGGGTACTAGCACATGGCCCGCACCGCTGCCAAGATGGGCCGGGGCACGCCGTACCCGAGCTGTGTACCAGCGACTTTCTCGCACACGCCAGACTGTAGTCGTGGGCGGTCACCATCACGGGGGTCCGCGGGAAGGTCCGGGCCAGGCAGGAGAAGACGCTCCACGCGTGGGCGTGAATGACGTCGGGCTTGACCTCCTGGACGACTTCGGCCAGCAGGCGCCGGAACAGCGGGTCGGGAGCTGGCGGGTGAAATGGCCGGGCCGTTTCCTGGCTTAGCCGGGGTGCCAGCCTCTGGTAGAGCAGCGGAAGTCGATGCACGGTCACACCAGCGGACGTCTCGGCCGCCGGGGCGCCCGGGACCGCGCTCGTCACCACATGTACCTCGTGACCGCGGCGGGCGAGCCCCTCGGACAGCAAGGCGGCGAAGCGCTCCAGGCCGCCGATCGCCGGCGCGTACAGGTCGGTCAACTCGATCAATCGCACGACATAAACTCACAGACCGGTAGATCGCCTCGAACCGCCGAGCCATGGTGGACCAGCCAAAGCCCTGATCCGGCAGCGGGGTCAGGCGTCCCATCTCGACTTGACTGTCCAGCGCGGCTGCGACGGCGGCCACGTCTGGCGTCACGACAGCCATACGGGTTCCCACGCCCCCTAGCCGTTGCTCCAGTTCGGCATGGGCAGGGATGTCGGAAGCCACCACCCGGCTGCCCGCCACGGCCGCCTCCAGGACTACTAGCCCGAAAGCCTCCCTTGCCGACAGGCTCAGCGTTGAGCTGGCTGTGCGCTGCCAGCGTCGTAGCTCTCCGTCGCTGACCTGACCTCGAAAGGAGACTCTGGTGGCTATCCTCAGCTCCCAGGCAAGGCGCTCAAGCGCCGGCCGGTGGGAACCTGCTCCGCAGACAACCAGTTGTGCGTCCTTGCGCATGGAGGCGAAGGCCCGCACGGCCGTGTCGACACGCTTGTAGGGTTCCAGGCGTCCAGCGATCAGGACGATCGGACGATCGGTCTCGAAGGGCTCGGCCGCCAGGAGGGCCTGGGTATCCACGCCGAGCGGGACGATGGACAGCCGAGGTTCCACGGACGGATAACGCCGCAGCAGCAGTTCGGACTCTGCCGCGGAAACGCAGGTCACCTTGTCGGCACGGCGAAACAAGAACGTTGCCAGCCGGTCGTAAGCGATGTGCACGGCGGATGCGGCCCTGGTGTGACCGACGGCGTGAAAGTGCGGAGTGAAGACCAGCGGCACCTTCGGGACGGTGGCAGCCATCATGGCAGGCACCGCGTGGAAATTGTGTGCGTGCATGACGTCAAACTGCCCTCTGTCTCGCCACAGTTCGCGAGCGAGCCCGGGCGCGACCGGAAACTGCCCGGAACCAGTCCAGTCGGCAAACCGGCGTACTGGGTAGTCGTGGGAAACCGGGAATGAGGAGCCCCGGGGACGCTGTGCGTAGACCGCCACCCGATGACCGTGCCCGCACAGCTCGTCGGCCAGATTTTCGACAGCCACTTCGACGCCACCGAGCTGCGGCGGGAATCCAGGGCAGACCAGCGAGATCCTCATTGGACCGTCCGATGGCAACGCGTCCCCGTCCGTCTCCGGGTGTCCGGCGGGCAAGCGGAACGGGCTGCAACAGTCGAGCTGCGGGCCCATCCGGCTAGCTGCCAAGCTCCCACTCCCCCGCGTCAGCTGGACTCCGCTCTTTCTACCCTGGCTGAACGGTCCCAAGTCATCGCCGTCGCAATCCCGGCACCGTCCCGCGGGACTAGTCAGCTAACCCCGACGCTGTCTTATGCGACGTGCTACTTACAATTCCACCTGGAGATGAACACGCCTGCGGGGGGAGGGACGATTGCCGTGCCGAAGCCCCGGTTGGTTCACCTTGCCTGGCTGTATCTCCAGGACTGGTTGTCTGTGACTCCGATCTTTCTACCCACCGTCAGGTTCCGTCCTGCCCTGAAGGAACCTGACGACCCCCGCCCCTGGGTCAGCCCGACAACGGAGATCGTGATAGAGGGATATCCGCGCTCGGGAAACACGTTCGCTGTCGTGGCATTCCGGCTGGCTCAGGGTCGCCAGATCGAGATTGCTCATCACCTGCATGCCGCCGCTCAGATTAAGCGCGCGGCTCGTCTCGACGTTCCGGCAGTCGTACTGATACGGGAGCCATCAGAAGCGATTCTGTCCTTGGTGGTCAGAGACCCGCATGCCTCGATTCGGTGGGCTCTCTGCAGCTATATACGGTTTTATTCCGCCGTTATTCCTTACCTCGCTAAGACGGTGGTCGCGCCCTTTGCAACGGCTACATCGGATCTCGCCAGCATAATCCGAATGGTGAACGCATCCTATGGAACTGCCTTCAAGGAGTTTGTGCCAACTGAGGACGCGCTGAACTCGGTCCGGCAGACCGTCGAGTGGATGGGCCAGCGGGATTCCATGATGACTGGGCAGGATTACCGTCTGGGCGTCGCCCTGCCTAGCGAGCAGCGCCGGCGCGCAAAGGATGCACGCCGGACCGAGTACCTGGACGAGCGCAACAAGCCGCTCCGGCTAACGGCGGAGTCGCTCTATGAGCGCGTTATGCAGTACTCGCGTAACTGACTGCCGACCTGTTGGGCATTGCCTGCGGGTGGCGGCCATAACTGGGGGAGGCCAGACTTGCGGCAACGACGGCGTGGACTTCTCACTGAACGCCGCGAACTGCCTGTGCGCCCGGCAAGCAGGAGTCCGCGCATGGGTGCCAACTCTGCGGAGAAGTTGCTGCTCAGTGTGGAAGGCGTGGCTTACTGGGCGGCAGGCGCGTCGGCCCTGGCCCGCCTGCCGGCCGCTCTGGGCTACGGCATCGCATGCTGGCGCGGCGACATGCTCTTCCGATGCCAGGCCAGGAAGCGTACCGAACTGGCACGTAACGTGCGGCTGGTGCTCGGGACCGAGCTCAGCCCGGCGGCGGCGCAGCAGGTAGTCCGGGAGTGGTTCCGATTCCTCTCCTGCGGCACGGTCGACGTGAAGCGGCTGCGGCGCGGGGCCCGGCCCCTGCGGGGGCTGGTAGAGATCCGGGGGCGGGAACACCTAGAGGCGGCACTGGCAGAGGGCAAGGGAGCCATCCTGTGCTCCGCCCACTTCGGGTCCCACGCCAGCGGCTTGTCGGTGCTCCACGCCAGCGGATTCCCCGTCACCCACATCGGACGCTGGGACCACAACTATAGGTATACGTTCCACAACTATACGGTCGGCCTCTCATTCGCCAAGCGGTGGTTCTGGAACCTGGTCTACGCCAGGCCGGTGCTGCGCCATCGGCAGCGGCCGAACATCGAGCCATGGCCTGGCCGGCCCCAGGTCGCGTTGCTGGCGGCTTCCGCCCTCCGCGCCAACGAGGTGGTGTCGATCTCGATCGACGCGCCGCCGCTGGATAACGAGCGGGCACGCGCGGTCGATGTTCCCTTCCTGGGCCGTCAAGCCCAGCTGCTGCCAGGGGTCGTGACCCTGGCCGAGCTGACCGGCGCGCCGGTGCTCATGGGTTTCCTTTACCGCAGCGCCGATTACCGCCACCAGGTGTGGGAGATCTCCGCGCCAGTGCCGCTGGCGGGTGAAACCGCGACGGCCTTCAGGCGCTGCGTCGCCGAGGTGAGCGCCGCCATCCGGAGAAACCCAGCCCACTGGAACCTCTGGCACACAGTCGATCTTGCCCGCCTCGGGCTGATCGACCCGCAGCGGGACGGGTCACCATCCGAGGAGCCGCCACCAGACGGCAGATCCTATGATGCAGCCAGCGGCTAGCGTCGCCAACGACCGGCCGCTCGTCCTCAGCCGTCACGTTGCTTCGGCAGGTTCCGCGATTCCTCGGTTGAACTCTTCCAGGGCGCTCAGGCTCTTCGACAGACTGGCATCGTCGGCTGTCACCGGTTCGATTTCGCCGGCGGCGAAACGACTGTAGGCGCCCAGGTCCAACAGGCCGTGCCCGCTGATGTTCACGAGGACGACCAGCGGGGGCTCTTGGCGCGGGTGCCGCGACACCACGTCCATCATCCCGGCCACCGCGTGGGCGGATTCGGGGGCTGGCAGAACGCCCTCGGTCTCGCAGAAGAGCATGCCGGCCCGGAACGAAGTGAGCTGGTCGATGTCCATCGGCTGCAAGGTGCCGTCCGCGCGCATGGCGCTCGCCAGCGGCCCGGCGCTGTGGTGCCGCAGGCCGCCCGCGTACACCGGCGGCGGCACGTAGGTGCTCCCGAGTGAGTAGACCTTGGTGATCGGGGATGAACCGAGAGCGTCGCTCAGGTCGTACATGTAGCGACCTCGTGTCAGCTTCGGGCACGCGGCCGACTCGACGGCGACAAGTCGAACCGATTTCCCGGAGTCCTCCGCCGCGCCTAGGAAGGGCAGCGCGATCCCGCCGAAGTTCGATCCGGCGCCCATAGACGCAATGACGCAATCGGGGAACTCGCCCAGAAGGGCCATCTGCGAGACGGCCTCCTGGCCGATGACTGTCTGGTGGAGCAACACCGAGTTCTCGCCACTCCCGACGGCAAACCGTGATTCCCGGTCCTCTTCGACCAGCGCAAGAGCTTCACCATTGGCCACTGCCTGGGTACCGGTCGCCGCCGGATCCTCTTTGAGCACGCTCCGCCCGACTTCGGTCAGGTCGCTAGGGCTCTCATGGACGACCGCACCGAAGAGCCGCATCATCTCGCCGCGGATGGGCTTCTGACGCAGGGTGGATCTGACCATGAAGACCGTGCAGCCAAGATTCATGACCTGGCACGCGTAGGCGAGAGCGGTCCCCCACTGACCCGCGGCCGTGCCCGTGACCAGGTGCTTGACGCCGGCTCCGGCGTAATAGTAGGCCTGTGGTAGAGCGGTGTTGAGCTTGTGGCTCCCGGTTAGGTTGGCACCCTCGAACTTGTAGTAGATGCGAGCGTTGGCGTCGAGGCGTTCCTCCAGGCGCCCTGCCCTGCGCAAGGGCGTCGGACGGTACTGCGCATACAGGTCCAGGACCTGCTCGGGGATTGGTATGAGCCGATCGGCGGTGTTAATGGACTGGCGGGCGAGGGACAGCGGCTGCTGGAGCAATGCGCCGCCCTGACTCGCCGCTTTCAGCCCTCCCCCCAATCGTGATCTCGACACAGCCGACGTCACGTAATGCGGCCGGTCATGCAGGATGTTGAACCAGTGAGTAGGGAGCAGTGGATCTCGTCGCATGCGGTTGTCACCCATGCGCGGCCTCCTTCCCTAGCTCACGAGCGCGAAGGTAGGCGCAGATGGCGTCCACGCTGGCGAAGTTCTCCGGGAGGACATCCGCGTCGCCCATTGTGATGTCGAACCGCTCTTCCAGGAAGACCACAAGCCTGAGCAGGCTCAGCGAATCAAGGATGCCGCTGTCCAATAGCAATATGTCGTTCGCCAGCGGCAGCAGCGCTGGGTCTGGGACGAGTTCCCGGCTGATGTAGTCGTTGATGACCGTCTCCACTTGAGCACGTTCCTTCCGCGTGTGTCTGCTAGCGCTTGCTCCGTCGGTCGTCTCCGGCCGGCTCCAGCTCGTGCCATTCCTGGGCGAGGCCTGCCCGGTCGACCTTGCCGGTCGAGGTTCTGGGCAGCCCCTCGCGGAATTCGACGATGTCGGGCACCATGTAGCTCGGCAGCCATTGCCGGCAGTGATCCAGCACGTTCTCGCGGGTGAGCTTGCTGCCGCCGTCCGCGGTGACGACCGCCCTGAGGCGGCTACCGAGCAGCGCATCCGGCACCGGCATGGCCGCCGCCTCCCGGATGGCCGGATGCCGGTACAGCGTTGCTTCCACCTCTCCCAGCTCCACCCGGTATCCGCGAATCTTTACCATGCTGTCCCGGCGTCCCAGGTAGGCGTAGTTCCCTGCCTCTTCCAGGGTCACCACATCACCTGTCCGGTAAACGAGCTCATCGTGCTCCGCCCGGAACGGGTTCGGGACGAGGACTTCGCTGGTCTTGGCCGGCTGTCCCCAGTACCCCCGCATCAGGGAGGGACCCCGCACGTACAGCTCGCCCACGTCGCCGGGCCGGGCCACGCGGTGGCCTTCGCTCGTGACCGCGAACACCTCGGTGTTGGCGCAGGCTTTTCCGATGGGGGCCGGCCGGGCGTCATCCCAGCCCGCGGGCACCTCGAACGCTGTGCAGACGTTGGTCTCGGTGGGCCCATACCAGTTGAGGTAGCGGGAGTGCGGCAGCTCGGCAATCAGCCGGGTGAGGTACTTGGGGGGGAACACCTCACCGGCAAAGATCACCGTTCGCAGACGCGACAAATCGAAGCGCTGCAGGCTGCCGTAGCGGGCAAGTAGCACGAGGACCGAGGGTACGGAGTACCAGACGGATATCCGCTCGGCCTCCAGCCAGCTCGCAATAGAAACCGGGAAGGCGGCCGCCCCGTCCGGGAGCACCGTCAGGCAGGCGGCAGCCCGGCAGGTGGAGAAGACGTCGAAGACCGACAGGTCGAAGTGCAGCGGCGCAGGGCTGCAGACGCGGTCCTGCTCGCCGAGCTCCGCAGCGGCTGCCGCCCAGTCGACAAACGTGAGCGAGTTGCGATGGGAGATCATCACCCCCTTCGGGGTGCCGGTCGATCCGGACGTGTACAGGATGTACGCGAGGTCGGTCTCAATCGCCCGTTCCTCCGCCAGTGGTTCTCCTGATTCCCCAGCCACCGCGGTCCACGGCACAATGGCCTCGCCCTTGGCCGGGACACTGGCCGCCTCCGCGCGCTCAGGGAGGCCCGGAACTCTCACCTCCACCACAGCGGGCGGGCGGGGAACGGCGTCGGCCAGAGCGGCTGCCTGAGACCTCCTGGCCTCGTCGGCCAGTAGCACGGTGACGCCGCTGTCGCGCACGATGTGGCTGAGCCGACCAACAGGCGCTTTCGGGTCAAGCGGCACATAGCAGGCTCCGGCCTTCAACGCCCCGTATAGCCCCACGACCGAAGCGGCCGACTTGATGGCTAGGACCCCCACCCTGTCGCCTGGCGCCACCCCTAGGCGCAGCAGTACCCGGGCCAGCTTGTTGCTCAATTGGTCCAGCTGCTGGTAGGTGAGCACGCAGCCGTCGGAGGCCACCGCTGGGCGCTGCGGCCGCCGGGCCGCAGCCTCGGTCAGGAGCTGCTGCAGCAGATTCGCCATCACACTTCCTTTCCTGGCGGCCCCGAATGGTGACGTCTTGCCTGTCCAGGTGGCTCATAGCCCGAGCATCCGGCCAATGACAACGCGCTGGATCTCCGACGTGCCCGAGTAGATGGTGCCAGCGACCGCATCGCGGAGGTCCCGCTCGATTCCCGCGTCCTTCAGGTAACCCCAGGCCCCGTGGACCTGGATCGCGTCCTGGCTGGAGCGCACCCATGCTTCGCTCGTGAACAGCTTGGCGGCGGCCGCCTCCGCTGGGGCGGACCTGCCCTGCTGCTTGAGCCACGCCACCCGGTAGATCAGCTGCCTTGCCGCCTCCAGCCGCACGTACATGTCGGCCAGCTTCGTAGACACACCCTGGAACTTCCCTATGGGCTGGCCGAACTGCTCCCGCGAGCGGGCATACCCCACACATGCCTCAAGCTGCCGCCGCATTGCGCCCAGGACGCTGCCGAAAAGGCAGCTCCGTTCCCACTCCATGGACGAGTTGAAGATCGTCATGCCCGCTCCTTCCGGCCCGAGCCGGCCCGACACGGGAACGAGGCAGTCGTGCAGGGTTATCTCGCCCATCGGGGATGTTCGCAGGCCCATCTTTTCGAAGCTGCTGCTCACAGCGAGCCCCGGCGTCGCTGCATCGACGAGGAAGGCGGAGATTCCGGACAGTGGGGGCCGACTCGGGTCCACGGCGTAGACCAGCAGCACGTCAGCGACAGGCGCGTTGGTGATGTACTGCTTTGTCCCTTGCAGGACGTAGTGGTCACCGTGCCGCTCGGCGCGAGTGTGCATATGCAGCGCGTCGGAGCCGGAACCCGCCTCGGTCATCCCATGCGCGCCTATGAGGTCCCCCGACACCATCCCCGGAAGGTACGCCTGCTGCTGGGCCGGGGTGCCGAACATCACCAGCGGCAGCTCAACGCTCCACATCTGCGCGTTGAGCGAAAAGAGGAGCCCGTTGTCATGACACCCGTACCCCAGAGCCTCCATAACCAGGGCTGTCGTGACGACGTCGGCGCCGGCCCCGCCCAGCTCGGCCGGAACAGGCAAGCCCTGGACCCCGAACCCGGCACACTTACGCCACGCGTCCCGCGGAAAATCTCCGGCATCCTCGAGCTTCGCCAGATCATGGTTGAGCTCTCGCCGGGCAAAGTCGGCCGCGGCCTCTGTCAGGTCGCGCTGCTCGCCACTAACTGAGAAGTCCACGCCGCTCCCCGCCTCGCAGGACTGGCCTCAGCGCCCAACTCTGACCTCACGGTCCACCTCTGACCACTGCACTGCCTGGTATGACCGGGGCGATAGGTATTCGCTGAGCACCGTGCGCAGCACCCGCAGGCCATCAGACCACGCCCTGAGGTTCGAAAGGCCATGCAGGCGGCCTGGCTCAAAGCTTGGGACCTCCGCCACTTTGAGGTGGCACCTAGCGGCCCTGATGTTGAGCAGCGATTCAACCTCGAAGCCGTCGCTATTCATCTCGAGCTTCGGGAGGCAGTGGGTCCAGAACGCGTTGAATCCATAGCACAGGTCGGTGTATCTGGTCCGGAACAGCACATTCACCAGGCACACGAGCGCGAAGTTCCCGCCTCTGCGTAGCGCCGTGATGTCCGCCGAGCCACCTCCCGGCAAGAAGCGGCTGCCCTTCGCAAAGTCGGCCCCTTGCCGGAGAGGCTCGACGAAACGGGGTATCTCTTCCGGCATTGCCGAGCCATCGGCATCGAGCGTGACAATGACGTCGCCGCGGGCGGCGGCGAAGCCACACGCCAGCGCGTTGCCTTTACCGATTCCGCCTTGATGGACCACGCGTATATCCGGTCGGCAGGTCCTGGCCACACCGACAGTGTTGTCATCGCTGTGGCCGTCGACAAGGATCACCTCGAAAAGGTCAGTGGGCAGGCGCGCCAGCACGAACGGGAGGTTGCGTGCTTCGTTGCGGGCGGGGATTACCACGCTGACGCGAGGGTCGAGGGCCGTGGCCAGGTCATCTGGCGAAGAGGGCCTCGCAATTGTATTCACAATTCTCCCCCGGTTCTCCTGTAAGCCTTTTCGCCGGAACAGGCCGGCAAGCACGTAGCAATTTCGCTTGGCCGCGGTGGCTTACGACTCCTGCAGAAGTGATTGAGGAGTCCAGGCTGGCGGAAAGCTCAATACTGTGACCGGATAGCTGCGCAGACTCCGCTAGGGAAGCGCCGCGGTTCCCCATCCCGCGGAGGTATGCCTACCTGGTTGCCGGTCCTGCGGCAACCAGGTAGGCATAGCAACTCGATCACCTATCTCCCCGTACCGTCAGCTATAAGTACCTTTTTATAATTTTCGCCTGCACGGCCGACGGGTTTGTGGCTCAAGCTGACAGTGATGCGGTTTACCCACCACCGATAAGACAATGCCGCCGCTAGCAAGATTTTTTAGGGCAAGTGTCCGGGCAAATCACTCCACTTGCCCGGAGCTGCTCGAGCAGCACACTTCCGCTTACGTTCCCGCAGGAGACTCGTGCTAGCTCGCGCAACTGCTGGCCATAGCGCTGCGACCGGGGACCTCGTCGAGTACGCCGTGCCGCACAGCGAAAGCGGCGGCTTCCAGCCTGGAGTGGACACCCAGCTTGGTCAGCAGCGCCTGGACGTGGGTGCGGACGGTCGCTGCCGAGACTCCGAGACTGCTAACCATCGCCGCCGTGTCCTGGCCCTCCACCAGCAACTCCAGGCACTTCCGTTCTCTCGCCGTGAGATATCCGGCAAGGCGGAGCGCATCGCGCTGGCGGGCTAGCTGGGGACGGATTTCCGGCGTGGCCGGCACCTCGACGACGACCTCGCCGCGCAGCACGCGCTCGATCGCCTGCTTTAGTACCGATACGCCGCGCGTTTTGTGCACATAACCGGCCGCACCAGCCCGGATCGCCCGCATGACGGTGTCGCTGTCGGCATCGGCGGATAGGACCAGCACCCTTGTCCGCGGCGACGAGCTGGAAATCTCGGCGGGAGCTGCGAGCCCGTCATTACCGGCGGCGAAGTGCCGGTCGACTAGGCAGATGTCTGGCTGCCGGTTGCGAACGGCATTGATGGTTTCGGCGATGGTCGTGGCCTTAGTCACGGTGGAGCCATGCTGGGTCAGCACGCTCGACAGCGCATCCAGGAAGAGCGCGTGGTCATCGCCTATCACGACCTCGATCATGTGATCGGTACCTTGATCTGATGGCCGAGACACGTCCCCGTCATCATCTCTCCCTGATTCTCGTGATCCGCTAAACCAGGGTCCGGCATCTGCAGGTGCCATCCGGTGCTAGCCGCCCAGGCCGAGGGTCACCCGGACGCGGGCGCCTCCATCAGGCGTCTCAGCCACGTCCAGATGGCCGCCGGCGGTGCGCAGAAGCTGGCGCACGACGGTGAGGCCCAGCCCTGCCTCGCCAGCCCGACCTGCTCCGAAGCCAGGGCCGTTGTCCGTGATTTCCAGGACAATACCGAGCTCGTGTTCGATCCTGATATCGACGCGCCCGCCAGGTCCCGCCGCACGCACAGCGTTGTCGACGAGGTTGGCCAGGACGCGCCACATCAGTGACGCGCGGATCTGGACGATGGCAGGCTGTCCTGGCGCCACGGTCACCGTCGTGTCGTAAGCAAAGCCGGCTAGCTGCGCCACATCGTTAGCCAGCGCGCGAACGTCGATCTGGCCTGGTGGCTCCGCAGGGGCATGCGTCGGCACTGAGTCGGCGATGATGTCGGCGATGCGGAGCATCTCCTGCATCACCAGCTCCATCCGCTGCCGGGAGTCCGCAGATAGCGCATTATCTTCGCGGACCGAATCGGCGAGGAGCGAGAGCGTCATCAGCTGGTGACCGAGATCGTGCAGGAGACCCCGGACCTTGACCTCGCTATCGGCCGCGTCGGCTAGTGCCGGTCCGGCGAGCTGATCGTCCAGAGAAGATCCAGTCACCTTGCTCAGCCCCGGCTGCGTCACGACCATGGCCATTCCCGGCCCGGACCGTACGTAACGTACTGGGACCGTAACTAGCCAGTTAGCCCAGTTCGTGTTGGCGAGCCCATTGCATTCGACTGCCACGATTCGTAGCTGGCTGGATCGGCGGCACCTCCTTCGAGCCTGGCGATGACATGAACGACCCTGGTCACGAACCACCGCTGCCATCGGGCGGCTCCAGGCCCGCTGACCGCGCCACGCTGACGGCCTCCAGGCGGCTGTGCACTTCGAGCTTGGCATAGATGTTCTGTGTATGCGTCCGCACGGTATCGGCGGATATATGGAGGTCACTAGCGATCTGCCGACCCCGGCGTCCCGTCATCATCGCTCGCAGGACCTCGGTCTCGCGCGAGCTCAGCGCATCAAGGTCGGTGCCATCGCGACTAGCATCAGCACGCAAGGTGCGCAGGATCTCGCCGAGCATGTCCGGTGGGTACCATGAGCGCCCGCTGCAGACGCCGCGTATTACTGACTCGAACTCCGCGGCGTCCTGCTCCTTCGCCACCCAGGCGGCAGCACCAGCACGCGCCGCCGCGACGGCGTGCGCCACATTTCTGTCGGCGCTCAGGATGACCACCCGCGCCTCGGGGCTCAGAGCGGTCAGTCGCTCGATTATTTCGCCGATGCCGCCCCCGAACGGCTCTGCCTCGATGGCGATGACGTCCGGCCGGACTCCCTTCACGATCGCGAACAGGTTCGGGTCCGTCGCGGCACAGCGTCCGGCCACCCAGATGCCGGGTACGGCCGATAGCCGCGACGCGAGGGCCTCGGTGATCATGAGGTGATCGTCAGCGAGCAGCAGCCGGATCGGGTTCATATCACCGTCTCCTGCTGCCGTTTGCTGGCCGCTCCGGCTCTGCCGGCGGGCTGGCACGGCCGGGCGCGAGTCCTGTGGCCATCACCGGCCCGCCACTCCGGCCAGCCGATGCGCGGGCGCCGGGGCCGTCGGTGCCGCGGTAGCTGCGAGCCGCCGCGCTACCGT
>Ga0210396_10003853_pt1 | contig 14839 bp, 18 predicted proteins | sample IncBWH17OmetaG_FD_155466 | JGI IMG/M metagenome (GOLD analysis project Ga0210396, IMG submission 155466) | Forest soil microbial communities from Barre Woods Harvard Forest LTER site, Petersham, Massachusetts, United States - Inc-BW-H-17-O ... | reverse complement strand
GGTCATCAATTATCGCTGCATATAGCCGCTGGCTTGGGACTTGGAGGAAATGAATCCTATCCCGGCATCTTTCAACCGTTCGGTGGATTCGCGGATGACACTCCTATTGAGGACAGTTACGTTTCATTGCCGGATATCCCCGGTATTGGATTCGAATCAAAAAAAGAACTATTCCGGCTATTAAAGACGCTTTCCGACAATTAGAGGCCGTTATCGAGAGGAAAATCTTGTCAGCAGAAATACACGAGATTCCCGCCGACAAACCCAGGCGCAGAAATAACATTACTCTTCAAGTCTTTGTGGCTATCACCGCCGCGATAGTGTTGGGCATTCTCGATCCCCCTTGCCCTGAAAATGAAGCCGCTTGGTGATCTGCGTCCCCCGTGAGCGGATAGATTTCCATGCATCGTGACCCTTTAGAGAAATCTGATGCTGCGCTATGTTTGTTAACTACCACGTTGGCCCTTGTCCTGCACCTGACTAACGGTGCTCCTCGGTCTAGACATCGACAAGGGAGAGGAGACTTGAGATGGCCATACGCAGCTCGGGTGCCGTTACGTTTGCGAATCAAAGACGCAGCCCAAGGATTCTGCTTGCGGTCCCTTTGCTTGTATCCGGCCAGCATGCGGACGGAACAGCTTTCGTCGAACAAGCCTCAACGCTGATCGTAAATGCGAGTGGGGGTCTCATCGCTCTACTCACTCACTTCCATCATCGGCGATTGTCGCGTCTCTCAGGTTGTCGACATCCGGAAAGCCGTCCATTGCATGATTCCCAAATCGATTTTCGCCAAGAAGCCGTAATTCTGCCGACTCGCAGGCCAAGTCGCCTGCCGCTTCGTTCCGCTTCCCATCAATTCTGCGCTAACGACCGCGCCGCTGCGAGCATCGAATAGTCGCGTCGCAATACACCTCGTACCAGTTGGGAAGACATGAAACTCTTCACTCCATTGAAGATCCGCGAAATCGAACTGAAGAACCGTATCGTCGTTTCCCCCATGTGCGAATATTCCGCCAAGGACGGTCATCCTCAAACCTGGCACTTGGTTCACTTGGGAAGCAGGGCAGTGGGCGGTGCAAGCCTGGTATTCACTGAAGCCACCGCGGTTCAAGAACATGGCCGAATTTCCGGAGCTGACACCGGAATTTACAACGATGCCCACATCGCATCATGGAAACCCATCGCGGAATTTATTCGCGCCTCCGGTGCAGTCCCCGGAATTCAATTGGCCCATGCTGGCCGTAAAGCCAGCACCGCGGTGCCCTGGCAAGGCGGCAAACCAGTGCCAATCGGTGAAGGTGGCTGGCAGATTGTTGGCCCCAGCGCGCTCCCTTTTGACAGTGGGTACCAGACTCCTCACGCATTGTCCCCGTCAGAAATCGACGAAATCGTCGCCGCATTTCGCCGTGCCGCGGAACGCGCCTTGGCCGCCGGTTTCCAAGTAATCGAAATTCACGGTGCTCATGGCTATTTGCTGCACGAATTTCTCTCGCCCCTGTCCAATATTCGAACCGACGAATTTGGCGGTTCACTCGAAAACCGCATGCGTCTCGCCTCGCGCGTCACCCAGGCTGTGCGCGAGGTCTGGCCCGCGCGCAATCCTTTATTCTTTCGCGTCTCCGCCACGGACTGGCAAGAAGGCGGCTGGGACCTCGCACAATCCATCGAATTGGCTTGTCGCCTTAAACCGCTTGGCGTAGACGTAATCGATGTTTCAAGCGGCGGCAATCTCCCAAACGCGAAAATTCCCGTCGGCCCCGGTTATCAAGTTCCATTCGCAGCCGCCATTCGCAAGCAAGCCGGAATCCCCACCACCGCGCTGGGCATGATTACTGAACCCGTGCAGGCTGAAACGATCATATCGACCGAGCAAGCGGACCTGGTCGTGCTCGCGCGCGAACTCTTGCGCGATCCCTACTGGCCACGCCGTGCCGCCCAAGATTTGAATTTCAAATTAACGCCACCACCGCAATATCAGCGAGCCTGGTAGACCAACCGTGCTTGAGATCACTGAAAATATCGCCGGAGGCACCGTCATATTTGCCGTGCGTGTACAACCCCGCGCCAGCAAAGATGAAATCGCGGGCGAAATTGCCGGAGCCATAAAGATTCGCCTGCAAGCCCCCGCGTTAGAAGGCCGCGCCAACGAAGCGCTTATCGAATTTCTGGCGCAGCTTTTGAAAACCTCCAAAGGCGCTGTTAGAATTCTCAGCGGTGAACGAAGCCGCGTAAAACGCCTCGAAATCCGCGGCGTAACTAAACAGCAGATCGAACGCCTGTTTGTGCAGCACGCGTAAGACTCAAATCGAATCGACATCAACAGAATCGGAAATTGACAATGAGCATCGACCTTCAAGCAATGCAAACAGATTTAGTCGCCGCCCGTGTCGACGGCTGGCTCTTCTATGATTTCCGCGGCCGCGACCCCATCGCGCAACGCATCCTGAAATTGACCGAATCCATGCGCACCCGCCGCTGGTTTTATTTCGTCCCTGCCAAGGGCATTCCCAAAAAACTCGTACACAAAATCGAAGCCCAAGCTCTCGAAAGCCTTCCCGGCGAGACTTTTTATTACGCCGGTCTGCAGGAATTGGAAAAAGGCCTGAAGAAGATTATGGGCCGCGCGAAAAATATCGCCATGCAATATTCGCCAAAGAACGCTATCCCATATATATCCATGGTGGATGCCGGCACTATCGAGTTGGTCCGTGGCGCGGGCGCGAAAATCGTCAGCTCCGCCGACTTGGTTCAGAAATACGAAGCCTGCTGGACCGTCGAGCGGCTGCGCTCGCACGAAGAGGCCGGCCGAGCCATCGATATCATCGTGCGCGGCGCCTTCCAACACGCCGCAAAGTGCGTCCGTGAGGGCACCCGTCTCACTGAATACGCATTGAAGCAGTGGATCCAGGGCGGCTTCGAAGCCGCAGGGCTGCATACAGAAGAAGGACCCGACGTGGCCGTTAACGCCCACGCCAGCGACCCGCATTATTGCCCCACGCCGGAAACCGCTGCCCCCATTCGCAAAGACGATCTCCTGCTCCTCGATGTTTGGGGCAAACTAAAAACCCCCGGCAGCGTGTATTACGACATCACCTGGGTCGGCTACCTCGGCAAGAAAGTCCCTGGAAAATACGCCAAAGTTTTTCGCGCCGTCGCCGATGCTCGCGACAAAGCAGTGGACCTGATCTGTTCCAGCGCCGCCGCCGGAAAGCCCCTGCAAGGTTGGCAGGTCGACAAGGCCGCGCGCACCGTCATCGAAAAAGCTGGCTACGGAAAATATTTTTTCCATCGCACCGGCCACAACATTGGAGAAACAATTCATGGAAACGGCGCGAATATGGACGACCTGGAAACTCACGATGTACGCCGGCTCATTCCGCGCACGTGTACTTCCATCGAGCCCGGCATCTATCTGCCTGAATTTGGCATCCGCAGCGAGGTGAACGTCTACATTGACGAACGCAGCGCCCGCGTTACCGGCGCAATTCAAAAGGAAATCCTGGCACTGTTGGCTTAGCGCGCCTCCCCGGCTAAAATTGTTTTTGCATTAGTAAACGCACCACGAACTGCGCCAATTAGTCAGTCTGTTCAAAACGAAGCGTCTAAAAAGTTCAGAGGTTACGCGTGCCAGACGAGGTTCCTATCGCCGAAACAACGAACGCCGTCCCGGTCCCACAAGTGGTTTCCCCCTATCCGGAGCCGGCCGAAGACCGTCATCGGCGCGATGCCCTCGCTCTTACCATCGCTGCCGCGGCATGGTTTCTCCCCGGCCTCGGCCACGCTTTTTTGAAAATGTGGGGGCGAGCCCTGGTCTGCTTTTCCACAGTGGCGCTGCTGGTCATTCTTGGAGCAGGCATGCGCGGCAACATTTTTTCGCGTAACGGCGAAGACGCTTTCGCCAAGCTCGGCTACGTTGCCGACTTGGGCGCCGGCAGCTTTTACTTTGTGGCCAAAGACCTGGAGCCCGCCGGACCCGACGTTTCGCACGCCAACGGCGACTACGGTACTCGCTTGCTCGCCACCGCGGGAGTCCTGAACATGCTCGCCGCACTTCACGCCTATGAAGTCGCCCGAGCCCGCAAAGCATGATGCCCCCACACGAATTCAGGCTCAGCCATTTTCAAGCCATGGTAATTTTCGCGCTCGTAATTTCCATCGCCTTTGGGTTTCTGAGCCGCCGCGGCACCTACAAACGCGCCAAATATATCCTCTGGTCCTTCATCCTTTTCCTCCTTATCGGTGTCGGAATTGGCTGGGCCATGTACCCCTTTTCACACTAATCATCGGCCATCGGCATGACCGATGCGGACGTCGGCATCGCATTCTTCTGTGCTGCCGATTGGCCGGATCTTACCTTCCTGGGACTTGCGGGGTACCGTCGGGCAATCGAGTGACAGACTTGCGTCAGCGTAAGGACCGTCTGCGCGTGCGCTTGGCAGGGAATTGTTCAGATCGAAACAACAACCATCCGCCGATCGAGAAAGCTGTCAAAAATACTCACCCGCCACAGACCTCGCTAACGCAATAGTTGTAGTCGATCAGAGCAACCTCGGTTTCTTCCTCAGTCTCACCTGGTAGATGAGGCCAACCCAAACCCACGCAAGGGGAGGGTCTTTCAAGACCAGGACAAAAACCACCAGCCCCACCCACCAGCGCCAATCTAACAAAATAAAAGAAGTGACATTCTTCCGTCTCCGATGGAACACAAGAGCTGAGAGATAAATAGCCATCAGAACAAACTGGGCAACGATGCCTCCCATCAACTGCGCCCATTCTTCTAATGCGACGTTACTCTTCATGTGATGAGCGTAGTAACCCCACAACCCAAGCGCTGAAGCAAACGCGGCTGAAAGAAGCGCCCAAATTCCTGTGCTGATGAAACCTTCCTTGATGGGGATGAAACTAGCTTTGAACCACCTACCGGAGGGGTTGAATCGAGGCGAAGCCATGGGCTGGAAGCAGTGACGCGCTCATGCGCGGACCTCGAACTTGCCGTCGATTTCGACGCCCATGTTGCAGTAATACGCAAATCTAACTCCGCCGGAGATTTTGACGAGAACTATCATTCTTTCCGAAGTCATGTTGATCTTCCGCTAGAGGTAGTCGGTCCCAAAGGTATCCACCTTAAGGCGACTGTTTTCACTCATTTGTTACCCATGAGATTCTTCAACTTGGCGTAGGCCTGACGATATTCGAGCTCGGCGCGAAACATGTCTGCCTCCATTCTTGCCACTGCCGATTCAACATCCGGGTCATCTGACTTGTAGCTTGCCTCAACTACCTGGGTCGCGGACACCATCCGGCGTGCCAGTTGACTAAGTTTGCGCGAGCGTTCCAGTTCGAGATAGCTGCTCTTGACGCCCTGCGTCACTTTGGCCTTGGTTAATTGCACTCCCAAGGGGGAGGGGCGTTTGATGCAAGGAATTTGCGGAAGTCTTTTCGAGCTGCATGCGTTAAGGTAGGATTGGGAGTGGAGATGGGTCCCAAAGTTTGGCAGTACAAGGGCCTGTTGCTTCACGACTTCCGACGGAGTGGCGTCAGGAATTTAATCCGGTCGGGGGTTCCGGGGAGAATCGCCATGAAAATTCGGGGCATTTGACCGGGTTTACATTTGAAAGATACAACATTGTGGACTCGACCGATTCGCACGAGGCGATGGCGAAGGTCGAGAAGTATTTTGATGGCAATTTAATGGCAGTGGAGGGAAATCGGTAGCCGGGAAGCCAGCTAGTCATTTCCTTTCAGTCAAAGCCGAGGTAGCTCAGTGGTAGAGCAGCCGATTCGTAATCGGCAGGTCGCGAGTTCAACTCTCGCCCTCGGCTCCAAAATCGCAAAGACTAGTTGTCGGTTGAACCGACTAACCATGCCTTGGCCAGAGTAGCCAAGCGTGTTGGATTTCAATTTGTTCAAAACAGAGCCATCACCGTCATCCAATTGAGCAGACTGAAATGGTGACTGATTTGTGACGGCGTTCCGTGCAAGGTTACCCGGGCCATCTTGACGCCGCCCTTGCTCCGTCCTACCTTCATTCCCACAGAAAGTGGAAGTCGCGCTCTTCTTCGTGGTTTCGACGATTTCCGCTATGGAGGGTCACTATGCCTATTAACCTCGTTTCTCTTTCGCTCGTGGATTCCCCGGTAACGGTTGGAGAAGGCCGCAAGATTCTCGAACGTGATGGTTATGTTTGTCGCTATTGTGGTTTGGATGGGCGCGCGAGTTTTGAAAACGCGCTGGTCATGCGCGTCGACTTCGTGATTCCTCGCGCCCGCAAAGGAAAGAAGGACGCCAACAACCTCGTGGCTTGCTGCTCTCCCTGCAACACCATTAAGGGCACGCAGGTCTACGCCAGCTTTGACGAAGCAAAAACACACGTCCTCGCGCGCCGCGAAGAATTGCGCAAAGTCTGGCAAGCGAACACTGCGCGACCCTAGCGCCAATTTCGCAGCATACGTTTGTCGCGCTAATCGGAAAAATACTTTTCCGTCCGAATGCGCCGCCAATCGCCCGAAAATCCGACCAAGAACATCCACTGACGCCACGTAGCGTTCACAGCGATTTTAAGAACTCGATGATGGCGTTCTGCTCCGGTGGTTTCAGTTTTTCGAATTGCTTGATGACATGGCCGGCCTCGCCGCTATGTCGCGTGATAGCTCCGAGAAGTGTTAGGGAAGCCCCGTCATGCATCAATCGTGGACGCAAGCGGACACCCCATAAAGGAGCGGTGCGAATCTTGTTACGACTGCTCTCAAAATCTTGTTTTGAAAGGTACCCGGTCATCTGTTGGAAAACTTGGTGGCCGTAGTGCTCCCGAGTGGCCTGCAAAATGCCGTCTCCGGTGCCCACGTCGTGCATTAGGAAATCACCGTACGGATGCAATGTCACAGAGCCCAGCGCAGCGGGAATGGTAAACGTGCCGCCATTAATCTTTGTTCCCGCGGGCGCAGTGGTCAGCGTTTCAACATGACAGGAGGCACAACCGATTTTCTCGAACAAGCCCAGGCCTTTATTCGCAGCCGCACTGCTCGCGAGCGCCGCATCCCGCGCGGGCGCCTTGGTAGCTCGAACGAACCGAGCAAAGTGGTCAATGTCGGAAAGGCCGTCCGGCCCGGGCGTGTCGTTCGGCTCAGACACCGTGTTGCAGAGATTGGTTACCTCATTGGGTTGCAGGCGATTGGTGATCCCCATCTCGTTTAGGTACGCGTCGCCGGCGAATGACAACAGGCTGGCGTGCTGATCTTTCCAACCGAAGCGGCCCACCCCCATCTGTCCAGGCGCTTCCACAACGGGCACATAGAGAATCTGACCGCAGATTTTCCCATGCGACGATTTGCATTGTTGTTTGGAAAGATCAATGAACGTTTGATCGGCAACGGCCTCAACGAAGCCATCGCCCAAAAGATTCAACGACAGCCGGAATGTTCGGATCGTCTCCGTCTCTGGAACGCGTTCCTGAATTTCCTTGTCGGGAAACGCCGCATTCGGGCAAATGGCGCGATCATTTACCAACGACCGGCCAGTAATCACCTCTGCTCCATTAGCGATTGGGATGTCGGGAGTGCGAAAGCGCCCGTCCGGCCCATTATGGCCGACCCGCAATTCCGATACCTGCGACGCGCCGCCGGATACGGGACTCTGGTGGCATTCGGCGCAGGACTGAGCGTTGTATAGCGGTCCAAGCCCATCACTCAGCTGCTCGATGCCCTCGAACTTCACCTGGTCAGCCTGGTGCGTTACATCATCAACCGTGCCGTTGCTTTTGTTATCAAAGCCAGTTGGAGCCTCTGGAAAACGCGTGGCGGCGGAAATTAAAGCCACGCTTAGGGCAACCGCCGTGATGAAGATCCTCATGGGTTCTCCCTCCTCAAGCGGATTGGGTCTGGGCTTAGGTTCTAAATAGCACTTTGCACGTCTGCCTCAAAGGTCAAAAATCAAATGGGCGACTAGAAGGTCATGACAGGTGAGGCAAGCGCTCCGCAGCGTTATCGCACCGCTACAAACGGTTTGCAAGTCGCCGCGTTCCTCAAGCAGAAACCGCACCGGCGGTGCTCAGCCACTGTTTCATCTGACTGTGATTTACTAACCCGGCTTGCTGCGTCACTAGGCGACCACCGGAGAAAACCGCAAAGTTCGGTATGCCACGAACATTGAAGCGCCCCGCGAGTGCCGGATATTTCTCGGTATCAACTTTCAGCACCACAGCTTTGCCTGCCATCTCCGCCGCTGTGCGAGCCACTTCTGGGGCGGCCATGCGGCAGGGTCCGCACCAGTCAGCCCAAAAATCAACAAGCACCGGAACGGATATATTCTGGATGATTTCATCGAATAAGATTTCGTCCACCGCCAAGGGCTCCGCCACCGGCGGCAACGGCGATTTACACTTTCCGCAGCGGCCCGTGCTGGCCAGGTATTTTGCCGGGATACGGTTGTTCTGACCGCAATGGCTGCAGGCGCGGACTACGGGCAAGAAGGACCTCCATCACACCAATCGATGCTATTCATTCGATGCTCGCACAGTTTCCGAAGTTTACAGCAGTAAATCAAAGATCCGCAGGGCGGCAGACACCTTCTCCGCAAATTACCGTGAAAATTTTCGTGCCAGTCTCGACACGCGCTCGAATGCCTCTTCGTGTGACGAATAAACTTCAGGAAATCGTTCGGCGGCTTTTTTGGCGATTTCCTCTAGCGAAGTCCTGCCATCCATTGCTCCCAGCAAGAAACGCTCCGCCTCTCCTTCCGCAGTCAACACCGGAATATGATTGACAGCGTGTCGCCGCAATGTTCGCGACGAGACATTTGCGCCCTCAAACGTTGATTGCCGGAAATGTACCTTTTCGCCGCCCCCCAGGGGCGTCGTTTCAGTTTCCCATCTCCAAATGTAATCTTTGCCCACCAGATTTGCGTGTAGCGTCACCAAAATTTCTTGGCCTTCCTCCATCACCACCGGTTCAAGCCAAGGCAAGAACAATTGTTGATAAAGTTTCACCGGCGACCCCGGCCCAGCAGAAAATCCAACATCGTCGTGGAGTTGGGTGTCAAACCACAGACAGATCCCGTGCGCGGTCCCAGTTCGGTTGATCCGAGAATTCAAACTGGCCGAGGCGTTGACGGAAGGGTTATGCATGTAGTCGAGCGAGCACAACTCTTCCGGTTCGGTCAGTAGTTGGTCTGCCTTTACGTCAACACCATGAAAACAATTGAGGATCAGTCGAAGCGGAATGGAAAGCTCTATCTCTTTGGCACATGTCTTCCATGGTGAAACTAAACTTGAATAAATTCGGTCTGCTTGGATGATTGCGCCCTTCAGCACGTCACGGTTTGGAATCATCACTCCACCCGCCGCCAGAAATCTCTGTTTTGCATCCCGTAACGACGCGACGGCACCACCGAATAATGGTAACGCCCCACGTATGTCGGAAACGATTACGTCCACACGCTCCGGCAGTACCGTCTTACGCGAATCGCCTTGAAAAAAATGGATTCGATCCGCAAATTTATTTGCCAAAGCGATTTGCCGCGCGACTTCGATGACATCTTCCGCCTCGATCGCGTAAACGCGCTTTGCCCCGGCATTGCACGCCAGCATCGAAAATATCGCCGGTCCACAACCGATCTCCAGAACCACGTTTCCGGGACGTACACAGCGCGAAATCGCCTCCGCATATGCCTTGAATCTCGTGGAATCGCTGATCATGTCGCCGAAATCTTTCAGGCTATACATGTCAGTGATCTATGCGGCTCGCCGGAAAATCGATGGCAGCAAAATCCCGGCGGATTATTTCACACAGTTCTTCAAGGCGTGCCACATCTTTCGGTGAATTGATCATTCTTACCGGGACAGCGGCAACCAGACGGCTCAAGACTGCGAATTCCTCTGCTCTCTGTTCGGAATCCAGAAAATTCGTGGCATAAGTGTTTGCCACCAGCGCCATTAACGCTGCTTTCTGCGCAATTTGTTGGACGCACTCTTTCCCTTCAGCTGTGCCATCCCCAAGAATGTAGATGGCGCCAAGTCGCAGTGCTCGTTGTTCGAATCTCGCACCGGCATTTTCTCCAAGAACTAGGCAACGTTTGTCCCAACCAGTGGTGATGCGCGGAAGGGCTTCCCGCGAGCCGTAGAGTATCTCAACTGCGTCGGGCCAGAGGTTTATGCGCGGACAAGCCGGGAGCGCCCGAATTTCACCTGCGCACTCCGCCAAAGCCACAATGTCGTCGGACAACACGCAGAATCCCTGTTGCGCGAACGCGGCCGCCGTAGTCGATTTTCCAGCGCCTTCGGAACCCGCAAAAACGACGCTGCGATCATTAATGTTCACTGCACTCGCGTGGAGGCAAATCACACCGCGAAGCCGTAACAACAATCCGAACACCGGCCCTACCAGATAGCCGAGAGCGTCCTCCAAAGTTATGTCTTCGGGCCACTGGCCCCAAAGGGTAGTGAGATTCCGGTCCAACCAAAACTCAACTCCGTCACTGAACTGTATCTCCAGGAATCCGGCTTCACCTCGTCCCCAAACTTGCAACGCGGGCTCTCCCGTTTCACTAACATAGGGACTCATGTATCGTAATTTGCGGTAACTTTTCGCTTGATCGCCCGCCGGCGTTGATCCAAGGTTTATTTTTAGATCAGGGGATGTCTTTGACGAGCTTGTCGGCATCAAGCTCTTTATTGGGAGATTTGACTCTACAACCAAGCCATAGGCTTCGTATCGGAAGTTAGAATTACTGCTGCCAGTCGCGTTGTTGTTGATGTGTTCTCTAGAACTCAAGCGCCTTTATCGATACCTGGTTGCAGATGTTTGGATTAGGACGTGATGCCCTTAAGCTGAGGTGTGTTTACGACCCGTGACTAGACCATGATCATTCATACCAGCCTTAGCCACAGCCATGGTCAATTCCTGCACGGTACCATAGATCGTTAACGTCGGTTTCGAGTAGGGCTTTTCTAGCTTGCTATGATCCGTTTGAGCCATCAACGAATATTCTCCGTGCCGAAACTCGTCATTACAAGCTACGCAACCATAGATCTAAACAATATGGCCGAAATTGTTCCACCTCAATCCTAACACAGCTGTCTAGCATTGATGGTACAACGAAATCACATACTCGTTCCGAAAGGGGTTTGTTTTTTATCCATTCCTTCCCGCGATCCCGGATCTTGGTGGCAACAGGATCCGCGGATAGTGGCGTCTTCGGCCGCAACCGGAGTCGTTCCGGCATTTTGTTTATCATCGACTCCCTCAATAGTTTCTTTTTATAGGTCCACGGAAAAGCAGGAATCGCCAGCAGATACTCGACGATCCGCAAATCCAGAAAAGGGTAGCGCACCTCTACCGCGCAATGCGTTACTCCCGGATCCTGTGACTCAAAAAAATTAGTCCACTGAGGAAGTAGCATCGATGCATGCGCCCAAGTGCGGCTTGAGTGTCGTTCGTCCGGAAGTCCGGAACCGTTGCATTCCTCCCACCGCTCTATCAACCCCACACGCTTTATAAATTCCGGAGCGATCCACAAGGGAAGTCGGTTGTGCCCTTTAACTTGGCCGGCGAATGACCGAATCCGGCTGCTAATTCCGAGCCACGGAAAGGGCCGAATCCACAGAAACCACGCGGTCTCAGCGGCCAAACGGCTCCATTGTTTGTCACGCTGCAGTTCCTTGATGTACGGCCACATTTGAAAATACATTAAATTGTCAGCGCCTTCGCCAGACAACGCGACAGCGCAGTCTGACGAAACCATTTTAAAATATTCAAAAAATCCGGCCGACATTGGATTTTCGGTCGGTTCCGGAAGCCGACAATCAGGGTCGTCCCATTTTTCAAAAAATTGGACTTTATCGAGCGCCAGGTAATGGTTCGAGATGCCTAGATGATTTGTTAACTCGCGAGCATATAAATGCTCGTCGTCCGGGATCAACGAATCGTATCCCGCGGTGTAGCTCATTACTTTGGGGATTCCGCCATGCCTGCTGGAAATTTCCTGGGCTATTGTGACTACAGAACCGGAATCCATTCCACCGCTCAAGAAAATTCCTACACGATCGGCAGGTAAGCGATCAGCTACTGCGGTCTTGAGTAGCTCAGTGAACCTTTCGACGTAATCCTCATTTCGGGTATAACGAATTCGCTGTTTTGTCGGCAGGTGCCAATAACGGCTGATTTTCAACTTATCGCGCGAAACCAGCAGCGTATGGGCAGGGGGCAATCGTTGAATGTCGCGAAACGTTGTGGTGGCATTGTTGTAGTTCAACCCAAAAAGTAAAAAATCTCCAATGGCTGACTCATTCAATTCCTTCGTTACGCCGGAGTGCTGCCGCACACAATCGAGCGTATTACTGAAAATAAAGACGTTACCGATCTTTGCGTGATAAAACGGTTTGATTCCGAAGTGATCACGAGCGCAGAATAGGGTTCTTGCCCCTGCGTCCCATATGCCGAACGAAAAATCCCCTCTCAAGTACTCAACACACCCCGGTCCCCAAGCCGCGTAAGCATGTAGAATCAGCGCTGCATCGGAGATCGGTCCCTCCACCTCTTGGCCTGCGTTCTTAAGCTTTTTGATTAGGGCCGATCGAGAATCCAAATGTGCATCTGCCGTTATCCACAGGGATTCCAGTGCTAAAGGTTGGTGTTCGTTCAGTGGTTTTCCAAGAGTCCTCAGCCTAGCGTGGCCGAGTCCAATCGGACCCGTGGACCACACGGCTCGGCCGTCCGGACCCCGATAGGCCAGAAAGTCCGTCAAAGTGCGCAATAGCTCTACCTCAACCGGAGCCCCATCGGTATTAAAAACCCCAACTATGCCGCCCAAAGCATTCACTTCTCCCAATGTTTGAATGGTAAATCGATGGAGAAAATACCTGAAATATGGGTTGAGGGAGACAATGGTACCCCAAATTGTGAAAAATTGTTCCGTTTTGAAGTCCTCGTCAATTTTCGCTCTTTCAAGCATTGCGTTATCAATACGTTACAATGTTAGAATCCTCTTAACACGGCACATCAAGTGCTCAGTTTACCGTGGGAGGTGTCAAGTGCATCGATTTCGTGTAGCACTACTTTTGTCCGTCATGTTGTTAATAACCGCAGGCTTCGCCTCGGCTGATACCCTAATAACTTATAATTTCACCGGTGGAACGTCTTTTGAGCTACCGGTTAACCCTGTTCCTACGGCATTTACTCTCGGCTTTGACTTTCAGGTGAACCCGATCAACCTGATGATCAATGGCGCGCCCTCAAGCGATTTCCTGGTGTTCTACAATGGCGATCCCGTCACTGGGGGCGGGGGTGGGTTTGGTGCATTTTCCTGCGGTAGCTGTCAGGATATAAGCGTCGTAGGCCCTCAGCTTTATTCTGGGCCTGAAAATGCTCCCACGATGCTTGGTCTTGGCGATACCGGTGTAGCGCTTACGGACCCGGTTTCAGGAACCACGTCGATGATTTCTACGCCTGGCACGCCTTCCGTCACTACCCCGGAGCCATCGGTCACCATTCTTCTGGGGATTGGGCTCTTGGCATGTGGTTTAACGGTACTCGGTTTCAAGCCGAGACTCGCAATTACGGCCAATTAACCAGACTTAAAACACCTCCGTTAGCGGCAAGCGCTTACGGCACTTGCCGCTATTTTTTTGGCACCTTAAGAACTGGAAACGCTTCGTCGAACGCCGCGTAATGTTGATGCGGCTCCTCCGCCTCATTCAATGCCGCCCCGTCGCATTCCACCCACGCATGGGCCTCAAACTTCTGATCCGTTTTTCGCGTCCCAATGCGCACTCTTGATTCGATTCCTTGCCGCCGCAGCAGCCACCACAGCGCCAGAGACTGCTCCAGACACGCAGGGCTGCCCCACGTGCGGTGCGCAGCCGATCGCACCATCCGTGCAGTCAAAGCCGTTGATTCTGTCTGTGTTCTGCTCGATTGATCAGGAATTGCCGTTTGAGCTCTAGGCAGGCGCTTTTGCAGACTCGATTGCGTCGCGCGAAAGCCGCGAAGTCGCAGGCTGACAGAAATAAATGGCAACAGCACCGCTGCACGCAGGAAAAGTCCGCGCGCCCTTGGCTCCAAGGCCCTAAATCGACGAAGCGGTTCCCACATCGGAAGAAGTCACGGTCAGCAACCCGTTGTCGGCCAATTTTTCGAGCAATTCGCTAAGGTGCTCGCGAAGCGTCTGAGCATCGACGTCGTACTCATTTAGGAGCGCCTGGTAAGCGGCGTCAATATTTGCCGCCGTCGTCGCTATTTGCCACATTCGCGCGCCAGTTTCGTCCAATCCAAAATAGCGCTCTGTTTCAATATTCAACAGCACCGCTTCCTTATCCAGAAAGCGCACCAGCACATGACCAGGAACACTCACCTTATCGCCAAACATCAACATCGCCGACCACCCACCTCGTCAATTGATGTCCCAACTGAAGCAGTCGCAATTGTATCGAATAGCGACCCGTTGTGTGTGGAAATAGCTTACGCTCCCGCTTAAGTCGGTGTTCGAATGTGTATATTTCATTCCACACGCCAATATAACTTGTAATTAATATACATAAATAGTAAAATTAGGGATGACCGTCACCCCAGAAATCCTCCGCATCTCATCGGCCCTCACCTGTTCTGTCCCTTTTCGTAATTCCAACCCGTCTACCTGCCTGAAGTTCCCAAATATCCCCTTCCGTCGGTACTCAGCGGTTTCCCTCCCAGCACCAAAAGCCTGCTCCGCAGCTCAACTCTTGTGTTTTCAGCACTTTGTGAACTCTTTGTCGCTTTTTGCAACAGCAACCCTTTATTTTCAACGCTTTATGGACTCTTTTGCAAAAAACAGGGGGGCGGGGGGTATTTATGGGGTATGAGCCGGGGAG